>ENA-UOUE01000256-UOUE01000256.1-compost-metagenome-genome-assembly--contig:-NODE-256-length-45060-cov-5.511971_pt1 | contig 45060 bp, 35 predicted proteins | sample MGYA00238146_ERZ747223 | MGnify/ENA primary metagenome ERZ747223 (study PRJEB28781, sample SAMN06268865) | compost metagenome | isolation source: single cell | place: USA: California, Emeryville, Joint...
AAAGAGGATGATTCTGGAGAAACCGTTCTCACAAGTTCTGAAGTTTCTAAAGTCACTTTTGGAGAGATCCCTGAGAAAACTATCGAGATTTACTCCAAGATCGAGGATATAAGAAAAGTTTCAGGAGGCTATCGCATTCAGGATTTAGGACTAAGCTTTATCAGCTCCATCGAAGGTGCCTCGAAAAGATGAAACTTGATTCTAATGTTGGTTTAATTTAGGCTGCTATGGAAACATTGTAGGGCTCCCAGTTCATTCATTCTGCAAATTAGTGATCGAAGGCATCGACAAGGCAGGCTGGACTCAAAAAGAAGATAAATAATGTTTTTATATGAAAGTTATGTCAGTTGCACAAAGTATTCCAAGCATCTGCGATTATCTATCAGATAGATGTCGTCGATATTTCTATGAGAGTCTCCTTCAAATAATTTTGTAGTTCATTCCAAATATCTGCGAAAATCATATCATTCAGACTTACTAGTCAGAAACTATTCTCTAGTTCTCTAATATAGCTATCTCAGTAAACATCAAGTATCGAAACAAGCGTCCAATGAATTCAAGATGGACAATTTGATTAGTGAAATATCACTCCAAAAAAAGAGCGTAAATCGCAAACAAACAGGACAAAAAAAGTAGAAAGTGTTTTATTTTATCTAGCTTTTTAGACTAAAAAATAAATTCACTTTCATATATTCCAAATCTCAAGGCCTCTTATCATAGGTAGCCAGATCGGAGGGTAATGTAATCAATGATTGCTCGTCTTGATGTAGAATTGTTTGCGAATTTCGATTCAAATTCTCAGCACTCCGCAGTTTTATCCGAGGGCCTAAAACCTGCTGCGAATGATATTTCCTTTTTGAGTCTTGAATCAACTTAGATTGCGATGGCTGCTGCGGCTGAGGTGATTTGCTTTTTAATCTAGAGTTCTCTCGATATGAATTTATTCTTCCTTGCACACTTTCCATCTCACTAATCGTATTTTTCTTTGCCTTCGCTGACGCTAACTCCGCTCGTGAGGTCCTCGGTCTCGAATCTTCCTCTGTATCCAACCTGTGCTTCGATGAGTCAACACTATTGAGACTAGTTAATAGGAATTGATATTATCAACTCAATTACCTTGTCGGCCTGCTGTCTTTCGTACCCCAGCGAGAAATTCTTTTGCCCACTTGCTGATGTGTGATGAAGTCTTTGCTTAGCTGCTTCTTATCAATCACTGGTTTCCTGTTTCAATAACGCTTTAGCCACCACGAAAGACCATCAAATTGCTTTACATGTGCACGAGTCTTTTCAGCAGAAACAAATTTTGCTCTTGAATGCGGTCTTTTTCTTGCTGCTTTAAAAAATCGGTTTTGCTGCGCCCTCTGCTTAAGCTTCCGAGCGGTTTTCTCGGGGTTGTGCTTTGCTGACTTGATTCAATGATTATTTTATTGCCTCTCGATAGGTGATTTACCTTCCTGGTTTCTGGGGTCTTGGAATAGAACTGTGAGCCTGATTAGCCTGATTATTAGAAGAAACGATCTTGCGCCCTTTCTTTTGAGGTTTTCTGCCGGTCTTTGTTATGTTAATTGCTTTACTGGGAATTAATTCATACATCTAGCAGGAGACTGGACTCTCTTCTGTAAATATTTGAAAGTCTATCAAATATCGCGCTATTTTCGAGGTTTATCTTTCGAAAATACTCTAATTATGTTGAATAATGAGCTGATATGAGGCAATAATTCAACCTTTTGAATTGCCTCGTGCATAGTTTTGGGAATTCATAACGATGCCTCGATGCGCCAATGTGCCTGAGCTTGGTCTCGCTGTTGCTGGGGATTTGTCATTGGTTCGTTTGGTGTATGGACTTCTGGAACTGAGGTGGTGGGAAGTGTTGAGGTCTTGAGAAACGCGGTTGGGGAGTTGAAGCCTTTCGTGATGGTGAGGTGGTTCGACTTTGAGGAGGAGTTTAGACATTTTTTTCAACTGTGGTGAGCCCAATAAATATTCTTTAACGTTGAAGGCTTGATTAATTATTAGAATAAATTATGATCATGAGATGAGATTCAGGCTGTTCCATTAATTTATTGCATATAAAAACTACTGAAATAAACAGCTGAGAAGCTGGAGTATTTTTTTATTGCCGTTGGATGTATAGGTAAGTGAACCCTGGTTTTTCACATACCATCGTTGAGTCTGCTTATCTCGATGAAAAATGTCGAGATGTTCGAACTCATCTGCCTAATTCTAATGTTGGGCCTCGAAATTTGTTTCCTTTATTTTCAGCACAGAAATTGTGGCTATCCCGTCTAAAAAGAAGATCTGTGTTGAATAGAACTCAGGTAATAGAACGGAAATAAATTCTTTCTTTCTTTGATGATTCAGACAAATTGTCTATCAGTTCAAGAAAAAACTTCACATTGCAAAGCAATGAGTCACCAAACAATGAGTTACCAAACTGTTATTCTCTCTGTTCGCAAAGAAGTCCTTGAGAGGATAATAATTCTGATAATGTGTAATTCAGTAAATTTTCTGATATAAATTTAGACACTCCAACTGTATTGAAAATCTTTTGAACAACAATATATTAGTATGCATACACTTTTGGCTAAATCGATCTTTTCAGAGGTGAATCAATTCAGAATAATTTTTTTGATATACTGAGATCACGATAACGTTCGAAAAGAGTTCAGTCCTCGAATTTGTACAGTGCAATATCGCGATTTTGTATTTATCTCAAAAGAGTCCCCCATTTCATAGACCCTCTCCATAAAGTACTCAATAAGGTTTAAGAACAGTTCCTTCCAGTCTTTTTCTTTCATATTCTCAAAATTGAACATCTTTTCATCGACTGTCAACACGAAGTGAACACGAACTGAGTTGAAAAATATTCTGTAAATCGAATTAGGATGCCTGCTCCTACTGAAATTGCTCCACCAAAACCTCGTTTGTTGCTTGAAATCACGATCAGTTTTCTTCAACTCACTCCATTTTCGAAAGAAATCTTTAAATTGACAACTGTTTCTGTTCTCGTTCTTCACCCTCGCCTTTGATATCTTCTTGGAATATATTAACAATCTCTCAACCCTTAGATCGTCTATTCCTCTCTCCTCCAAATTAATGCTCCAAGATTCTTCACTCACTTCTCGTTTAATTGACTCAGGCTGTTTTGATATTTCGACCTGATTTTGTAAGGATGGTCTTGTGCTTTCCTCAACCTCCACCTTACATAAGGTTGGTTCAGAGAAATAAGCTTTTTTGGCAGATGGGTTAAATGAATGGCTTTCTTCCTCTTCAAATTTAATAAACCAATCTGAATCTACACTTTCTTCTCGTTTCACCTCAAGGTTCATTGGTATTCTGATATTCCTCTGAGAGATTTACTGTGCCTGGCAAATTTTAATCAATTCGAGTTTAAATAAAGGATTCGTTGGATTCTGAAATGATCAGATCAATATTTATCTTCGCTTGCTAGCTGTTAAATTGAAAGTATCTTTTACTTAACATGCGCATCAAATATTGTTGATACATTTAAAAGTATCCCTTTTGAAAATCGAGAAGCCTCTCTCAGAACGTTTCTTCCCTATGAAGAAGTAGCTCATTTGCAAATGAAGCTCAAATAGCGAAAACTTTCGAATACGAGAGAATTTCGATCTTTGATTTAACTGAATCTCAATCAAATTATTAGGTCTGTCTGCCTTTGATCCTACACAATCTTTTTTAATCATCAAACTGAGAAACTGTTCAAATGCGCAATATAGTTGCTTCTATCCATGAAAATTGATTTATGCTCACTATTTTCGAGAATAACTCATTATTTTTATCAATATTTTAAAATATGAAGCATCAAAATGAAGCACTTCTCTAGTTTCATGCAATTCCCTTCTGATATTCATACGACTACAGTTACTGTTTCATAAATCAGTAGAAATTATAGTGCGCTAAGGATATTTTTACTTTTAAAGCTGTTCAGTCCTTGAATCAGCACAGTGAGAGATCGGAACGTCGTATCCTTATCAAATGTGTATCCTAATTCGTATACTCTTTCTATGAAGTATTCAATAAGGTTTAAGAATAGTTCCTTCCAGTTTTCTTCTTTCATATTATCGAAACTGAAGGTCTTTTCATCAACTGCTAACACGAAATGAATACGAATTGAATTGAAGAATATTCTGTAGATGACGGTCTGGTGTCCTGTTTTACTATAACTACTCCACCAAAACCTCGTTTGTTGCTTGAAGTCGCGATTATTTTTCTTCAGCTCCCTCCATTTCTCAAAGAATTTAGCAAATTTATCATACTGTTCATCATTCTTCTTCTTGCTTCTGATCTTTTTCGAGGGTTCAAGCAATCCTTTAACCTTTGCCGTTTTATGATCTTCGTCTGCATTAGAGGTTTCCGTTAGAGAGATAGTAGATTCTCCAACTTCTTCCTCCTTTGGACGAATGATCCTCTCTATATTGCAAAATTCTTCTCCCATTGGCATGGAGTTCATTGAGATTCCGACTAGTTTCGAATAATTATATATAAGCTAAGTATCACTCGGGGAGGTTAAATATTCGAATGCTGACTTGCTTCAAAAGTATCTACTGAGCTTCAAATTGACTTAGTTACTTTGTAAGATGTATCAAATTGAAATTTGACATTGAAGAAAATCATGCAGAGGATGAAGATGGTCAGTATTTCAATCGTGTTGAACCTGTGTTAGGGTAATTCTACAGATGATAGTTGAATTTCGATTCTGATTCTTATAGCAAAGTCCTTTACTTCTCTAATTAACATGAACTTCTCATGAAAACTTTTATCATACTAATTATTCGGAAGCGAGAACTGATGGATTATATTCTCCTATTCCCTATTGCTTCCAACTACGGGAGCATAAACAAGAAACACTACATATAGCTTCATGTAATATATCTAACCTGCAATATCTTTCATTTTTCGAGGCAAAGTTTATCGTGATAGGCTAGGATATGGAGGATTTGCCGAGAAGTACAACATTCAGAGCTCAAACACTCAATTGTATTGCGAATTATCAGACTTCGACATATTCTCAAATGTTACTGTGAAATTCATATGCATAACTTCAAACTTACTCTCGAAGATAGGTTAGAACTGTACAAGATCTGCTAGCTGCCACCTTCCACGCCATCTCGACTTTAACAAAGTCAGATTTATCTCAAGCTCCAAAAAAGCAGATCCTCTATCAGCAGGTTTTGTCTTAACCAAAGCCACTGGAGTTAAACTGAATACTTGAAACTAATCTATCAGCTTTAACGATGAGTCGCAGTCAACAAGAGATGCATTGCTCAATATAAATAGTCCATTTGAACTGGTTTTTTAATTAGTAGCAGCATGTTTCCAAAAATTAGCAAAGTTAAAAAGTTTAATTTTGGTTGCTGTAGTGTTTTTAACAGAAATTGCGCGCCAAAGCTCTGAGATCAGAACTCTTCTATTCATACATTATAGCAAGACTTTTTTATTCAAACTAGAGCAATTCAATCATCTCAGCTATCTGACGGACTTGAGCCCCAGAATACATCTCTCTACCAGGAAATGGCATTAAACTTCTGGTTTTTTCGGCAGTCTCTACGCCTGAACGGCAAACTTATATTCCTACGACTAAAATGGTGCACACTGGGATCTACAATTCTACTCAACACTGATTGTTAGCTTTCTCTCTCTCTCCACCCCATTAAAGAAAAAATCTTTATAGTTATTACGTCTGCCGACTATGATATCATAAGCGAAGTTATCTAACTCATGAATTAAATCAAATCTGATTAAATAATTTCTGATATAGTTGATTGAGTCATCGTTGAGCATGGGATTCCTCTTTTCAAAGTCATCTTCTAAGACCCAGACAAATGGCATCAAAACCCGCCCATCAAACACCTCTACGACACAAAAGCTTTCTGAGTGTAAGATGGTAATATTAGGCGATCAAGGCGTCGGGAAGTCCAGCATCACAATTAGATACATCGAAGGCAAATTCAAAGATGGTGCCAAACCGACTATTGGAGCCCAGTTCCAGCAGATTAAGACTACCTTGCGCAATGGCAACACACTGCGAATCAATTTATGGGATACTGCCGGCGAGGAGAAGTTTAGATCGATGCTTCCGATGTATTACAAAGACGCACGAGGAGCTTTGATCACTTATGACATCGGGTCCTTAAAGTCGTTTGAAAGTGTAGAGTATTGGGTGAATGCTCTGGATGATAACGTGAAGAAAGATAATTGCGTGCTGGTGTTGGTGGGGAATAAGATTGATATTGATGAGTCTGAGAAACAAGTTAGTAGAGACGTCGCGCAGAAGTACGCTGAGCACCACAATATGCTGTTTTTTGAGGTCAGTGCAAAGACGGGAGAGGGAGTTGGAGAGCTTTTTAAGAAAGTCTCTGAAGAACTTGCACGTAGGTTCAACCTTTGATTAGAAAAGGCTGTATCTTGCACAAATTTAGTTGGATTCATGTTATATTTCATTTTTTCATGGCTTTTTTCTTTTTTATATGTGATGAAACCTGAAATTCAAAATTTGAGTAAGTCAAACATCATGAAAATATAAAAAGGCAATGAGAACTTAAATTTGTTGATGATTGCAAATAAAAGCAATATAATGATCGTTGTGGAAGAAATATTTCAAAGACTTCAATTATTTGGCTCTAAGTTGAGTGGCAATCTTTCGCCGTTTAAGTCTCAAGACGAAAGATGGAGAAAATTTTTTCATAAAGTGGATTTTGCATATTAATTATCGCCGTTATAAATTAAAATATTACAGATAGATAATTTTTCTGTTTGCTAAATGTATTGCAGTGTTCTTATCATATTTCATTTATCTAATCTCATGAATGAATTAATGAATGAATAAAGGCGATAGAGATATATGATTTCTATTATTAATCCTTCTTTAATAATAATATTATTAGTTTTACTTCAAGCTATATAGCAAAGCTGCCAGTCATTATTCATCAATGCCACCGAACTGATCTGTGATCTTCAGTTGATGAATTGAAGCTATCAATTTCAGTACAATTGTCATTGAAGTTGCGAATGCAAGTCCTTAACTTAATTGTCGAATCTGTTTCTTCAAATTTGAAAAGCAACAAGCGATTAATTACAAATTAATTTCATGAAAATGGCATATAATAACAGTACGCAAGGTCTTGTATTTACATCCTATTTATCTCTACAAATGAAAAACCGCATCATTCCTCCTTTAGAAAACCAATCCTTCGCCTTCATGATTAGGAGCTATTCACAAACACAATTATTAAATACCATTCACAATGTTATATATAGGTTACCACAAGGCAGTAGCCATGTGAAATAATATCTGCCCAAGACTCTTCTTAGGTTTTCTAGAACTCCCTTATCGTATCCTTTTCTGAGTTTATTCTCACAAAATTCAAGCGTCGTTTTCCCTCTGCAAGCAAGCCTATCACACATTAGCAAAACAAACCTTAAAAACAAAGAATTACCATATGTGGAAGCATATAAAAAAGCCCAACACTACTGATAGTACGACCGTGAGAATATAGCTCAATATTGTAAGATACGCAACTAACCAGGGCATCTAGGCATCAGAATATCATAAGTCACGAATTTGCGCTTCAATATTTACTTTATCGTTGAATAATGAATCGATAACGGCTTCAGCGTAAGTAATCACGATGAAAAGCAAACTGACATCTAGATGGGGGTAACAATTAAACCACAGAGCCGAGAAAATTCACATTACTTGCCCAAAAGATCATGGCAAAGAAATATTTGTAGTTATAGAACCCAATACAATTATTGATCCAAGGGCAGTGATGATCCATTCTCAGCACGCAAACTCCACATTGTGAGCAGTGGTGTGTCCTTTCAGGCTACGGTTGGTTGATAAGTCATATAATTATAATCATTATTCAAAAGAAAACCTTAAATTTTTGGCAATGCGCACAATACCGTTTCTTCGAACGTTTAAGCGCATTCACCACAGCCAATTTATTAATTTTTTCAGATGAGTATAACCCTTCCTTAAGTTCTAGTTTTTCGATTTGATCTTTTAGAAGTTTTTGCTTGGAACCATCGTCTGATCTATCCTCATCATCCGTGGCCGTAGAACCGTTCTGAGACCCATCGGAGCTTGTTTTCTCAGTTATATGAATTGTTTCATGCGCGTCTTCCATTTTATCAGGTGAAATCAGCAGACTGTTTTCGCCTTCTCTCGTCGTATTGTGATCCGGGCTCACTAGGAAATCACTTTCTTGAGATATTGAAGCCTCAATGATAATAGGCTGGGTTTTCTGAAGGAATAGTTCTTGCCTTTTCTTCCTGATCGCTTTGTGCATATTCATCAACACTCTTTTTTCTGTCTCGATGACAGTTTTTATCGTCTCTTCAGTTGTTGAATGCCAAGACTTCAAACAATTAAGGTTAACTTAGCGAAAAGGTTTTTGGTTTTTTTGATTTACCTCAGGTACATGTCCTGGTGACGTTTTCGAGGTCCGTATCGCGGAGATAATGAAAAGCAAGAAGGCAAAATGGCTCACACAGAGATAGATCAAGCCTTTCTTCTGCATGCTGGAAAGAGATCCATGGCTGAAGTCGATCCAGCCAACAACATGATTCGAATAATCTGTCATTTTCTGCATTGTTGAGAGCACACCGGGACCGATGTTCTCTCTATCCTGAGGCTGGACTATTGAGAATTCATAGGAATTCGTCAAGAGTTTAGTGACATAGATCTATTTTTGATATGATCCGCTTTGAGAAGTTGCAAGATGAACTATGATTACCATCAGATAGGACATGTAGATAAACGAAGAGAGAGCACAAAGGATGAGCATCGGAGAATACGACCAGCATCTGAGCCGAACTTTGCTCTCAGTTTTTGGCATTTGCGCAGGCTTTCAAATTATTTTTTTCTATCTAAACCAGTTCAAGACCATTTTTCTTTTCTAGTCTGAGCTTCAGCAAATAAACGATTAATTTTAGAACTTAGAAAAAACTCAGTATGTTATCTCAATACTGTATAAAATCTTAGTATCCGATACCTGTCTATCGAAATCTCCAAAGCAACTACTAAAATTTTGTTCGTTAGCGAACAAACATTTTGTTTGCGATGATCGGAAAGGTTGAAGATTTGGAAGCGAGGTCTATTGGCCATTTAGCGCTGATAACCTGGAATCTTTAAATTTGAAAGTCAGTGAAAATGGATTAGGATGTCTACTGTAGAGCGTTGGTTGCGTTCTGCTTTTTAGGAATTCGGATTATTCATTCTTTTCGGTTATTAACTGTTGATTGTATTAATTGTTACTGAAAGTGGCCAGTAGATGCTTAGAAAAAGAAGATTTTATGTAAGGTTCATTAATCAACTGGTATGTGGATAGTTTCCTCGAAGGGCATTAGTTTATATGGGTGAAAAGAGACTTAGCTGTGTCTCGGAATTTCAGCCTGTTTACAAATGATTTTCCGCTCAAAGCGTTCAATACTTCAATACATGGGAATTTTTGCCAGCTCCTACTCATCTGCTAAAAGAGAAGCGATTTTTATCGATTGTTTTCGAAGGATCGCTCTGAATCATACCAGTCATATATTTCTGGATGAGATATTCAATGAAATTTAGTATAAATATAACTGCTATTTGTCCGTCCTTGTCATCTAATTTTTTTATCACCATTTAGCTTTTTCTCACTGTAGACTGAAGCAACTTTTTGTTTGGGGGGGGGGGTAATTTATTGAACACAAAGAGATTCTTGTATTCAAATCTTTGAGCAGCGGCTAGCAACTCACGATGCTATAGCAATCCGCTTTTGTTAATCTTTCTCCCAATTTGCATCTTCACTTCCTTGAGACGTACGACTTTCTTATCCTGAGTAATCAACCTACGCGTCATAAAAGTTTCCTCCTAAAAATTTAAAAATTTCATTACATAGCTGTTAGATCCGTTTTTAACATATCTGAGTTAATTCGATTCTATCTCAACTGAGTAACGGAAAATACTCCAAGAAAATCAAGCAATAGAGTAGTTTTGATTTCGTTAAGAAAAGAAATTCCTCATGTAACTTGAAAGCGTGAGCAAACGCCTTTATTCAAAGCCATAATATGTCAAAGATAAGAACATTCAATGTCCTAACTTTACAACTCAAATACAACCAATTTAATAATTCTCAAAACGCAATATTTATTCATTTTACGATCCATACTCTGACTCTTCTTCCTCTTCATCTAAGCGATTCACACCTCTCACCGGTCTTTGCTGTCCTTCATTTGAATGCTTGTTAATATCGAAATCACTAAACTTCATCTCGACGTAATGCTTCTTCTCTCGGAAGAGATTCAACATGACGAAATCTGTAAGGAAACTGATTCCATAAACCAATGCCCTATAGCATAAACGTCAGCCAAATTCAAAATAGCTTTTCTACAGTGCGTTATAAAAATGGAGAATTATGCTCTCAATTGACAGTTTCGTTGCATATCCAACTGTATTGAATACTATTCTGATCCCTGAATAACTCATATGAGTCCTATTTACTTCTCCAGACGTCTCATTCACATAATATTTAACCTTTGCAAATATTAGTTGATTTATTATAAGCGCGATCATTACATTGGACTTCGTGTACCCGGTGCCTTCGTCAGCGAGGGAAGCGTCAAGGGTATAAGAGCATTCATTGTTATCTGATTTTTGTATTATTAAACCAATCATAGTTTTCAGGTACTGATGTCTGCGGTGCCTGTACACTCAAAATTTAAGGTGACCATGATAACCGCGCCGATGTATCGAACGCTGGTGTAGGTTGTCCCAGCGAGTTGGAGAAGGTCAGTCACCTGCAGAGAAAAAGAAAAGGTTAGATTGTTGAAAGAGTGAAGGAAATTCACAGCTATTGTGTTGAAATTTGTGCTTGGATAATTAACTTTGGTCGTAGAGTCAATATAGACATCCTAATAACAGGGAATTATCAATAATTCTCTCTCAGAAGAGTCAATACGTGTTTTTCATAGCCATCGAAGACAATTCGAGCCGCAAAGGTGACTGAATACTCTTCTGCTCCATACACATCATATACGCTCGTAACACTCGAGTTTTGGGGGTCTGGATAAGGACACCATGTGATCGCATCGCAGCCCTGTTTGTGAGTTTTGTTGGTCAGGATACTGTGAGCAATGGGGAAGAACGGAGTACCTTATATCCTGAAGTGAACTCTGAGCAAGTTCCTTGTAGATCATAATTCGGGTAGGTCGAATTATCACATTGAGAGGCAGCTGTGCATGGCAAGGTATTCATCGGGCAGACTCCACTTGTTTGGTTAGCTGTGACTCGGATTCTGGTGGGTAAAACAACCTAAATCGCGCGCTCAAAGCACAGAAAAAATTTGAAAAGTTACAGAATCAGATCCAGTTCTGCCTCTTTGAACTATCCAATTCATATCCAAAAGCTGAGGATCGGTGCCATTGACATAGTAAAACGGAGCTATAAGGACAATTAAGTCAATTACAGCTTTGTTGAGCGAAAGATGTTACGTCCGGCGCTCGTAATAAATGTTTTTGAGGCTCCTTTACTTATTTTGTATTCCAGCTGCTGTATCAAGAAGACCTAGATCGGGAATAGCACATTGATTTCTTTCATCGGAGAGAAAACATTACGTATATCACGATATAAAGTAGAACGATCGTCAAGCAAGTCACAAAGATATATCCGAGACGTCTTGTGAGGTTATATTAGAGAAAATATGTTGAATTGTTGTGGTTACCTATCCAACACGCGAAGATATAAATTGGTGTCATAGATCTTGAAGAACCGATCCAAAAAACTCGTAAATCTGTGCCATCTGTCAATCAAGAAGATTTTAAGACTTCAATATCAAGAGAAAGAGTGATTACGCTCCCCGAAATCTTGATTCCTCAGCTGGGGGCTCTTCTTGCTCTCTCGCTCCGTTAGCGTCAGAAACGCTTTGTCTATTGATAGATGATTCTTCACTCTGATCATCATCTGACCCTTGATCACTGCTCTCTGGAGCTTGTACATATGGTCTTCGCGACATTGTTTTATGACTTTTTGTTATCTGCTAGCTGTTTCTTTGTTTAGTTTTTTTTATCGGATACACAGGTTAGTCTCAGTTAATTTACTCAGATTTGGGAAAACACACAGCGCAAAGATATATCCGCAACAAAGAATCTGAAATGATGAAGTGACAAGCATTTTATTCAAGTTGATCAGTCTAAATTCCAGTAAAGTCAAAGAAGCATATATAAAATGAGTGTTTAATTGTTTTTTATCTCACTAATTTCGCATTATCCCACCTTCTTTTGGAGAGTTTTTCAAAATTATGGTATGATGCATGGGGGTTTATGAGTTCGTAATCTAAGAATCGGGGTATCTTCCCCGCAAAATAGCTCTGAAATGAAAAATAGGAGAGGTTTGAAGAATAGATTGGTGTGTCTCATGACTATGGACTTAGAAACATGAAAGAAGACTCCTGGTAAAGAATCCGGGTTTTCTCGTTCAAATAGTCACTAGCCTTCTTTTTGAAATTGGTTTTTGCTTTTCCTTTTAGAATGAGTGAATAATACTCAAACTTCGAGATTGCACTCACTCAACCATTCGATTTATTCACCGTGTTTATTTGCTTTCCAATTTCTCAATTTCATTCTTCTAAAAGAGACCAACTCTTCATACATTTCTAACATATTCCCTTTTTTATCCTTTGAGTTTGGATGGATATACGAATAGTGAAATTATAAACTTACAGAAAATCAAAACAAGAATAGATAATCTATAATATTAATATGTATAATAATGCTGTCAGAGTGACAATCTCTTCTTAAATATCAGTATTCGATCGAAAAAGTTCAGTCGTAAAATAACCGGGTAAAAGCAGTGTATCCAAGTAACAACGCAGCCCCACTCAGTATAGCCAAATCAACTAGCATTTGTTTTTGAGTAGTAACTATTTCATCTGGACTCTCCTCTGTTGGCATTTGTTGCGAGAGTGGATAACTTTGTGAGAAAGTCGTATTCACTGGATTTGATTCTCTTGATGGGGAGCCAGAAGCACGAGCTCTTCCCGTAGCGAGTCTCCCCTCAAGAGCATCTTCAGGTTGTGAGAGGACGTTTGCTAGTGAATAAATTGTCGAACGCCCTGCTCTTTGTGAAAAATTAAGGATGTTCGGACAATACGCAACGCTCTTTTTTGCTTCGCAATAGAATTCATGCTGTCTTAGAACTAAATAGCATTATTTACAATTTAAGGTTCAATGGAGAATTATTTACTATATTCAAGTATTGGAGGAACATCCTGCCGATCCTGATGCCAACGAAGAGGGACACGTTGAACCGATTTTGAATAGTCCATCTGCTGAGTCTTTTTAGAACCCTCTTGTTCAGCCTTCGAACGAATGCTTCTGGCTGAGATACTCGACTCTTTCTCCTCTTCTAATTTATCATGAGCATATGGGGTATTAGACACCTTGCTTCCTGCCATTGTTGACACTTCTTGATCTTTTTCATGTTGTGAGTGGTGAAGGTTTATTGTCTTTGTAATTTTGTTTAGCTCTGCTTCTGCAAGAACAACAGGAACAGAAGAAACATGTTGTGTATATGATTTTTTCGTTTCCATTTTATCATTTGATTCGCTCTGTACCTGCTGGCTCTCCTGCAGTGACTGCTGGTGATTCGGAATTTCCACTTCTTTTTTCCTTGCAATAATAATATCATTAGGAGGAGTATTCTGAATGTCTGGTCTTTCTTCTTCTCTAAGTGGATCCCGCAATAGCTTTATTACAGGACCGCAATGTCTACACGTATATTCCTTTGATAAAAGCGCAAGTTTTTTTCGCTCCTCACGGCTTAAATTCAACGCTCCAATCCCAGGGTTCTTTTCTTTTTCGGAGAATAAGCTGATTATTGCTTGCAACATTGACCGGACTTTATGAAAAATTAATACTACTTGAACCTCAGTTGTGATAGTTACTAGTCCATGCCGGATTCCAAGTTTCTGGATGATAACTTGTAATTGTCAGACAAATTTGAGTGTTGACTTCATATCTTCCGTTTGGCTAAAACAGACTAATTATTGGAAGTGTAGTCAATTAATTACTGTAAGAAAATAGATTGCTGGAGCCTTCAAAGGATAATCCACAGGTAAATCGATCCTCCCATGGTAGATCCCATCTTGAAATTCCGTATCAGGAGGTCCTCTGATCGTAAAATGCCAGATATGCAAATGGCCCTAAACAAAAGAATGCTAAAATATATTTGTTATTTGCTTCTGTAACTTCTAACGGAGCAGCAAAGATATTTTCCGATGGGTTCGCTTCAAACTCTTGTTTTTCTTTCAAGATACGCTGGATTTGAATAGAACGATGCATCGATTCTTCACTACCAGGAGAATTTAATTCAATTTTGTTAAAAAATTAACTCAGCAGAAATAAACCTACATTTTTAAAAATTCTTTAGTGTTTTTTTGTTTTTTTTTTAATAACGATGTAATTAATACACATTACACATTCACATTTAAGAGAAGAGGAAAGGGGTTATTTGGTAATAGAACCAAATAATACAATATAATCCTCAATGTTATATGAAACCAACGAAAAATAATCTTGCTAAGATGGCACGATGAAAATCCACTAATCTGCTGGAATTTAGGCTTTTTCTTTGTTGATTACATTAGCTGAGTGATGTAAAAGCTGGATGAACTCTTCTTGTGATATCTATAGATAATTAGAACCGTTTTTAATAGAGATGATGATCTTGAGTACCTTTCCGTCTTTATTTGTATCGACCTCCTCGATGATTTGATTCCATTCATCTTCCTGCAGATCAACACCTCCCATTACAGCAGCAAGCTCGTCTCGAGTAATAAATCCATCGCCGTTCTATTAAGTCAGTTAAAACACGAAACCATTGAAAATTCAATCACCTGATCGAAGATTGCGAATGCTTGGTTGATTCGTTGCTTTGAAAGGAGACTTTCATTGTTCATGGTTGCCATAATAAATTCTATAATCGAACAGAGGTGGGCCTTAGATTCTCTGAATGAGAGTCAAATACCTGAAAAATCAATTTCTCCGGAGCCGTTTGCGTCAACTTCAGCTAATATCTTCGAGACTTCCTCCTCTGCTTTCCCTTTGTTTCCAAATACCTTAATATAGCCTACAGAAAGCACGAGTCATATATCAGTTAAAGATCGCTCATTCAAACCCTGCATGAGCTCGTCCCTGCTCAGAATACCATTTCCGTCTTTATCTAATTCCTGGAAAGCTCTCTGGAGTTCTTCTTTTTCATGTTGAGAGGATATTTGAGTCACGATGAATGTCATGATTGCTTGTTTCAATTTATTTTGAGCCTATTTATGTAAACTGTCAGTAATTTGCTCAGCAACAACGCCATGCTGACCTGGAAACTTGAAAGGTTATCCATGACCTTTTTGTTCAGAGGTGTCGGTTTTCGGTTCTTCATCACCCATTCATCATTAAGCGCTTCAGAAGCTGAAATCCGTTTGGTATGGTCATACGTCAACATTTTTTGGATCAAAGTTTTCGCCTCAGGAGAAATTCTCCCCCAATCGGATTCTTAAAAGTAATGATTAGTCAATTTGCCACGAGCAGTTTCATACCGTCAAAAGTGAATTTTCCAATTTTGATATTCGCTAAAATTTCAGCATCGTTTTTTCCATTAAACGGCGGGTACCCACTCAATAAAATGTACATAATGATCCCGCATGACCATACATCACATTTCTCATTGTAGTTTTTCGCTAAGACCTCTGGTGCAATATAGTACGGCTAGATAAGCACAACCATTAGCAACTTTCCATTAAATTCTACGGATTTACTGTTCCATATTTTTGTGTAAGCTTATGTCCAGGCTCAAATTTCGTTGCTGTACCGAAATCGATAAGCTTTAACGCTGCGTCTGGCTTTTTCGAGTCCAGCAACAGATTCTCTGGTTTAAGATCCCTATGGACGATATGTCTCTCATGCAGATACACCACAGCAGACAGCAGCTGCTTCATGTATTCCGCCGCCTGTTTTTCTGTAAAACATGTCATTTGCTGGATTCTATCAAACAGCTCTCCTCCGTTAAGATATCTGTGAAAAAAATTAGCATCTTCTTCCATTATGTAAATCCTTTACTCTGTAATAAGGTAATAATTCTGATTATCTTGGAACAACTCGTACAGTTTGAGGATATTTGGGTGGTCGAGCTCTCGGAGTATGCTCACCTCTGCGAATAACTTCTCCTCGTCCGTTTTCTTCACCAGCTTTTTTTTGATACTTTTCATTGCTCGCGTAATCCCGGTTGTTCTATGCGTTGCCAACATCACTTTTCCAAATGCCCCTATAACATTCATAAATACAACATAGCACCAAGGCAATTACCCTCTCCGACCGTTTGACCGAGTTTATAATTGTCTTCTAACACACCAGTTTTCAGGCTAACAAACATTTCTGGTCCAATCCTCAGCAAAGTTTTATCCGACCGACTCTTTCTGTGAGGGAGCCCAGAAGGAGAATCTATTTCCCTTGATGAAACATGCTGTTTAGAAGTTGAACCGTCGTGATCTAGTTTATCTGTTGGCCTACTTCTCACTTTTGCAGGTTAATTTTGCTGGTTAGTTGGGTTATTTACTGTCGGCCATGGTAGTTTTCTGGTTGTCGTCCTTTGGACTTGTTTTTTTGTGGGTGTCGTTGGCGTCTGCTTGGTTTTGTTCGTCTGTTGGGGATTTCGCGTACTTTTTATCGTTTTCGTGCTGACTCCTTTGTTTGGAAATCCGATCCACGTTCAGACGAAACTTTCCTGAGTTGGATGATATTACTCCATCGCCAGAGGCAGAGACTCCTCGAACAAATCCTTTATCTGATTGGTTACTTTTTGATTTTGCTAATATCCGCGCGTCAGCTGTAGTAGAGAGTAAGATGGTGCTATTTGACAATAAATTTACAGCTCTTGCTCTCGGCAGGAGTACTAATACAGCAGCCCATTCTTGAAACGAGATTTTTATTCTTGTTTATAAATTTACTCTTAATGAGGTAGGAAAAGTGTGAATAAAAAACCCAGTTTTGTTTTTTTTTTGTTTTTAGTTTTAATCTCAGGTTCCAGCTCTAAAGACTAATCTAGCAAATTCGAAGAGTCATTCCTAGTTAGGATTGAGCGAGTAATGGAGCAGATATAACACTTTATAAAGGACAGTATGGAGTAAAAGCTGAGTTTCTAAGCACTAAATCTAATGGAAAGCTATCTGAAAAAAAAAAAACCGGAACAACCTCAGTTATGAGCTGGAAAGAGAATTGAGGGTTATATTTTAACCGATGGCAACTTACAGAATGCAGCGTAAATCAGATGTCCTTCTAAAAGAAGAGGTTTGAAAACAGATGCAGTTTTTTCTGCAACCACTTTCCCTACATCTGGATCATTACGTCTTTAAAAGTCAACAGTAGTGTGCATTTGAACTGTTTGAAGTCAATTCCCCTGTTTTCTATGGTCAGAGGTGAGAATGAATAGCACGGTCTGTCTTGCTTGCTGAGACCTGTCATTTTTAAATAAAATAAAAATTGAGATTAATTCTCATTAATTACCGTTTCTAATGAATTGCAAAATTGTTGTTGTCTCTATTGAGAATATCATTCATAAAATTTAGATTCAATCGAGTTATATACTTTGCATATCGTTTCATGGCTTGAAACTCCCAGCTCACAGAGAAACTTCTTGACAGAATTTTTTCAAAATCAATACGATTGAGAGCCAAGAGAATTTTAATTAACCTATATTCAACTAGATTATCCTATAATGCTGTACATTCATTGATTTCACACCTTCTATGTTGTTTTTATTATTAAGAAATAGAATGCGTTATCGTACGCATATCATGATATTGCTATCTTTATTTATATCACACCTCATTCGTGCTGATCCCACACAGATCATTAAGAGGCTGTCTTCAGTTAAGCAAAAGAGTATCTTTGTCTTTTCTTATATAAAATGAACTGGTTTCACCCTAGAATTGCAAAGTAGCTCGCATTCTGATTCGTAATTATCCTTTACATACTTAAGCAGCTCAATAGATGATTTATTAAAAAACATTTTATTTTCTGAAGCAAAAAGTCATGGTGGACCAAATGAAACAAGTCGGTCAATTCGTGTTTGATCCTTCTTCTAAGCCACTTGGAGCAGGGACTTTCGGTAAGGTTTTCCGAGGAACTGATTTCAAAAACAACGACGCTCCAGTCGCCATCAAAGTTATCCCTCCGGAAATTCTCGAAGAGTACAAGGACTTCATCGACTTGTTCCTCAGAGAAATCAATATCCTCAAGGAAATTCGTGGTGACTACATTCTCGAATTCAAAAAAGTGCTCAGAACTGGCAGTGGCAACATTTATATCGTAACTAATCTATGCAACGGCGGCAATCTCGAAGAAGCCATCGCAAAAAGAAAATCTCTCCCAGAATCCGAAGCCTTAAGAATACTAAGACAGTGCACCGAGGCATTTGTCAGCATTGAGAGTCTTGACTTGAAAAATGAGAAAAAAGAAAAAGTGATTATCATGCATCGAGACATCAAGCCAGCAAACATCCTTTTCCATGACGGAAGCGTCCGTATTGCCGACTTCGGATTTGCCAAAATGGTTGAGGATAAAGCTAAAGAGAAAAAAGCGCAGCACACGCTCCTAGGAACACCTTATTACATGTCTCCTCAGATTCTTGCCGAAACGAAATATTCCTATAAATGTGATATTTGGTCTTTGGGAATTGTTATCTATGAGTGTCTTTATGGTGAGCTTCCTTGGAAATCAGGCTCAAAGTATGGGCTTTTAAAAAGCATAGAAGGAAAACCAATGAAAGATTTTGATTTTAAGGGAGTAATTTCGAAAGATTTCCAAGACCTTTTGATCAAGATGCTTGAAAAAGATGAGGAAAAGAGAATCGATTGGCATGGGATTTTGGCGCATCCTGCTATTGTGAAAAATAAGAAGGAGGAAGAAGAACAACAACAACTTAAGAAGGAGGAAAAGCAGAAACCAGATGAAGTGAAGACTGAGAACAAAAAACCTGAGGAGAGTAAGCAAGAGAATGCGGACGGAAGCAAAAACGAAAATGAGAAACAACCGTCGCAGCAGATTACTCAGGAAAACAACACAAAACCGCAGATAGAAGAACAAGCTCCGAAGAAAAAAAAGATTGTGATCCTAGATTCTTAAAATGACATATAAAATGTCTCTTTTTCTATTTGTTCGACTGAATATTTTCTCAACAAAAGCCAATTCAAAAACTTGAAATTGAGGAATCTTACCTTATTCCTCAGCAAATAACCTATGGAATGTAAAATAAACAGGCAATCAGTTTTGTAGTTGAAATGAAAAAGTGTAGCCATAGAGCATAACAGCTAAGGATAATCAAAACGAATATGTATCATGCCTCTGGGCCTAGAAGTTGTTGAAAATTCAAAAAGAAAAATAAATCTTATCGATATCACAGGATCATGCTTTAATCATGTCCTTAAGTACGATACTCCCAATGGCGACTGTCTATCTAAGGCTGAAACACGCATTGGATTATTTCCCGAAGCTTAACACAGGCTGTCGCTTTTAATCGAATGGGCTTGTATGACCCTAGAAATGATCACTCTATTAATTAATTCGAAATCTACTTCTTAAAAGAAATTCTTTAATTTTCCTACACCAATTTATGGAAACCACGTATAAACAAATCGATCGGTTTATCTACGATCTCAACTCGAAGCCTTTACGAAAAGGTGAATTCGGCCATGTGTTTCGAGGAATCGATCTTCAAAACAACGACAATCCTGTCGCAATTAAAGTCATCTCTGCGAAAACCCTCGAACAATACAAGGACTTCGCGATGCTCTTCCAAAGAGAAATCAGCATTCTCAAGCAAGTCAAATGCGACTACATTCTCAAACCAATAAGCGTGCTCCAAACGCCGAGTAGGAATGTATACATCATAACGAACCTCTGCAATGGAGGAAGCCTCTCCGAAATCTTGTCTACAAGGAAAACTCTGCCAGAATATGAGGCTCTGAGGATACTACGACAATGTGCCGAAGCTTTCGTCAGCCTTGAGAACCTCAATCTCGAAAATGAGCAAAAGCAAAAAGTTGTTGTCATGCACAGAGACATCAAACCGGAAAATATACTATTCCATGAAGGGGATGTCCGCATTGCTGATATGTCGCCTCAGATACTCGGTAACAAAAGCAACTCTTACAAATGTGATGTTTGGTCAATGGGGATGGTGATCTTTGAGTGTCTGTTTGGGAGGGTCCCTTGGGAATTAAGTTCAATGTATGGACTCTTAAAGAACATTGCAAATAAGCATCCGAAATATGTTGACTTCGAGACAATGATTTCGAAAGACACTCAAGACCTCCTCATCCAGATGCTTGAAATGGAAGAAAAAAGAAGAATTGATTGGTATGGAATTCTTGCTCATGGTGCTATTGTCAAGAATAAAGCAGATGAAGAGCGCAAATTTGAAATCGAAACAAGTCGAACGGCTGGTGAAAATCAGCAAAAGCTGATAGGATTAAAAGGTACTGAATTAACCCAGAGCACCCTAGTACAAGAAGTTAGATTGAAAAATCAGCTATACCCAGTATTTGAGCGAAAACGAGGTGAAGCACAAAAAATTGTAGCAGTTGGAATACGACATGAAAGTCAGCAAATGTCGGAAGAAGTAAAGGGTGGCAATCAAATAACCCAAAACATTCAAAAGCAAGAAGAAATTACACCCAAAACAAGATTATATCCAACCTTTGAGCCGCTAAAACGAGTGATAACTGATGAAATCAGGGCTGAGAGTGAAAAACTACTCTCAAAGCAGGATGCTCAGGAAAGCAATACAAATCCTCAGGTACGAACGAAAACTCCTTTCAAGGTGCAATATCACAATTTTTGAAGGATCATAATAGATTTATTTCTCTTAGTTAGTGATTAATGATAATTTAAGCTACCCAAAGTCTACTTTTTCTTTGATCTAATTGCATTTCAGTTAATTTAAATGCAGGATAAGTCCATGAATTTTGTGTTTTAATATATATATGATATAAAGAAAATTACTACTCTAACTCATATTTAAACGATTGGGCAGTTTTTCCTGAACCCTAACACTTTAGAAGTCGATTTTAATTTTTGTTGTTTGGCACATTCTCTCCTATTGAGTCATGACTTATTCGTTTATTTTAAAAAATGAAGAAGAGAAAACGCTCAGAAGACCGGCTCTGAAAAAACGACATTAATTCTTAAGACCAGCCATAGACAACCATACAATTTAATTTATTCCTTCAAGTTTCCTAAGTTTTGCCTCTTCGGCACGCCTTATAAAGTTCATTCGCTATGAGATTATCGAGATTATCCTACAGACCCCGAAAAATGCTTCTGAATTGACCTCCTTGCAAAAGATTTTGCCCAAAAATATAATGTGCAATTTGCTATTAGGTTTCTCTAAAGAAAGTGTATCTATTCAATTTAAAGATACCAAATACGAAAATAGCGGGTGAAATAAATGCAAGCAAATTCCACAGCATTTTTAGGTACTCTCCCAACTGCCTCAAGCCATGACATTTTGATTTTAGAACAGCAGCTTAATAAGTCTGAGCGTAGGATCGGTCTTTTGGACAAAAAGAACGCTGATCTCCTCAATCAGATCAAACAATATCAAACCGAGCTCGAATCAGTCCGTAAGTTTCCAACTGCAAAAATACTCTAAAGTCAGCACAATACCTGTCTAGGAAAGGAAAATGCCAAGCTAGTCTCTGAGAGCAGCGGTTCTTTCATCAAAATAAAGACTGTCGAAGAAAATTACAAATCTGCACAGGAGCGCATCAAAGAGCTCGAACAAAGCCTCAAAAACATGTCAGTTCAGGAGTCGCAGACCGTGAAAAATCTTATCAAGCGCAATGAGGTTACTCTCTTTATAGCTATTTTCTCTGAGTCAAAACGAAATTTAGGAATTGACGAAAGAAAATACAAGTCTGAGCAACGAAAGGAACTCTTTGAAAAAGCAATTGGCTGAAGCGGATCAATCGGTAGCTTATTATAAGAATAACGCAGAAGACCACGAAAACACGAAAAATATGCTAAGGAAAAATATTGCAAATCTGCAAAAGGAACTCCAGACTGAAAAGACGCAACTTGCAGAAATAAGAGGTAAAGTCGAAGAAGAACGCACTGCTCTGTTAAACGAGCTTACGAGAGTAAAAGAAACGAACCAAGAGTTTGAGCAACAGCTTGCGAACGTTCGGCAAGAGCTTGCTGAGAAGCAAAACCGCATTGAGCTTCTAGGTGAATACAGATTATCGGAATTGGTCTTACATTGTTTGAATAGAAAAAAAAGAAAAGGAGTTTAATTTGAATAGCGCGATCGCAGATCTCCAAGGGCAGCTTCAAGAGGCCAGGAAGGAGTGTACTGAATTTGTAATAGGAGAAATGAACGTCCGGTGTTTTAATGAAATGATTCGTGAATTATAGAAATCGTTTTATGAGATGGTGAAGTGCCAAAATCAGAATCTAGAGGCGGACTTTAAAGACAAAGAGAATAACTACTTAGAAAATATTGAAGAGCTCAAAAGAACTATTGAAGAGCTCGAAGAGAAAATCAACGAGCAGAAGAAGCAGCTGAACCGCTACAAGCTGGATATCGATAACGAAAAAAGCATGAGAACGACCTTAGATACGTTCAAACTCACCTTGTAAGTTGTTTCAACGCAAAAGCAATTAACCATTATTCCTTTTCAAAAGGCTGAACAATGAGAAACTAGACCAACTTACTGAGAAATACATCGATTGTGAAGCAAGATACTATCAAGAGAAAGAGCGCTCCTCCAAGCTCTTGGGAGAAATCGAGAGACTCAAAGCGTACAATACAAATTGATATCTTTTTTCCCAAATTAAGCTTGTATTTTTCATCTCAGCGAGCTAAAACAGACGTCTTACTACCACTACAATCAAGACTTGGAAAGCCTCAAATCTAATTACAACCTGCTCATTTCGAAGCTGGAATTGAGCATCACGAGGAACAAAAATCTCGAAGCACAGACGCAAGAGCTGACGAAAGAAATCAGCATGCAGAAAAATCAAATAGAAAATCTTCAAACGGAAACGTTTGACCTTACCAGCAAAATACGTGAGCTCAACATTGAAAACCATTTGTTGAAAATGAGAGTCCAAAAATACGAACCCGACGCAAATATTAGTACTCTCTCCAACGAGGAGATAGAATCCTCTAAAGACGCTGAGATAAGAGATCTTCATAAGAAGATTTCATTCTATGAGCAACAGCTGACTCAGATGAAAGAAACCTCAACAAATTCAGGAGAATATACGAAATTAAAGAGCGAATTCGAAGAGTTGAAGAAGCTGAACGAGAGCAATGAAGTTAAAATCGAGGAGTTATTACAACAAATCAAGCTCTTGCAGCAAGTCAAAAGGACCGAAGGCGCTGTTACGACGGCTGCTGATGTAATTGGAGAAGACAAAGCCCATTTGCCTGAAATGACCCGCACCGCAAGCAAATTCGCTGCAGATACTCAGGAGTTCGTTAAAAAACGCTTCGAATTTGAAAATTTGAAGAAGCAGCTGACTGAAGAGAACGCGAAACTCAACAATCAGAACAAAAAGCTGCTTTCTGATCTTAAACTAACGACCTCTAGGCTCGAGGATCTCCAAAATAGGTACCAAGCGACTGAAAAGCGCATCACACTATTGGAAGGCAGTTTGAGGACTCATCAGGATACGATTAAAGCTCGAGACCAACATATTGAATCGCTTTTGAAAGAGAAAGAGAATGTTGCGAACGAGGCGATCGAGCAGCATAGAGCCAGCGCGGGGTTACGCGAGAAGATCTATGAGCTGGAGAATAGACTCAAGTTTTTAGAAAGAAGCAACGAGCAGTTCTCGAAAATGAACAAAGAACTGCTTGAAGATAAGCAAGTCTATCTGAAGACGCTGCTGAATAGACAAAAAGAGTTGGTGCAAATCGAGATCAAAAACAAGAAGGAAATAAACAAATTAGTTCAAGAGAACGATCGCTTAAGAGCAGAGCTCGCTACACAGCAAGACCTGTATGCTATGACGCTGAAGAAGAACGAGGACCGAGCGATAATATTGAAGATGAGAGTAGAAAACCAAGATATTACGACCACGAATTTGATGAAGAAGATTGAAGTGCAGGAGAAAATTATCAAGGAGCTGAATAAGAAGTTTGAAACGATAACGAAGGTCAGCGCCAATCCTGTTCAAGAGCAAAACCCATTGGAGAAAATCACTGCGAATTTGTTTGTACACTCAGAGGAGAATAAGAGTCTAGAGTCACTGAAAGATCTTCTCGCGCATCAGAAAAAGCAGTTTGATGAGACGTTGAGAGTGATTTTAAAATCTCATGAGGAGATCAGCAAGCGTTTCTTTGATCTGGAGGATAGATATCGCAAAGAGCAGACGAGTTCGTCGCAGAGGATAATGATGTTGACGGATCAAATGGCAGCAATGACGTCGCAAAGCGATATTAGAGTAAAGGAGTTGGAGCAAAAAATCAAAGAAGTGGAAGCAATTAATAAAAAAATGATGGAGGAAAAAGCAGCGATGGAGAGACAGAGCGCCGACACTGAGACGGTGTCGAGCAAGGAATTAAGTCAGTTGAGAGAGACGCTTGAAAAGGAGACGCGCAGAGCGAATGACTTGCAGAAAAAAATTAGTGAGGAAGAGGCGAAGATTAAGGCTTTAGAGAATGATAAGTATAAGGCTGAGACAGCGGCTACCGAAAAATTGGGATATTCGAAGCAGAGAGAGTTAGGACTAGTAGAACAGAAGAACGCGCTGCAGAGACAGATAGAGCAGCTTAAAGCGCAGGAGAAAAAGCTTAAAGAAAGCTTAAGGGAACTGAAGCGATCGGGAGGACAGATGATGGAGGAAGAGCAGCCGATGCATAAAGGAGATCAAATGGAAGATGAATTTGGAAAAGGTATATTTGGGTGTTGATAAGATTGACTAATAATAAAATTAATTTGAAACAGGAGCTGCTGACGAGGAAATGGAGGCTGCTGGCGATCAGGTGGACGAAGAGCTAAGGGAAGAGAACCTAGCGTGAATTATTTAGCGTTGCTGGTAAGAATGACTGCTATTATACACAAGCTAATTGTTGAATTGTAATCAAGCTCGGTTGGCGGTAGAAAATGGCCAATTGATCAAGTTGTTCGAAAAGGCGAAGTCTTTTATGATAGAAACAAAAGTTTTAATAACTGTTTGTGTATGTGTATGGCCAATCGTTTAAGTGTCTCAATAAAGTTGTGTGAAATAAATACTTCGCTCCATCAAAAAGCGGCTGTGTTTAATTGAGATTTCTCTTTTGTTTTAAGAATCATAATCTATTTCTGAAGTAATTAAGAGTTGCAGAATCAGGATTTATCTGAAGACAAGTAGAAATGATAAGGAAAGAAAAACATTTACTATAGAGTCGAGGAATTTACAGGAACCTCCTCTTCAGTATGCCCTTGTAAACTGAAAGATTATTTCATAAAGGAATTCCGAATGCTTGTTTGTGATAAAAAATTTATTTCAAAAAATTGAGTAAGCTTTAATTTAGATATATCTTCAAAATATTCAGAAAAGTTTCAATATGGGTGCATTCTTCACGTGGTTCTCTGCTTTCCTATTGGCTTTAGTTCTTGTGGTACTTCATCGCTTGCTGATCAAACCATACAGACTGATCCAATTCTACAAAAGACAAAAATTGCCTGTCTTCGTCAAATCTCTCAAAGGCTTCATTGACTACCAATGGGGTTTGGTTACTACGCACGATGACTTCTATTACTTCCAAAAGCAACTAATCAAGCAAAATCGCTCAGAAAGAGCCTTCGTTACCAACATCGGTCCAAAGCCAACCGTATATCTAATCGAACCGACACTCATCAAAGAGTTTCTCATGGACAAACATGACTGCTTTGAAAAAGCTCCTCTCATCGGCCTCCTCAAGAGGTTCGGTGACAGAGGATTGTTCATGCTCGAAGGACAAGAGTGGAAACAACGAAGAAAAATCATTTCCGAGGCATTCCGCTACGACCTTCTCCGAGAAATGGTCTCCCACGTCGTCAAAGTAACAGAAGAACGCTTTCAGAAATTCTCTCTTGCAGCAAAAAACAAAGAAGAGCTCAACATCATAAAGGAGTTTGAGTTTATGGCTGGCGAAGTGGTCGGCAGATTCTTCCTGGGCAAGTCGTTTACGGATATCAATGTCGATGGCACGCAAATCACAGCCTGGATCAGCAATCTATTCGTCCAAGTCATCTACGAATCTGTTTCTTTATGGACGTTAACCTTCGGCCCTAGCTTTGTTGCAAAGGGGATTCTACCTCATCATAAGGAGCTGGTGTCCAACGTGAGGAGAGGTAAAGCTATTACGAGAGAGTTTATCAACCAAAGAAGGGAAGCTCTTCTCAAGGACTCAACAACGGATAAAGAGCAGAAAGACCTCTTGACGATACTGCTTGCTCAGCAGGCTGAGAACCAACTTACCACGGAAGATATCATCGATGAGTACTTGACGTTCTTGATTGCTGGTATGGACACCTCTGCGAGGCTAGAGACGCTTGCGCTGTATTTTATATCACAAAACCCTCAGTGTCTTCCGAGGCTGAAGGAAGAAATTTCCAAGGCGTTTGAAGACCCGTCACAGGTGACGTTGGAGAAACTCAATCAGATGGAGTATTTTACGTCTTTCTTAAAAGAGACCTTGCGTATGGCTCCTCCCAGCCCGCATATAACGTTTAGAACAGCGATTAAGGATGTAATGCTGAAGGATATTATGATTAAGAAAGGAACTTGGACCACCGTTTGTAAATAATTAATGTTTTCATGGCTAAATTGAATTGCTTTTGATTAGGTTTCCTGATGAACCATTACAATGAGAAAAATTTCAAGGATCCATATAGGTTTGACCCTGACAGATTTATCAAAGGTTCTTCGACTTACGATGAGCAAGCTGCAAGTGAACCCTTCGTTTTTGCGCCGTTTGGAGGAGGTCCGAGAAATTGTATTGGGCAAAATGTTGCGATGATTGAGGCGAAGATCGTGTTGAGCCTGCTCCTGAAACGATTCGCGTTCGAGATACCAAAGGGGTATAGAATGAGATATACACAGAAAATGCTGCTTGAGCCTCATGATGCTCTAATGATTAAATTAACTGAGATCAAGCACTAACAAGAGTGAAATAAAGTTTAAGCCTACAAAATTTATGAAAAGTTCATGTATGAGGATCATTGCATTGAATTTCATAAATTGATTATGATAGTTTTTAACAAAATAAACTAAGAACAAATGAAAATTTAAACACCAGCCAATTCGAGACATCCGAGTAAGTACCTCCAAGAGGACAGTTAGTTTATATATGCAAGATTATAAATATGATTACACTCCAAATTAATGAATTGATTTCAAACAGGTTTATTCCTTGGTATTTTCAATAAATTCGGCAAAAAAAAGAGGACAGCATGCAATTTGATATTAATTAATTTTTTTTTTAAGAATCGATTATAGCATCTCGAATGTGATTCGGCAGTCTTGAGAAACCATCAACAGCAGCATTATACGGAACAACTCTCTATAGAAAATTAATTTACTCAATGTGCTGTCAATAACAACTACCTGAGGTACATCGGTTTCTTTTGAATCCTTCTTAGCTTTTTCCTTTGATTTCTCCTTAGCGTCGGCCGTTTTGTCTTTCGCATCTTTCGATTTCTTGAAGCCACCCCCTCTGAACATTCGTTTGAAAAACTTATTCGTATTCTCAATATTCGACTTTAACTTGGTTCCAACGTATTTTTCAACAGTTCCAAGAGTATCAGTAATATTCCTAAAAGCCAACAATTAAGGGCCAAGTCCACAGCATAAAGTAACTCTTACATTAAATTGTTAGCTTCACATTTCTGACCAGCTACTTCAAGGGTATACTCAGTCCTATTCAGCAAAAGGTTAACAACGCTCCATTTAAAAAGTTTTTAGCCTCATATCCTTCAGAGAGAGTCGTCCTTCTGCGTATGAGATAAGGGACTTGTAAATATTCTTCGTCAGGAAAATCTGTTTTGGTGCTTCTTTCATTCCAGTCCGCTGGATGAATTCTTTGCCGAAATCTTTTAAGTGAGAGAAGAACTCCTTCGCCTTCTTCAGGAAGCCCTCTTTGCTTTCTTTACACAGTAAATCTATGTTTTATTGACAACAATATTAGATATCTGGAGCACTAATTCAATTATATTTACCTCTCAATACAGTTAGCGTCTCATTAATGGCGTCATATCTCGTGATAGGATTCGCAAGCTTGTATGTCTTTCATAAATCAATAAATATACCAAGCTTTAATCTGGAAGTGATTACCATTTGACAAGATGGATATTTTTGTTTAGCTTCAGCAAATCTGACATTATGCACGTATTTTTCTCCAATACGTTTTTTGAACAAGTAATTCGCCAGCGTAGTTTTCGGAATGAAAAAGCCCAGCAGTGCGATTGCGAACGCCGCCCAGCCAATAGCCACTGCTTTTCCTGGTGCTTCAAGGATATAACCCCAAATCAGATTGCCTGCTGTGAAAAATATTGGGCATGACTCCAACAGCCTCGCCATTTTGATGCAAACGTCGCCATTGAAAAGGATGTTTGGATAAGCAGAGTTCCTCAATAATTCAATCTATTGGAAAGATAATGTGTTATAGCAACAGAAGCCGTTTCTTTTAATTTACTCTCTTTGCAACGTATAAAAGAGCCAATCCAGCAGCGAGTATCAACGAGCCGATAGGTAACACGGAGATATAAAAGCATGCGAACAGAGCAAGCTGGCAGATGAGTGCGTAGTTTTGTGGGATATTAAAGGTTTGGTCTTGATATGCGCTTTATAGTCATAGTGTGAGAAAACAATCAAGGGATGGTTCTAGAGTTACGCGTTGGCTTGGACTTGTAAGGCGGTTTTTGATCTTCTAATCCACCAGCGCATGAACGCTTGTTTGAAATAATCGGGGTTAAAGACCGTCATGAGCGGCACCACTGTTGCTTGAGAGACGAAAATAAAGAAGACGTCGATCAAAAGCGAGCCTGAACTAATTAGTAAGGGGATAAGAGGAATAGATGCATTACCATCTCCGACGTAGCTAAGAGAGTCCGATATTCCAGTAGAGCCTTTGACGTAGTTCCCGACCGCGTTTGCAAAAAATCCGAGGAATGCTGAGTTGATCAGCTGATTGAAAGTGATTTTCTCTGCGATGCTGGAGAAATATCCGCTGTAGCTAGATCGACGCTCAAAACTAGTCAGCAATTAACAAATGAAACCAATCCCATTAGACTGACCTAGTGAAAAATCGGGTAGTAAAGGATAAGATTGAACCGACTATCGTGACTAGAATCGCGCTAACATTTGACATGATAGTCTCGACAGCAGTTTGATAGGTTTCGTTGGAACTTGATGAACTGAGATTTGTGACCATTTGGGACTTGATGAACCAAAAAAGTCAGCTATTTGTGTACAGGCTCATTGGATTACCTTTCCAATGTCAATGAAAATCAGCATAACCAACGTAATTCCAAGAACGAGCATTGAACCCATAATACTGGCAAACCTCCTCATGATCTTGTAGCGAGGTCTATCAGCCAGGTTCTCCCACAAAATATCTGAAGGTTCGGGTGGGAAATCGAAAAGTACCAAACTACCCTCGAGATACTGATTTTTCGGGTACATCCACTGAGGATATCGGCATAGTGCTCCCAATGCTCTCAGGAATTGATTTCTTGAGTACTTTGCTACTAAATCTGCAGCATCTATAATAACAAATTTCAAACTTCGTGCGCATTATCAGAGTCATAGTTACCTTTTGAGTTCTGGAAAGTAACAAATACCACTTGAGTAGGCTTCACCTCTTTGTCTTTGTAACTCTGAATTTTCTTTCTGATCTCGGTTATCTCAGCAAGCTGCTTTTTAAAAGAAATTTCTTGTTTTGGCTTCAAATTTGTCGGTTTGAGGCCTAAGTCATCCAGTGAAGTAGTCGATGAGGCTTGATTCTTCTCTTTCTTTTTCTCCTCCGCTGCTTCAGTCTCCACAGTCAGCCCCAACTCAGTCAGAGTCCCAGGCGCCGAGCTAACTTTCGATTTCGTTTCTGAGAGTCCAGTAGTAGAAGAAGAGTGCCATTTTTTCTTTATAAAGGCAAGCAGCCCTTTTTGGTCTTTTTCCAAGGCAACTTTGTTACAAAACTCTTGAGTGAAATTCATCGTTTTTTTCTGGCCTTCACGAATCAAATCGACCATCTCACGAATATCGTAGGCCCTAACGATTTCCATATCGTTGATGTTGATTCTATTTTCAGGCAGAGCTTTTTTAATGAACTCTTTGATCACGTTAGGGTCTTTAACCGTGGTCGGCACTCGGGATAACCGCACTGTATAATCGAACGGAGTGACGAGATCCTTATCAACTTCAGTGACTCTCTGACGGACTCTGAGCTTAAGAATTCCGGTTAGGAATATAGCGAGGATGGTGGCGAGCAAATTAAGCGCGGCCTGTGCGATAACAAGTCCCTCTTCGCCCTTTTTGTTCGCCCAGCTCATTTTGATGACAAAATTTTCACTGCAAAAGCGATGATGCGTTTCGCAGTAGTCAGAGGCGAGGTTGGTTGCGAGGCTGAATACTCCGCTGATTAAGAAGAATCCAAGTAGCAAAATGATGCAGTTTTCAATGAAATCGAAATATAGAGGGAAGCACACGCCGAGAAAATAGAGGTTCTTTTTAGGTGTCATGATAGGGATGAGTTTCCTTTGAGACCCAGGGAGGTAAATTTTTCTGCTCAGCTAATTTTTAACAGTAAAAAATGTGGATTAACAATGAAATATTCACCCCGAGTTTCTTGGCTTCTTCAATGTTCGGCGGCGATTTATAGAGAGCAGTGAATTTGTTATGAGGATTTGACTGTGAAAGGTCGCTGACAAATATCTCATCGTCGTTTTCAAGCCTTTTTGAGATGAAAGACTTTAGGAACAGGAGATTGAACTATGTATAATACCAGTCGATTTCTTCATCGCCGTGTGAGAAGGCGATACTACCTTTCATTACGTCTTCCAGGGACATATCAGTTAAGGGGCCTGTGATCAAAATTTTTGAATAAACAATGATATAGGAAGCGCCGAGCGTATGTTATGAATCATAACCCTCAAGCCAGTAGTCAATTTTCTAAGAAAAAGCTAGGATTAAGGGGTTGGATTTAAACAGCAACTTTAGAAATTTCTGTATATTTGTTAGGAACGAGTTGAGATTAATTGAATTTATTTCTCGAAGTTTAGCTATGATTGGTTCATAAAGTAACGTTTAATTCACAGAAAGATTTACACTGAATCAGTACAAAGAAAAAACTTAACAACTCATTCTCGTGTTTCAATGAAATCAGTCTCATTCATTGTTGAAAACGAATCTTTCTAATAGTGAACTCAACTTGTCAACACAAACGCAAACGAATGAAGCTAGCCTCTAATGATTATTCAGGACCTAACTATTAATACATGATTTGAATGTGTAATATCTGGAGGAGGAAACTTCAGGCTCGTCGCTAGCGAAATTCGAGGCTATGAAAAACTATTGTCAACATCTCGATTTACAGTTACAATCCTATTCGAATAAAAAATTTTGTTGTACGACTTTCAAAAAAAGTTGTATGGAAAGACAGCTGGTGATAGAGTTAGCCAGCTTGAAGAATATCAGAAGCATTCATTATGAATTAGAGTAACTGTTATTTTCAGCGATGTCCGGGTTTCTCAAAGTCCGAAACAAAATTTTATGTAGAGTAAATGGAATCACTTACAAACAAATTTCGCTGTAGAGAGCATCCTGATGAGCAAATCACTTTGGCAACATATGATACCAGTTTCCCAAATTCACTTTTCTGTGTGAAATGCGTCAAGGAGAATAAAACTCCACCGGGAGTAGTTTCACTTGCAGATTATTTTTCTCAATATCAAGAACTGAATCATTCTCTTCCCAACCTCGCTGGGAATGAACTTTGCATAGAGATTAATGAAGCATTAAAACAAGAAAGCAAAATAATGGCAATGCTGACAACTCCCCTGGAAGCAGAGAAAACTAGAGTGAATAGAGCTTTCGAAAATCTCATAAAGGATCTCTCTGGTACTATAGATTCGCTGAAAAAGGAAGCACTTGCTAAGTTGGACAAACAACTCATTTTGTTGCAAGCGAATTTCAGTTTTCTTTACGAACAGTCCGATATCTTGAATGGAGTTAGCAATGAAACCTCTTTTCCACTAAATCTAAGCACTTTAACTTCAGAAAACGATCTACACAATGTAATCAAGAAGATCAATAGACAGATCGAAAAGAGAAAAGCACTGTCTAAATCGAAAAGCCCAGACAAATTGATTCAGACTTTTGAAAAATCGATCCGCGACAATTTAGGAAAACTCAGCAGCTTTACCACAGAGCCACTTCCGAAATGCAATTTAGATGAAAAGTTTATTGAAACACCAACTTATTTCCAATTCAAGCAACAATTCTTTCAGCAGATACAGAAAAAGACAGGACTCTCAAATAGCCTTGAAACTCTGAGGTTATATCCTCTGACAACCTTTTCAAATATCATCACTTCTCTTGAGGAAGAGGATCTAATCTCTCAGTGGATCTCAAAAGAAAACTCTGCTAAATTTAATCTGATGTATCAAGGGTCAAAAGATGGATTTAGTGCAAAGGATTTTCATCGGTTGTGCGATAAAGTGCCTTCTTTATTAGTCATAATTAAGAGCACAAATGACAGCACATTTGGAGGATATACCGGACAGCCGTTCGGAACACCAGAATTTGCTTCAGAGGTGAACAAGGAATCTCGTAGCAATCTCAAGTTGATGGATGAAACCGCCCCAAAGACTTTTTTGTTTAATCTTGATTCCAAAGAAATATACATACCAAACGAGAACTCCAGCAGCATTTCCACAAGTCCAAGCTCTGGACCTATTTTTGGGCAAGGTGATCTCCAAATATCAGACAATTGCAACATCACGCTATCGTATTCAATATTAAATACGTACGCCGGCATCCAATCTCGCCTTGAGACGAAGGTTGTAAAATCACTGTGCAAAGATTCTGCCAGTTTTTATGTGAAGGAAATCGAAGCGTACGAAGTGATATTGGGTTCCTCTGTCGAAGAGAAAATTTTTGATAGCCATCCAAAAAAACACGAGCTATCTCAGCAATGGCTCTTAGAACGCAAAGCCCACGAGGTTTCGAAAGAATCAGATAAAAGACTTCAGCAAGATGTTGAGACATTAAGGCAATTATTAAACGCAGAGAGAAATCCCGTGGTAAATCCCATCGCATTGAAACACTCAAAGCCGGTATCTCAATCATTCTGTTTGTTTGGTGAGGAGAGAACTGATTTAGAAAATATGAATACTCAGAAAGAAGATGACTCCGATGAAAGAGAGTTTCAAGACGATGACAAAGACGGCAGTGACGATGATGATTATGATTACGATGAGTCTGAAATAAAAGCTCTTGAAGAAAATAATGCTTGGAGCTATCGGTTTTCTTAATGCAAGAGAATGGCAATCTAGGTAGCCTGACAGCAGCTAATGTTCAGAAATCACTAATTTCAAATTGAATCTTGTCTACAATATACAATACCTACATTTCGAGTTTTCTTTAGTGCTGAGTTTTTTGAGAGAGAGATATTCTATGGAATGAGGACAGCCTTCTTGATCACATTTTCCCAGCTAATCATTCCTGTTCTTCCTAACCAATAGATCTGAATTTTATGAATTCTCCTTCGTTGGACTTAGACGGAGGATCCCAAAGCACTCCTTTAGACTGTGCCAGGCCATCCAACAGCTCGAAATAATTCAAATACGTAATCAAACCCAGTTGACCTGATAAATCATTGAGTTCTGACAATCTAACAGTTAAATTCAAAATTCAGATTCTTGAAATTAATTAATTTAAATTGATTTATAATTTGTTTTTTTATCGAGAGAGAAAAAGTGTATTGGTAAAAATGGCAAAAATTATTTCAGCTTCGGTTCGTTTTTTTCATTCAATTCAAACAAGTAGTTATATGCAGGTATTCAATTCAAATTTATCGCTTTGTTTTGGTAATTCGAAATTATTCGAAAAACGAAAACAAAGGGTAATCGGTTACTGGTAGCATGTGGATCTAAGAACAGAGTTATTTATTAGTATTGTTAGAAATGTTTTGAGAAAAAGACAGGTTGTCATTGTGTAATGTGTAAAGAAGGCTTTTAGCAGAATGAAGTATTCAAATTCAAATTAAAGGTAATATTCCACGAGAACAATTTAACAAATGAAATATGGTATAACATGAGAGAGGAAAAGCTTTCTCATGTTTAAAATTTAAGAGTATCCTCACCTCAAGTAATAATTGAGTGTGAGATACTCGAGAAAAAATATATTCTGATTTAAGTTTTAATACTCCTGGCTTGAAACCTAGATATACACAGGGATTGTTTATTGCAATAATTGTGTGTAGAAACTAGTGCCAATGAGTAGAATTGAAATGATATTTAAAAAGGAAATAGTAGCCGAATGGAAAATTCTATTTGATATGAGTAGTATTTAGTGAAGTGAATTAATTTAAAAAAATATCAATTGAAATAGTAACTACGAGTTTTAAAAATTGAATACTTGCTCGTATGAAAATTCGTTTGAGTAAGTATTCTGAGAGCAATGGAAAATGAAGCAATCAACTAAAATTACTTAACTCAACGTAAAAGCTATGGAAGCATTCAGAAAACCATCTCGGATGAAAAAATCTGAGAATGGAGTAGAAACATCTTTTTATTTTATGTTTGTATCATAGAGAAACATTGCTGGCGTGCAAGGTAGAATTGATGAATCGAATTTGGCATGATTGAATATCTCAGGGATTACAGTTGAGAGTGGGATAGGGAAAATGTTAGTTGTGATGTTCTTCATTACAATTCTAATGAAAGCAAGCGCATCCTGCATATCATTTAATTTTTTACTATCCTCCAATAAATGGGTGAGAAATTATTTACAGATCTATGCAATGGCAATAGCTGTGAGGATAGCCACAATGGATTGAGTGAGTTTCTCGGTAATATAAAAATGATATGATTCTCGTTCATTTACGCGCGTCCTGCTACGTGAAATAGCCGATAATTAAAATTGGGCAGATCTTCATTCTAATCATCCTAATACTGAGGAGAGACCATCTAACTTAGTTCCTAAAATATCTGCGAAATATCGTTTCAGTCACTGCAGGAAGGGTGTAGAACTTTATTGAGGAACCTTATATATATTATTCAGAATGAGACTGGAAGAGAAATAAATCGCACTGAAGTAGCATCCCTGACTAAGAACATTTGTTCAATTCGATAATGAAGCTAAGAAATCATTTCGTAGCTGATCCAAAAGTTCGTAGTGTCTCTTTTGATTTGCTGTATCTCGCAGCGATCTCAAAGAGCGGTGTGCCATACCAGAAAACAAATTTTCGCGCATTCAGAAAGGATCAATTTTAATTGATCCAAGTAAAATTGATTTGAACAAGTACTGATTAATACAAGCATCATAGTAAAAATAGATTAATCAACTAATCATGAATATTAGCAAATTCTGTTTTGATGAGCGAAGTTAGGCTGCAAGCAAACGAGCAATTGGGTTTATTGACGTCAATTATGAAGCTGCGATGAATTTACAATTAACAGAGAAAGTTTTTTTTTTCTCTCTCTCACACGAGGTTTACTAATGCCTATAGATAGAGGACAGGACCCAGATGCTTCATTATCCCATTTAAACATATCTATCTATGTGTATGTCTAGTCTCAGGCCATAGTGCGAACTATCGAATTTCGCAGTAGTCAAAATTTCTTATCTAATGAACGCTTGTATCAATGGGAGCTTCTCTGAGTCAGATTAAGGAAACGAAACTGTGTACCATTAACCATATCATGACAATCAAACGCTGGTCTTGCAGCAAAAATCATTGGATCATTAGCCTAACCCTATTCATAAGTGTAATGAATAAGTTCTAAAAAAAAATTAGATAATGGGATTGTATCCAAATTCATCAAATTTATTGGGTCTGAGAAATACTTTCTTTGCTTCATACAGGTTTGTGTTCAGATAAAATTTGTGACTTGCTGTTCACTTACCTGTTCAAAATAGTGATAAAGGAATAAATTAATCCTCGAAATATGTCCACAAGCTACACATTTTAGGAAATCATTCTCAGAGTCGGTTTAACGAATCACCTGTACGCACATAGTCCTTCTCCAAAAAGTACACGAAAAGATTTTTCATTATTGTGGGCTCTTTTGATTTCCTACCACCATCTGAAATTAATCAAAGTTTATCAGAAATTAAAAAAAAAAAGTGCATCAGAAATTAAAAAAAAAAAACGCTTTTAATTCCAAAATTCGATATGAAAAATAAATAGCTGATTCCATGAGGTTTCCACAAAATATTTAAACTCAAAGTCAACAACAACCCTGTAATCCACAGTGATCACAGTTTCCTCGGCTGAGAACAAAAATTTAATTTCAACTGAACTTTTTTTTTCTTTCTCAACAACCATCAACTAGAGAATCAACACCAAGAAATCACAAACTCTACAACATTAGAACAGCAGTTATCTAATGTGAACATTTTTGCTTTTCTCTGAGAAGAGAAACTTAATCGAATCAAACTCTATAGAAAGTATTGCATGACAGTGTGCAAATGCCCATGCTAAATTTTAAGAAACGTTTTAAATACCTTCTTAAGCCGATGCTTTTTAGAATCATAAACATTCGCAAATTAAAATCAATATTCAAAAAACCACAATGGATAGCCTTCAGCTACCACACGCCAAATTGCTCTATTTCATCTCAGAGCTTTGGAAGAGACAAGAAATCACCGATACCGAGAAGACCATCATCAAAGAGATGATAATTAACGACGAGCCTGCAATTTTCAACATTCTGGAAGAATACGAAGAGAGCTCAGACGAAAGGCAGTTGAGAGACTCAATCATTGAACTAGTGAGGCCACAGGAAAAGAAAGTCACCATTGATCTCAAACAGAAGAATTTCGAGCCTCCAGAACAAGACGATGTGTCTTCACCACTTGGGAATTCGCTCTTTGAGAGAAAGAAGAGACATAACAACAAGAGCGAGTTGACTGGATTGGCTGAAGCCCTCAGACCGACTGACACGAAAGCTTAACGCCTAAGTTACGCTGGGTCATTAACGTTAAAACAATTATTTTTAAGGATATGAGAGAAGTTTCTTTTTCAATCGGATCTTGAAATTAAGAGAAATCAAGAAATTAGGTGTGAATAATTTTGCATATGATAGAGAAGAGTATGAGTAGAGTGAGTGAGGCAGCAATCCAATACTTTATCAGTCATTTATGTATATGGTTTAAAATAAAAAACCTAATTTCATATTCATAGATTCAGAGATCCTAAAATATTGATCAACAAGAGCACGTTCCTATGCATAATCAAGAGAAAGCACTTACAGAAATTAAATATGTTGAGTTGAGCAAGAACCTAAAGGGATGCATCACTGATATTGAGATTCATAATGACCAGATGTAAACTCCAACAAAGAATGTGAGATTATATGAACTAAAATCGAACCAGCAGAGCCACTGAGAACTTTTGTTGCAAGATAAATAAGGTGATTTGGCCCAAATTTTGTTGGCAAGAAATTATCAAACGAAAGAGAAAGTGGCGCTCGATTGGAATGCCAAGATTAATCGTAATTGTACACAGTCAAGGCTGGAGAATTAGAGAATTTGTTTTGTTTTATAGGATGGGTGATCTTACATGCTAGTTCTATTCATATCGCATGCTATTTCATCTGGGCCTTATTTTCATTGAATGCGGAAGAAATTGCCACAGGTGTCAAGAAGCATTCAATATCTCAACAATTATATGCATTCGCAAGGGAACATCATGAAATTTTCAATTTAATCATACATCATCAATCCGCACAAATTATCAAATTCGAAGAGAATATCTCTAATTCTTTTAAAAATAATTCCAACACTCATATCCAACAAACCGAAAGCCTATGGATCCTACTATTAAAGAATCATGGAGTTGCTATGACCAACTCACAAAAAACGTTGAGAAAGCAAACAGACATGTAATTTCCCACAACAAACCATTACATAAGCTAAATTATCAAAACTCTAGATAAAATGCTTAAGCAAGCTCTACGAAAACGTCAAAGTGGCTCATGTAATCTCCTTATCTTTGCTAATTCAACAACCTCCCTATTTAAAATAAAAGCAAACATTCGCAGAGACACTTGATACTCTCGCAACCACCTTCTATGTATTACAATTGCTTTTGGTTAATTTCCTTAAATTCCTGCGATAGAAAGATATAATGAAAGATCTTGACCAGAATGAGGGGCTTGGCATTTACTACACTGCGCTCTCAAAGCAGCTATTGGAAATTAGCCAAATCCACAATGAACTTGCCGAAAGATTTAACGCAGGTAATACCGAACCACTGGAGCAATTTTCATCGAATCTCATGAATGGAAATCAGAACGAGCTCTCAAAAGCTCTGAAGGTATTGAGCGATCATTGAATGTAATTTTATATTGAGTAGGTGCTGCATAACTTGCAAAATTCACAAGCACAGATGGCCAAACTGCAGGAGAGGTAAAACGTCGCCTAATAATAGATTGGGATAGGATAATCATGTCGTAGTTATTATAAAAGCGGCGAAAACGCTGATAAATGTGAAGCGAATCTCGACAAAAAAACGAAAGAAGATTCAAATAATATTGAGCAGCTACGCAATCTAAATGGTCTCATTAATTTAACTGTGTGACTTGTGAAAATTAACATTTGATAGAAAAACTTGTTAAGGTGAAAAACCAATTCGTTGAATCCGAAGAGCAATATAAAAGGCAAATTGTAGAATTCTTTAATGAGATAGTGAGTGAATGAAATGTATTTGCCAGGCGATCACAAATACGAGCTGGGATGAATATTTTGGTATATTCCAGCAGGTTTTCGCGTATGTAGATAGCACTGAGAAGAATCGGATCACCTTTACACGGAAAAACATCGCAAGCTCGACCCGAGACTTGGCTAGTATCTATAAAAACGAAAGCAAGACAGCAAAAGTACGGAAAATTTTGAATCTTCCGATTTTATCTGACAATCAATCACCAGGAACTTGAGCAAAAGCAAACGGAAGATAATGCCATAGTGATTGCTAAGAAAAACAGTTTTCGGGACATTACGAAAGGTGCGCTTGATGAGGCATTTAGAGCAAAAAAACAAGAAGAATTTATTTCGTACCAAAACAAAAAAGTATTAGAGAGTTCAAACCTGATGTATAAAAAGAGACTCGTGGTTACTTACATTGTTTACAATTCTTCGAAAGCAAAAAGAAAGAAACTTGTGGCCGCGCACTGTTTACTTCTCCCACGAGTGTTGACGATTTTAAAAAGCTTCAAAATTTCATCGAGGAAATAACCGCGCCAAGCAAGTAAGCATGATTACCTCGTATAATAGTTCAGTAAGCACTCCGGGAAAAATTTAGCATTTCAGAGAAAGAAATCGTCGAAATCATGCAAATTGTGGGGAACTCGAGCAATCGAAAATTCTTCCTTGAAAGTATAGCAAAACTAGGAGATCCCGAGGAGGAAGGTTATAAGCTGAAGCTGAGACCATCGAAGTTTCGTGCGCTTGTGCATATATTAAAAAAAACCGTCAATGGTGAACTACCAATCGAAATTTCCTCATAACAGCCCGTAATAGAAATGTGGGGAGAGGAAGATATCGAAGGACTCTGCTTCGTACTACCGATTTGCATAAAATCATATCAAATAGTATTGCATCTTCCTTGCACCTAATCCCAACCAATATCCTCATTTTCCTTAAGGTGAATGGTCGAAAAGATTATTTATACAACTACTTGAGACATATTTCAGTTTGGAATGACCCACAGTTCTGGGTGAGAATCGCTCGGTATCTTCTTGAAAAAGAAAACGCTGAGAAGAAGTCTGGCTCAACTGCTAGTGACGGCAGCAAAAAGGTAGTTCGTTGCATATACCTGAGCCTGCTAATTACAATTCTTACAGGAAGGGAAAAAGTTTGGTTTTAAAAGCTTATCGAAGAAGGTGAGTGGCTTATTTGAGTCCAAAAAGACCGAGACGATCAAGATCACGACCACTGATATCAGCTCAATATTCAAGAGACTTAATCCTCATATTGTTAAATTGACAAGAAGCTTTGACATTGCAGCAGATCTAATAATTAGCATCTCGAGGCAGTATCCAAGACATTTATTTGAGTTCGACTCATCTAAAATTGGCTGTTAGAAACGAGGTTAAGGAAGAGTCGATAGGAGATATGATAAAGGAACAAAAACGCGAATCATTTGCGATGCTTCAAGAGCAGGCGCTTGTGTACAGGGAAAGAAGAGGAGCTCGAAATGTAGAAAAATGGGGAAAATTATACCACATATATGAAGCAGCTCGTTATTTGTCTACTAAAGACCTAGTGAATCTCCTTCTTGTGAGTAAGAGTTGGCGGAAAGCTCTTAAAAAGAGGGTGTACCGCATCATCTTCGAGAGGAGTGCTGATAAACTCACAATAAATCAAAGAAGAGCAATTTGGATTTCACTTCTTTCGCCAGTAGTTTCTTTCAAATTGTCATAAAACTCATGCCATTTGAACACAAAGAAAGAGGTCGAGATAGATTTCGCTCGATTGAAAGAAAAAGTTGCTGAAAAACCTCAGGAACTGCAATCAGTTACTAATGATATCGTCCTGGATGTGCAGAGATCGTTTCCCTTACATCAAGATTTTGATAAATCCGTACTTCTACTACCATAATAAGTTGGACATCATTAACATTCTCTCTGTCAATAGGCGCTCACTCGTCTCTTACAATGCTATTCCATCCATGATAAGAAGCTGAAATACCTTCAAGGAATGAATTATATCATGGGCTTCCTATTGCTCGTTTTTGAAGACGAAGAGCTCACATTCAGAAGTTTCTGCCAAGTGATGGACAAGTTTATGAAGCCAATCTTTGCAAATAACTTTGAAATGTTAAATCTGTATTTTGGAAGATTCAAAAAACTCATTGATTTGAACCTTGCAGTACTAAGCAGGCACTTTAAGGTAAGACTAGCTTCAAGCGGCTACATATGAACATATTATCCCACAGGATGAAAGCATAAACCCCAGCTTCTTCTTACCTGCTTGGTTCATCACCATATTCTCAAATGGACTGCACCACACCAAGCACTCGCACTTCTTGTTAAAAATATGGGACATGTTTTTATTGGTAAGGCATGTTTCGGAAGTATTTTACAATGCTTTGTAGAGTGGAGAACAAGCGTTATTCAAGGTATCGATCAGAATTCTTGATCACTTCAGGCACCAACTCACCGCCAATTTCGATTCAGTTATGCAATTTTTCGGAGAGCTGGTTCAGAGTGAGCTCTTTAAGAACGATAAGTATCATGAACTTCAAGAAAAAGGGGAATTAGACAAGAGTGAGGACAAAACGATTGAGTTTATTCAGAATATTTGGAAGGAGACAAAGCAAGTGAAAGCGCCAAGAGAGCTAATGGAACAGTTGCAAATGCATTACAAGGTGTTCGACGTTCAGTGGGTGAAATACTTTGCGAATAAATAGCTAATTTGATACTAACTTTTCAAATTTTTCTTGGTTTAAAGAAAAAAAATAGAGAAAATTATTATTGGATGCATATGATTATTCAAGAGATAATATAAATGAAATGTAAGGATGCTTTGGAGATTTTGAGGAATCTCAGGTTATATATCTCAAGTATAAGTAACATTAGCTGGGAGATAAGCATTACATTTTTTTACAATATGGAGACATATGGTGGAAAGTAGGAGAATTTATCAGAGTTGCATGAAATCTCATCGTCAAATTCAACCTCAAATTCTTAAAATGAAGGAATCTATGAGGAGCGAAATCTTAAAAGAAAGGTTTTTTGTATTATATCGAAAAAATTTTCAATCGTTTACTATTCTGCTCAACTTTTTGATAATTAGTTATTAATTTTGATCAAATTAGGTGCTAACATTTTCCACAAAAAATATATTTATCAGAAATCAATTGCTTCAATAAATTTCAATGACTACAAAATCAAGAAAATTGTAATGCTAGGGCTCATAGCGTCTATCTTGGAAGGTGCTACCTGATTTTGCAGATAAAAAAAGAGAGAGAAAAGAATAGCAGCAATTGTATGCACTCAGAAAAATCGAAGCAAACTCAATCTCTCCTTAATCGTTGAATCTCTATGATTTCACGCTGTCAAAAGCTATAAATCTCCAGAATTTGTTACCTGAGAAGCAATAAGCATTTCTAGAAATTGAGGACAGGCACCGTCAAATATTCCTTTGGTTTCACTTGTGATATTTACGTTGAATGGGAGTAAATTTCTTTGTTATTCTCTCAGCATCACTTTCTGTGTAGTTCTTTTTCCCCTCGACGTTTAATGTTCGACAAGAAATCTCCTTGAGAGTTATTATTCCTGGTAGATTGATTTGCTATAAATTGCAGCTATTTGATAAAAATCCAGTAAAAGCTGAGATTTCAAAGAAAAAGAATGAGTATTCTTCAAGTCTGATGGTTTTTTAGACGTTGTAAAATTTTGTGTTTTTTTGTGGAGAACGATTGCAATTTGTATTTTCATTGATTGGGAGATTCTATTTGGAAATTATTTTGATTTAACAGACAACGAAAAAGGTTTAGAATAATTTTTTATTCAACTGATTATGTATCAAGGATTGTGAAATTTTTGATCTCATCCAAAATCCGTAAATTATTTCTCGCTTTGATTTACAAGTTTTTTCTGTTTCAAATAGCGCTTCGAAAAATAATGATTGAAAAATATACATCCGTTTGATTCTCTTAAGCGGTGGGTTGATTCCTCATATTCATGCAATCGTGAGTATCTTTCTTTCTCTTTTTTTTCAACATGGAACAATCATTTATCACAAGAAAATGAAGGAATAAGTTTCATGAGTCAGTCAAAATGAGCCACAGAGATTGGCACCCGATTTTGGTCATAACTAACCAAATTTATTTATCTATCAATTAATGAAAGGTTAACAGTTGAACGAGAATATTTAACCAACCAGAAATGTATAATGGGTTGTCATGAGAAATAAAATATGAGCAGAGTTCATTCTTATTCTCTCTCTACTCTGTCTGTCTTGGGTATTTCTACTCAACAACATGTTTCCCTTGAAGTATTAGGGTTGAATGAGCAAGTTATATAAAAAAAGCTTTGAAGTTAGTAGACGAAGACTATTATGTGCTATTTCAAAAATGAGGACTCACAGATGACACTCTTAAGATCTTACTTATGCATTGCATAGCATAATACACAGTTTATTGCATTCTTAACTTTATTAACAGAAATTTTCACAATTCTATCAGTTGAATCACAGATTAAATCTGACAAATTAGCAAAATTCGGATAAATTTTGATTGATAAAACACTCAAAATCAGATTTAAATACATCCAGCTACACTTGAAAAAATTTTGTTTCAGACTAGCAAAACCAACTACTTTCAATATGACTTCCAAGCTGAGAATTGATGTCAGATTAACTAGGATTCCAAGTCCAGATGTTTTCATATTTTTTATTCATGAGTTCATAAGAAGGCAGTTATACTAATTGATATTTATTGTTTGTTAACCTAGTTTATTTTGTGAACTCATAAGCTTTATTGAATTGTCAGTCAGCCAGTATTCGAGAAACACGAGCTTCCCATCTCTTGGACACAGTCAAATTTACAAATTTATTTGAACAGCTCCAAATTTCATAAACAGCAATTGCTTCTTAACTAATCATAAATGTACCCGCACCTTCAAATATCGCCTGCATCAATTTCTCCTTCAATATTTCCTTCGAAGTATATTGTGGCAAATCTATCGAGCGATAGCTATATTTAAAATTATTATCGTTAGTTTATTCAAAGGCACTCTTTGGTTACCATGTATGCGCCACAGGAAGGCTTTTTGTATTGCTCAAAGAAGTAAGTGTAATCTTTTCATTCTTGAACCCTCCATATCCCACCTTCGTGCTACCAGTAATAAAGTACACAAATGCCGACAGTTCGGTCTGAGTGAATTCTCTCAGGATCTCCCAGAACCATGTCTTGAACTCCTCTGTATAGCTTCCGTCATAAATAATATTCGCCTTCATGTCTTCAACATCAATGACAGATGCTCCCGCAATAATCGCTTCGAGCTCGTTCGGAGAGAATACCTGCAGTTTTGCCGCGGGAATCACTGAATTAAACCCTTTTAAGAAAGCCTGGATCTCGCTTGTCACTTCTTCTTGCATTTTCGCAAGGGCAATCAACTTCACGTAAAGCCTCTTGTTTGCATTTGTTAGCAGGTGGGCAACTCCCTCAGGGACAAGCTCGATAAGGTGGCGCTCACCAGCAAAGTCTAACTCGTAGCAGAATGTCTGGTAGAGGTTATCAACGTCATTTTCAAGCATCCATTTCAAACTCGAGCAGAGAACAGAGTCAAGTTCTTCGAGGTCTTCAAGCACGAGTGGCCGATCTTATGAAAAAAACGAAAAATTACTATAAGTCACGTCTGCTGGACTTACCAAGCAAGATTTTGTAGAAACTTCTTGTGAAATGGACATCAATGATTGAATTAGTGGCAATTCCCTAGAAAGATGGCCAAGTGTTATCAGATGATACAAAATGAAAAGTATTTAGTACAAGAGCAACGAGATAGCCAGCGAATTCCATGTATCGCAGGTAGTCAGGGACTATTTTCGAAATGACACATGGATGGATCATCTGAGAGTTCTGAGCGTATCTGAATAAGCCGAATGCAGGGTTAAAAAGAATTTTAGCGTTTTCTGTTATCCATCCACGGAATAAACCACCTATGCACAACAAATAATTCTATAATTAATGGAAAAGCAATCCCCACCTGCATCAACACCAGATTCACCTTTATATATGATTTTTGGTGTTGATTCTCTAGTTGATGGTTGTTGAGAAAAAAAAAAAGTTCAGTTGAAATTAAATTTTTGTTCTCAGCC
>ENA-UOUE01000258-UOUE01000258.1-compost-metagenome-genome-assembly--contig:-NODE-258-length-44944-cov-13.084806_pt1 | contig 44944 bp, 26 predicted proteins | sample MGYA00238146_ERZ747223 | MGnify/ENA primary metagenome ERZ747223 (study PRJEB28781, sample SAMN06268865) | compost metagenome | isolation source: single cell | place: USA: California, Emeryville, Joint...
GAGCAATCTCGACTCTTCCGAAGATTCTCTCAAACGAGTATCATTCCAGGTCAAAGAAAAGTTGGAACTGGACTTGGACTTTGGATCTGCAAAGAGCTTGCGAACGGTCTTGATGGAGACATAAAAGTACGCTCGGATGTAGAAATTGGCTCAACCTTTGAGCTTTACATTCAAACCACAGTAGCACCGTTAATAGAGAAAACTCCCAGCCAGGCCACTCTCAGTATCTGCAGTGACCGTTCACTAACGAAACCAGCTCGTAGAACAAGACGGCCAAATACGAAAAAGATTCTCATTGCTGATGATGATAGTTTCAATGTTGAACTCATGAAACACTTTCTCGCTAAATTTGGGATCAATTACTTTTGTGCTTACGATGGTGAAGAAGCTGTCGCTCTCTTCAAGAAGCATTATGAGGAAATTTGTTTTGTTATTACTGATAATTTTATGCCTAAGAAGACCGGTACGGAAGCGGCTCTCGAAATTTCAGCCTTTTTGAAAGAGTTGAAAAAGCCTCACATTCCAATCATGTGTATCTCTGGAGACACGAAAGTGAATATCGGAGGAACAGGCATCTCGAGTCTGATTCAGAAGCCAATAAACTTTGACCGTTTGAGAGAAGAAATAATGATTATTTACCCTCAAGTAAATAATAAATTTGATTTATAGAATAAAATACGAATCCTATGAAATAGCTCATCATAGGAGGGAAAATAAACTTTGCATTTGCTGGTTTCAAAAAAAAAAACGATGTATGGTGAAACGAACTCTACATCGTGCCAGAATCGAGAATTTGATCGCAGGATGCTATAAGAAAATTTACAAATTCCAGTATTTTTTTGTTTTTAATGTATTTTTTTTTTTATTTTCCATGCAAATTCATTCGTCAAAATCTTGCATGGATTCTCATCAAAGTCATAGTAATTTCGATCAGAGTGTAAACAACTTAAGAAATTCGTCCTGTGAATTTCCTACATTTGACATATGAGTCTGAATGCATGTGAATTATCTTACAAATCAAAGCACCACTCGAACTTATCTCTGTAAAAAGCATGCTAGCTATGTTTTTGAGGACAGCTATCTCGAGAAATCATCGAAGTGAGCTTAGACTCGAATGTTCGACTAAATTATTTCGATATTGTTCGTTTTCAATTATCAATACCAAATATGGCTTTAATGTCTAACTACAAAGATGATGCAGCTTGAATTCAGATCAACATTAAGGACAATTATTCAAATTTCTTAAAATTGTTGGCAATTCGATTTCTTTTGGGATGCTAAAAGTGGATGTTTGTTTAATTTAACGACACAAACGAGTGAGTTCTGAGAACTGAGGTTTATTTTTTCGGATAATTTATTAATTAACGCAGCAAATTTTTCCCTATTCGATGGTTCTGAGCGGTGTACTACGAAAACTCTTTGCCAAATACAAGGCTATTGAGAGAGTGTTTTTCAGAGCTGACAAAAAAGAAGACAGGACAGGCTATATTAATTTGAAATATCAGTTTCGAATGACCTTGGCATTCGCGCTGCTCTCACTTGGTATCTCTCTTTCGCAGCTTCTGCTTCATGGAGTTGTTATGCTTGGTCCATATCCGCTGCTGATGTCAATCATGATTGGATTTAGATTTAAATGGTATCATCTGCCAAGAACGATGGTATTGATCATAATGTCAATGATTCCAGTGAGCGATCTCGACACTGATGTGTTCTTATCTGTCCCCACGGGGATTCTGTACACGAATGTCCTCATGTTGATCTTAACTCAATCCGAACTCTACACTCTGGCCCATCTGGTCATCCAAACTCTATTCATGTATTTCTACGGCGTCGAAGAGATTACTCAAAGAATTAAAAGTCTAACTCCTGAAGAGATTGCTAAACTTGCGCAAGCCGCTGTTTATCTCTGTCTTCTGGGTTGTTGGGCCGGTTTGGTAATGATGCAGAGATTTTACGCGCATGTTTCGAATTTATTACGGAAAATAAAAGCTCTATCGGATGATATATCAAAAGCGAACAAGCAACTAAACGACCAGAATGCCAAACTCCAAAACAATCTCGAGATGAAAGACGTGTTTATCTATACATTCTCACATGAATTAAAAAACGCGCTTAATGGATTGTTAGGAAACCTCTACCTAGCTTACGATATCACAAAGGATCCTCAAACGATCCAGTTTTTGTCATCTGCAAAAGTCTGTGGAGAAGTACTCAAGAATTTCGTTCATAATATTCTCGATACAGGAAAACTGGAGAATGGGAATCTAGAGGTCGCTCCTGAGAGAAGAGATGTGATGAGTTTTATGGAGAATGTGTGGCAAATCTGTGGGAGAATCATTGAGAATAAGCGGTTGCAAGGTTACCTTGAAATAGCGAAGAACGTACCGAGATATTTGGATCTAGACGAACAAAGAATGATACAGATTATACTGAATTTGGTGTCCAATGCTTGTAAGTTTACTGAGAAAGGGCATGTAAGAATTCAGGTAAGCTGGGAGAGAACCTCAACCTCGGGTACGCAAATTGGCGCTCGAGAAGGCCCGGTTACTCCTGCTAGAAGTTCTATTCAAAATATAGTCGTAGAACAAGAAGAAGAACCCAATTTCTTTGAAAGTATGAGAGAATATCGGGATACATCAGAAAATTTATTGAATAAAGAAAGACTCCATCTAGTGAGTGCGCGCCAAAAGAAATTTATCAATGACTCTCAATGTTATCAATTAACACTCTCGAAATGGAATTGGAATCGCGATGAAGTCTTACAGTCCGATTTTGTCAGAGAAACCAAAGGTATTCTCAAGATTCAAGTGTTAGACACTGGATGTGGCATGACTGAAGAAGACCAAGCCATGCTCTTTCGGAAGTTCTCTCAAACGAATAGAATTGCAGGTCAGAGGAAGGTAGGAACCGGTCTTGGTCTTTGGATCTGTAAAGAACTTTCACACAGACTCGACGGAGACATCAAGATTCGTTCGTTGGTAGGGGTTGGATCTGTATTTGAACTGGCTATAACCACTACTGTATCATATTTCGCTGAGATACCTTATCATCGCCCTACCAGTAGTCTGGAAAGTGATATTTGTCCACTAAGGCATATGCTAAGACGAAAGCAGCCCAACACGAAAAAGATTCTCATCGCTGATGATGACTGTTTCAACGTTGAACTCATGAAAAACTACCTCAACAAATTTGGAATCGGATATATCTGTGCTTATGACGGTGAAGAGACAGTATCGTTATTCAAAAAACACTATCAGGATATTTGTTATGTGATTACTGATAACTTCATGCCAAAGAAAACCGGCACAGAAGCTGCCGGGGAAATCACACAATTTCTGAAGCAGATGAAAAAGCCGAAGATTCCAATCATGTGTATATCTGGGGATGTGAAGGTGCATGTAGGTGAGGCAGGAATAACAAGCGTCATTCAAAAACCTATTAACTTTGACCGATTGAAGGAAGAATTAATGATCTATTATCCCCAACTCGAAAATAATAAAGTAACAACATTGCTATGATATATATCTATACATATGCTCTTAATTGAGATATTGCAAAGTTTTCATTAAGCCATTGCATACAATTCTCAATTAATTTGATTAATTTACTTTTTCAATTTGTTGGCTCGAGAAAATTTTCTTTATACTTTCTTCATTAGCTAAGTAGCAATGGAAATGATAACCACGTGCTCAACGTTTGAATGAATATCCTTTGATTCAGTAGCAATCCCTCGCTTTCAGCAAAACTATACAAAAAACAAACCAGTCATCAAGACTTTATACTTCCATGAGAGAGAACAAGTGAACTATGAGGGAAATACGCAGTTGCCTTAGAGCCTGATGATATCGAATATTTCTGGGTGTTTTCATTTCTTAAAAGTACTTAAAATATGTGATGTTAGCAAATTACTCTTTATAAAATAAATCAATAAGCTTCGAAAGAGGCTCATTTAATAATTTATCATCTAAAACTGGGTGCAAAATAGCGTTCTTCAAATCAGATTGCAATTTTGCAAATTGCGCTGAATTGCAAAATTAAAGCGAAACTCTATTTTATCTCGTACAATCCTCTCGATAATTACAATGTTGAGGTAAAGCTACCTCTACTAAACATCGAAGTGAGCTTAGGCTCGAAAGTTCTCCTTGATTTTTTATATTTTTTGCAGTTTTCGACTACTAACAGCGAAATAAGGGAATGCTGATTGGAATTCAATCATATACATGCAAATTTAGAAATCTTAGAATGACTCTTTTTCTATACATAGCATGCAGCCATTTGTACATTGAAACAGTTTTCATTAAAATTGATGGTCTTTTGGCGAATCAACTGCCTTTGGAGTGACAAAGTGATAATAGCTATTTTACACCAGTTAAACAATTTCTCTGTTCTAAGTTCTGAGATTTTATTTTCAAAGAATTAATTAATTAACTTACCAACAATCTGCTACTCGATGGTCTTCAGACGTGATGAACTTCGGAAACTCTCCGCCAAGTACAAGGCAATTGAGAGAGTGTTTTTCAGGGCAGACAAACAAGAAGAAAAAACAGACTATATCAAACTGAAATACCAGTTCCGGATGATCTTGACATTCTCAGTGCTCACAACTCTCATCTCTATTTCATTGTTCGTTGTGCACAGGATTGTTATGGCTGGCCCATACCCGCTACTGATGTCCGTTTTGCTAGGATTTCGATTTAAATGGTATCATCTGCCAAAGACTATGGTATTGATCGTAATGTCAATGATTCCGCTAAGTGATATGAACGGTGATCTGGTCCTAGCTGTTCCATCAGGAATTTTGTTTACGAACACTATACTGTTGGTCCTAACCCAATCTGAGTCCTACACATTTTTCCACCTAATCGTTCAAACCCTGATCATGTATTTCTACGGCGTTGAAAAGATTACTCAAAGGCTCCAAGGTATGAGTACTGATGAGATCGTTAAAATTGCACAAGCTACGATATATCTGTCGCTAATGTCAACGTGGGTCAATTGGCTTGCAATGGGAAGGTTTTATGCTCACGTATCGAACCTACTGAGGAAAATTGGTGCTCTTTGGGATGACATCTCAAAGGCGAATAGCCAACTAAACGACCAGAATGCCAAACTCCAAAATAATCTCGAGATGAAAGATGTGTTTATCTATACTTTCTCGCACGAACTCAAAAACGCACTCAATGGATTGTTAGGAAACCTCCACCTCGCCTATGATATCGCAAAGGAACCTCAGTTGGTCGAGTTTTTGACATCTGCGAAAGTCTGTGGAGAAGTTCTAAAGAATTTCGTTCATAATATTCTCGACTCAGGAAAACTTGAGAATGGAAATCTAGAGGTAGCTCCTGAGAGAAGAGACGTGATGAGTTTCATGGAAAATGTATGGATGATCTGTGGGAGAATCATTGAAAACAAGAGATTACAAGGCTACTTGGAAATAGCGAAGAATGTACCGAGATATTTAGAACTTGATGAGCAAAGGATGATACAGATTATACTGAATTTGGTGTCCAATGCTTGCAAATTTACCGAGAGAGGACATGTAAGAATTCAAGTAAGTTGGGAAAAAATCTCAACCTCGGGTGCGCAAACTGGCTCTCGAGAAGGCCTGGCTACTCCTGTTAAAAGTTCTAATCAAAATATAATAGTAGAACAAGAAGAAGAACCCAATTTCTTTGAAAGTATGCGAGAATATCGGGATACATCAGAAAATTGCTTGCTGAATAAAGAAAGACTTCATTTAGTGAGTGCGCGCCAAAAGAAATTTATCAATGACCCTCAATTTTATCAGTTAACACTCTCGAAATGGCAATGGAATCGCGAAGAGAGTTTACCATCCGAATTCACAATTGGAAATAAAGGAGTCCTCAAGATTCAAGTTTTGGACACTGGATGTGGCATGACTGAAGAAGACCAAGCCATGCTATTTCGGAAGTTCTCTCAAACGAATAAAACCGCAGGACAGAGAAAGGTAGGAACCGGCCTTGGGCTTTGGATCTGTAAAGAGCTCGTGAAAGGTCTTGATGGAGATATCAAAGCACGCTCTGTAGTAGGGGTCGGATCTGTATTCGAACTGACAGTTCACACTACAGTTTCACCCGTTTCAGAAAAACCATTCTCTCTCTCTGCTCTGAGCCATAGTAGTGACATTTCACCATGGCTACCTCTTCAAAAACGAAAAAAGCCCAACACGAAAAAGATTCTCATCGCCGATGATGACTGTTTCAACGTTGAACTCATGAAGAACTATCTCAACAAATTTGGAATTAGTCATTTCTGTGCCTACGATGGTGAAGAGGCGGTGTTGTTATTCAAAAAGCATTATCAGGATATTTGTTATGTGATTACAGATAACTTCATGCCAAAGATGACCGGCACGGAAGCTGCCCTCGAAATCACACAATTTCTGAAGCAGATGAAAAAGCCGAAAATCCCAATTATGTGTATATCTGGAGATGTGAAAGTGAATGTAGGAGAGACGGGAATAACAAGCGTCATTCAAAAACCTATTAATTTTGATCGTTTGAGGGAAGAGTTAATGATCATTTATCCTCAACTAGATAGTAATTTCTGCTAATAAATTCCAAAGTTTGCTGTGATATATGAAGATATTACAAAGTTTCCATTGAAACCATTTACATGTATTTTCTCAATCAATTTGCTTAAGTCATACCTTGACTTCTCAACAAGATCTTTCTCTCTATTTTTCTCATTAAATAAGTAGAAACCCTACTAATCCTGACATCCAACTATATTCAATGGTCGAAAACTTTATCTTGAATCATTAGCTATTAGTCATACTCCCATTAAAACGACATCAAAAATAATTTTATAAAGTCTCTATATCCTTTGGGACCTGGAGGAAGAACACCATTCTGCAGGAGAAATGTGCAATTGTCCTTAGAGCTGGATATATCGAATATTTCGGGATGTTTTTCATTTCATTAAACTGTTTAATTTTGGCAAATTTAGCAGTGATAAAATAAGCCAATAAGATTGGGAGCAATTCATTTAATAAATTTATCTAACAAACTCAAAAAACTCAAGGAGTATTGCTTTATATGCCATTCAAAGCTGTTTCTAAGACATTATTCGTGAAATATAAGGCGATAGAGAGGACGATATTCAGGGTGGACAAGCATGGAGAAAAAGAGAATTATATAAAACTTAAATATCAATTTCGGATGATATTTACGCTTTGTGTGCTTGCAATGCTGTTATCTATTTCCCTGCTGATTCTGCACCGCGAGTTTCTACCCGCTCCATTTCCAGCTCTCGCCTGCGTCTTGATTGGATTCAGATTTAAATGTTACAGTGTCCCACGTATGATGGTTTTTATCACAATGACGGTAATCCCTTTGAGAGATTTGCACAGTGATTTGATCTTGGCAGTTCCAGCAGCAATCTTGTATTGCAACGTCCAAATGCTGATCATAAGTCAGTCTGAGTTCTACACGTTAATGCATTTGACTCTTCAAACTCTGATAATGTATTTCTACGGCGTTGAAAAGATTACCCAAAGGATCCAGGCGATGACTCCTGAGGAGATTGTAAAAATCACACAAGCCGCGATATATGTGTGTATTGGGGCCGCATGGGTTAATTTGATTACGGTGCAGAGATTTTACGCGCATGTGTCAAATTTGTTGAGGAAAATAGGCGCGCTTCGGGATAATCTATCCCGGGCGAATAATCAACTCAACGAGCAGAACCTTAAACTTCAAAATAACCTCGAGATGAAAGATATATTCATTTACACTTTCTCGCATGAGCTCAAAAATGCGCTCAATGGACTGTTAGGAAATCTCACCTTGGCCTATGATACTGCGAGGGACACTCAATTAATCCAGTTTCTATCATCAGCGAGAGTGTGTGGAGAGGTTCTCAAGAATTTCGTGCATAATATCCTCGATTCTGGAAAACTCGAGAATGGGAACCTTGAAGTGTCTCCTGAGAGGAAAGATGTGATGGGTTTTATGGAGAAGGTATGGGCTGTCTGTGGAAGAATCATTGAAAATAAGAGGCTTCAAGGATTCTTGGAGGTAGAAAAGAATGTACCAAGGTACCTGGAGCTGGATGAGCAAAGAATGATACAGATCATATTGAATTTGGCATCCAATGCTTGCAAGTTTACTGAGAAAGGATACGTGAGAATTCATATAAGTTGGCAGACAACATCTAGCTCGAAGACGCAACTCATTCATCAAGATAATGAAGAATATATGATTAAAAAAGAAACTGAGGAGTTTGGCGATATGAGGGAATTTAGAGACACCTCTCAAGATTGCCTCTTGAACAGAGAACAGCTTCACCTGGTGACTGGACTCCAGAAGAAATTTATTACTGACTCTCAAGTTTATCAGTTGACTCCCTCAAAGTGGAATTGGAACCGTGAAGAAGTTTTGCCATCTAATCTCGTAACGGACACGAAAGGCATCCTCAAGGTACAAGTTTTGGACACCGGTTGTGGAATGAGCCCTGAAGATCAAGCAAAACTCTTTCAAAAATTCTCCCAGACAAATAAAATTGCAGGGCAGAGAAAGGTAGGAACTGGACTTGGGCTCTGGATCTGCAAAGAGCTTGCGAAAGGTCTTGATGGAGATATCAAAGTACGCTCTGTGGTTGGAGTTGGTTCAACTTTCGAATTGATAGTCCACACAACGGTTTCACCGGCTATAGAAAAACCCTACACTCTCTCCGCCTTGAGTCAAAACAGTGACTGCTCCCCAGAATTACCTCTTCAGAAACGCAAAAAGCCCAATACCAAGAAGATTCTCATTGCTGATGATGATAATTTCAATGTTGAACTCATGAAGAATTATCTTAACAAATTTGCAATTGGTTATATTTGTGCTTATGATGGCGAAGAAGCTATTTCACTATTCAAGCGACATTATGAGGATATCTGCTTTGTGATCATAGATAACTTCATGCCCAAGAAAACAGGAATTGAGGCCGCTGTTGAGATAAAAGCCTTTCTGAAAGAGGCCAGGAAGCCAAATATTCCAATTATGTGCATATCTGGAGATGTGAAAGTGAATGTGGGAGAGGGCGGAGTTACATGTGTTATTCAGAAGCCGATAAATTTTGACCGATTGAAAGAAGAATTAATGACTATATACCCTCAAATGAGACCTTGACCAACCTCACATAAGGAAATCTCTAATTTATGCAGTGTTTACGGGTAACTTTGACTAAATTTTTTCTTAAAACTACTTGGATAGGAATGTCAATGGGACTGTGCATTTTTGGTTTGCATAGGTTTTATCAAAACCACTTTACTCAATCGTTCACATAAATATCCTTCAAGCCTCTATAAATGTGAAATGCAAAGAGAAATCTATATGCTGGAGTCTTCAGCATTGAATTTAACATTATTTCAAACAAGTTACATGATAAATCGAAACAGAAGAGAAGTACCTACTCTAGCTTGTAGCTTTGGAATTCTCTTATATTAATTCTACTATTTTTCATTCACATTTTTTCATGCCATAGACTGATTCCTAACAAAATTGGTAAAGATTTCTTTTGTAAAGCCATCGTTGAGACAATTATGAAATTTGATTAGATCTAAATTTTTTGAGTCCGAAAGGAAGTATTTGAATGGTATTAACGAAATGATATTCAATTAAAGGATGTAAAATGTTAAGTTTAGTTATTTTAAGAATCTTAAACAGGATTACTGAGCGTCGGAGGGTGCATACATTAATAATTTTGATTTAATTTTCTTTTAACTACTAATTTTCCGATGAAAATTGTCAAGTCAACCCTCTCAAAATGGGAAAGGTATTTTTTCAGAGCTCAGAAAGGAGAAGATAAAGCAGCTTATATAAAACTCAAATATCAGTTTCGGATAATGCTGACAGTTTCGCTTCTCATAGTGCTTATGGGTGTATGGCTACTAGTATTTTACGGTCGATTTCTCCCCATGTCAATTCCTATGCTAGCCTCAGTCCTGGTAGGATTCAGGTTCAAATTTTACAGTTTACCAAGGACAGTGATTTTTGCTGCAATGACAATAATTCCAATCAAATATATGGGTAATCATATGTTTTTTGCCGTTCCGGCGTCAATTCTCTTCATGAACATCCAGATCTTGGCTCAAACTCAGTCGGCGGTTTTAATGCTAATCCATTTAACCATTCAGACATCAGCCTTGTATTTTTTCGGTATGGAAAGGATAATCAAAATAATTCAAAGTATGACTCCTGAAGAGATTGCGAGTATCGCAAGAGCCAATTTCTACTTCTGTATCTTCGGAGCGTGGATCAATTTGGTGACTATGCAGAGATTTTACGCACATGTGTCGAATTTGCTGAGGAAAGTGAGCGTTCTTTGGGAAAACATATCAAAAGTGAATAAACAACTCAACGATCAAAATTCCAAGCTGCAAAACCATCTAGAGATGAAAGATGTGTTTATCTATACATTCTCACATGAATTAAAAAATGCTCTCAATGGATTGTTAGGAAATCTCTATTTGGCTTATGATATCGCAAAGGAACCTCAATTGGTCGAGTTTTTGACATCGGCCAAAGTCTGTGGAGAAGTCCTCAAGAATTTCGTTCATAATATTCTCGATTCAGGAAAACTGGAGAATGGGAATCTAGAAGTCGCTTCTGAGAGAAGAGATGTGATGAGTTTCATGGAGAATGTGTGGCAAATCTGTGGAAGAATCATAGAAAACAAGAGATTGCAAGGTTACCTTGAAATAGCGAAGAATGTACCGAGATATTTGGATCTAGATGAACAAAGGATGATACAGATTATATTGAATTTGGTGTCCAATGCTTGTAAGTTTACTGAGAAAGGGCATGTCAGGATTCAGGTAAGCTGGCAACGAATCCCGACTTCAGATGAGCAGTCCAAAGAAGGACGAGCAAGTTTTGCTGAAAATAAGAACAGAAACGAGGAAGTGGTTCAAAAAGAAGAAGAGGGAGAGTCCAACTTTTATGAAAATATGAAAGAATTTAGAGATACATCAGAAAGCTGCTTGTTGGATAGAGAAAAACTTCATCTATCGACTGGACGCCAAAAGAAATTTATCTATGATTCACAATTTTATCAACTAACTCTCTCGAAGTGGAATTGGAATCACGAGGAAGTCTTGCCTTCCAACTCCAAGAAAGAAACTAAGGGTATTCTCAAGATTCAGGTTTGGGACACTGGATGTGGAATGACCGAAGAAGACCAAGCCCTGCTCTTTCAAAAATTCTCCCAGACAAATAAAATTGCAGGTCAGAGAAAGGTAGGAACTGGACTCGGACTCTGGATCTGTCGAGAACTTTCAAAGAGACTTGACGGAGACATCAAAGCATCTTCGAAGGTAGGAGTCGGCTCGGTGTTTGAGCTGACTATTTGTACAACCGTTTCAATATTTGAAGACAAACCACAGATGTTCGCCTCCACCAGTATCGATTATGACACACCGTTAAGAAAACTCCGAAGATCCCCACACATCCAAACTTCAAAGAAAATTCTCCTCGCTGATGATGATAATTTCAACGTTGAGCTCATGAAAAATTACCTCAACAAATTCGGAATTTGTTATCTCTGTGCTTATGATGGAGAAGAAGCTGTTTCGCTCTTCAAGAAACATTATGAGGACATCTGCTTTGTGATCACAGATAACTTCATGCCTAAGAAAACAGGAGTTGAAGCGGCTCTCGAAATCAAAGGTTTTCTGAAAGCAATGAAAAAGCCAAGTATCCCTATCATGTGTATCTCTGGAGATGTAAAAGTACATGTAGGAGAGGCAGGGATAACAAGCGTCATTCAAAAACCCATTAACTTTGACCGTTTGAAAGAAGAACTAATGATTATTTACCCTCAACTATCTCGGGATCAAATTAACACCACCAAACCCATTTTTTAATGCATTTTATTGAGTATTTTTGATCAATTTCTTCCGACACCGCATGGATATGTGCTTTTTTCTGTAAATGGTTTGAACAGAAATGTTAATAAATCTTTGAATTTCAGCTTTGCAAGGTTTTTATTGAAACCGCCTTGAACAAATTCTGCGTTTCTCTGAAAAATAACTCCGTCTTAACTACTTCATTGTTTCAAATTAAGAAATCAATTTAAGATAAAACAAAGTACAATTTCATGTTTAGAGCTTTGGATTGCTTTGAGAGGCTCTTCATCTGAATCTGTGAGTTTACTTAGCTTAGTCCACAATTTAATGCTTGAAACATGCTCCTAACAATGGTTGAGACATTCTTTTGTGATGTCATGGTCAAGACCGATATGTGAACTATTTTGTCACTTAGGAGATTTGAATGGCACTGATGAACAGGTATTCCAATTGAAGAAAATGAAACGAATAAATCCGTGATGTTAAGAACCTAAAAACGTTTTACTGGGCAATGAGGGTCTTTGAATTAATAATTTTTATTTATTGCCCTTAAAACTGAACTCCAAATGAGAATGTTCAAGGCAATACTCGCAAAATACAAGCCATTTGAAAAGATTTTTTTCAGGGCTGAGAAGTGTGAGGACAAAGCGGAGTATATAAAACTCAAATATCAGTTTCGAATGATGCTGACAGTCTCGTTTTTCTTATTCCTTATGGGCATTTGGTTGATGATACATGGCAATCCGTTTCCCCCAACTCCGATTCCCTTGCTGGTTTCAGTACTGCTCGGATTCAGATTCAAATTTTATAAGTTACCAAGGACGATGAGTCTTATAGCGCTGACAATAATTCCACTCAGATATATGAGCAATGAAATGATGTTTGCCGTCCCAGCAACAATTCTCTTCATGAACGTCCAGATCTTGGCCCAAACTCAATCGGCGATGTTAATGCTAATCCATTTAACCATTCAGACATCAGCCTTGTACTTCTACGGAATCGAAAGAATAATCAAAATAATTCATAGTATGACTCCCGAAGAGATTGCTCGTGTCGCAAGAGCCAATTTCTACTACTGTATCCTAGGTGTGTGGATCAATTTGATCATCATGCAGAGATTTTATGCACATGTTTCGAACCTGCTGAGGAAAATTGGTGCTCTTTGGGATAACATCTCAAAAGTGAATAGTCAACTCAACGATCAAAATGTCAAACTTCAAAGCCATCTAGAGATGAAAGATGTGTTTATCTATACTTTTTCTCATGAACTGAAAAACGCGCTCAATGGTCTGCTTGGCAATCTTTATCTTGCTTATGATGTCGCAAAGGATCCTCAACTAATCCAGTTTCTCTCATCTGCGAAAGTATGTGGAGAAGTACTCAAGAATTTCGTTCATAATATTCTCGATTCAGGAAAACTTGAGAATGGAAATCTAGAGGTAGCTCCTGAGAGAAGAAATGTGATGAGCTTTATGGAGGATGTGTGGGCGATCTGTGGGAGAATCATAGAAAACAAGAGATTACAAGGCTACCTGGAAATAGCGAAGAATGTACCGAGATATTTGGATCTAGATGAGCAAAGGATGATACAGATTATATTGAATTTGGTGTCCAATGCTTGTAAGTTTACTGAGAAGGGACATGTGAGGATTCAGGTAAGTTGGCAAAAAATCTCGATAGCGGGTATGCAGAACGAGTCTCGAGAAGGCCGAGCTAGTTTTGCTGAAAATAATAATGCAGGTGAGGTCTTAAATCAAGAAGAAGGAGGAGAATCCAACTTCTATGACAATATGAAGGAATTTCAAGATACATCAGCGAATTGCTTGCTGGACAGAGAAAAACTCCACCTAGTGACTGAGCAACCAAAAAGATTTATCACACATCCTTCATTTTATCAATTATCCTTCGAAAAATGGCAGTGGAATTGTGAAGAAGTCTTGTCGTCCGATCCCATCAAAGAAGCGAACGGAATTCTCAAGGTTCAAGTTTTGGACACGGGATGTGGAATGACCGAAGAAGATCAAACCCTGCTCTTTAGGAAATTCTCTCAAACGAATAGAATCGCAGGTCAGAGAAAAGTAGGGACGGACTTGGACTCTGGATCTGTAGAGAACTGTCAAAGAGACTTGATGGAGACATCAAAGCACGTTCAAAGGAAGGAATAGGCGCAGTTTTTGAGCTGACCATTCGCACTACCGTTCCAATTTTCGAAGACAAACCACGAATGTTCGCTTCTACCAGTATAGATAATGACTCCCCATCAAGAATCTTCCGAAGGCAAAGGCAACCAAACAAGAAGAAAATCCTTCTCGCCGATGACGATAGCTTCAATATTGAACTCATGAAAAACTACCTCAACAAATTTGGGATTAATTATATCTGTGCTCATGATGGCGAAGAAGCTGTTTCTCTGTTCAAATTACACCACGCAGAAATCTGCTACATTATTACAGACAACTTCATGCCAAAGAAGACAGGCACAGAAGCAGCTCTTGAAATAACTCGTTTTTTGAATGAGATGAGAAAGCCTAAAATTCCAATCATGTGTATATCTGGTGATGTGAAAGTGCATGTGGGAGAGGCAGGAATAACTAGTGTTATTCAAAAACCAATTAATTTTGACCGATTGAAAGAAGAACTTTCAATCATTTACCCACAAATTGACGGTGCCTCACCTTAACCCTGAACAATTGCTTTTTCCTAATAAAAGAATGCTTTGTTTACATTTTGAAAATTTGTTTTTAATAAAAATCCTCTGTCAAATTAGATCCATAGAGTTCTAATCTTTTTGTCTGGTCGCATCTTTTTCGTGCGATTGCTTTTTGAAATTTTCTTTACCTAGGTTCATATTCAACTTCTTTAATTTCTTTGAGAAATAAAAAAATTCTCTCTATCCTGAGTTTGTGATTTGAGCTCAAGAGAAATTTTCTCTGCATGGAAGTCGAGTCAAGTCTTGGAAAACATTAAAATGAATTTGAAAGCACAGATTTTTTTCGAACTTTAGTTCTTATTCGTTATAATGGCATGTGCATGCCCATTCCTCTTAGTGTGTGGATTATCTAATTTTTGCTATATCAGGTTTATTTATGCCTGTTTCATAATTTCATAAGATAATCCTTGCAGCCCAAATCGTGGTGACCTCCTTTTTTGGATATGCTAGATCTACATAGAGAATTCGCTCAACTAATCATCATTCATCACTTAGCAGTTAGTATCACTCCAATATTGATGTTAGAGGGACAATTCGTGAGATAAACCTTCAGCAGAAAACATCTAAGAGGACATAATTGCGCATTAAGCACGCTTTGTTCAATAAAATTTAAGAACACCATAAGGGGGATTTTCCTTTATAAAATTAAGTTATTGATCAGTTTCACTTACATCTCGAAAGGTAATCTATTTTGGGAGTTTGCATGAGTCATTTTGTCCTCTAAAGTTTCTATTAGCCTCGTCACTTGGTTAATTAACTAGCCTTTTTTCATCTCCAACGGAATCTCACAAAGTATCTGACATTGAGTCCTTCTCTTAGGTTCAACTTGTTATTCGGTTTGGATTTTCATTACTTTCATAATTTTATTGTATTCGGACACATATTGATATATTTCATACAGTTTCGCTACATTTTATCGCGACTTTAACTACTCAATGCATAAAATTCTTCGTGAAAAGCGATCGCTAGTTGAATATCAACTTCAGTATTCAAATTTAGTGGGAAAAAAGTCTTAATCTTTAGAAAATCTCTTAAGTCTACTTCAGGTTCATTGATATTTTGCCCTTAAAGGCTCGCTGTGGCATGTAGATCGTGGTTTTAAAGAGAACTTTTCTTGATAACAATTTATCCTGAATAATTTTGTCGAAATATAACTCGCCAAGAAAAATTAAGCGATTTATAAAAGGACAAATTATCACGTCATTGACGGAAAACAATTAAAATTCTTCAAATAAATACGCATTTTACGAGTTATCACGCTCTTGCTCAGGTTCAATAGTCTTGCTCAATTATCATGGATAATGCGTTTCTAATGAAAGTGTCGATTTTTGTTAATTTGGGTGTTTTTCTCTCTGATCTCAGGGAAAAACCTTTTTATAAAGCTTTTATTTAGAATCGTTGAACCCTTTGGCGTGTAGTGTTCTACAATTAAATGAATTAAAGGCAGAATTTTGATAAAGTTCTGAGAGGCTAAGAGTATTAATTGAACATTTTCTTTCATTAATCGTGATCACTAATTTGGAGATTCGGGGTAATATGTCTATTAAAAATTTATGATGTCATCAAATTTATGAATTATGCTGGTCTGTTTAATAATTTAATATAGTCATTCAAGAGCAGTTTTAAAGACAATACATCAATGGGAACCACAGGAGCTTTCAAGGGAATTTTTTGTCAATACAAAAAATTCGAGAGGTGCTTCTTCAGAGTCGAGAAGAGTGGGGATCAAGCGAATTATATTAAGCTCAAGCATCAATTTCGGATGATTTTATCATTTTCAGTTCCATTGCTTCTCCTGTCTTTCGCCTTGAAGATTCTGTTCGGGTATTTTTTATGGACTCCTGTACCTTTGTTGGTCGCGTGTTTGGTTGGATTCAGGTTCCAATGCTATAATTTCCCGAGAATTATGATTTTTCTGGCCATGACGGTCGTTCCGTTAATGCCTCTGAGCAATAACCTGTTTTTATCCGCTCCAACGGGAATTTACTTCTCGAGCATCCAACTCTTAGTGCAGACTCAATCAACGTTTTTATTGGTGGCACACTTGGGTGTCCAGACCTTGATTTTCTATTTCTATGGCATGGAGAAAATCACCCAAAAGATCCAAAGTATGACTCCTGAGGAGCTTGCTGACGCTGCGAAAGGCGCGTTTTTCCTCTGTGTGCTAGCGGCTTGGATCAACTTGGCTTCCATGCTGAGGTTCTATTCGCATGTGTCGAATTTACTCCGTAAATTAAGTGGTCTATGGGATAACATATCTAAAAATAACGAAAAACTAAACGAACAGAATCTAAAGCTTCAAAACAACCTCGAGATGAAAGATATATTCATCTACACTTTCTCACATGAGCTAAAGAACGCACTCAATGGGCTACTCGGTAATCTTACGCTTGCCTATGACACTGCGAAGGATACTCAATTAGCTCAGTTTTTATCATCCGCGAAAGTCTGTGGAGAAGTACTCAAGAATTTTGTCCACAATATTCTCGATTCGGGTAAACTCGAGAATGGAAACCTTGAAGTCTCGTCTGAAAGGACAGATGTGATGAGTTTTATGGAGAATGTGTGGGCTATCTGTGGGAGGATCATTGAAAATAAGAGGCTACAAGGATACTTGGAGATAGCTAAGAACGTACCAAAACATCTGGACTTGGATGAGCAAAGAATGATCCAGATTGTCCTGAATTTGGTATCAAACGCTTGCAAATTTACGGAGAAAGGACATGTCAGGATTCGGGTAAGCTGGGAGCCGCTCACTGCTCGGAAGAGTCAACAAGTTCTCGGTGATCGTCAAAGTGTTCAAACTGAAAATAATCACTCAAGGCGAGCCCACAGTGAAGAAAATGAGTTCACTCTTGGTGGAGACGTGCGAGAATTTCTCGATACCTCAGAGGCTTGCTCTCGAAATCAAGAAAAGCTTCATTTAATAACTGATCGTTCGAAGAAATTTATTACTGAACGGCAGTTCTATCAGTTGACTCTCTCAAAAGCACATTGGGATGCGAATGAAAGACTATCACCATCAAACTACTCAGAAAACTCTAATGGGACCCTCCAGGTCCAAGTTTTTGACACTGGGTGCGGAATGAATGAAGAAGAACAATCCCGACTTTTCCGAAGATTCTCTCAAATCAATATCATCCCAGGACAAAGAAAGGTGGGAACTGGACTTGGGCTTTGGATCTGCAAAGAACTTGCTAAAGGGCTTGACGGAGACATCAAAGTCCGCTCTGAAATAGGAGTTGGGTCATTATTCGAACTAACTATTCACACTACTGTTTCTCGTAATACTGATAGAGCTACCCAGCAACCTTCTCTCAGTATAGACAGTGAGAGCTCACAACCAAGACCCGCCCGAAAACTAAAAGAACCAAACATGAAAAAGATTTTAATTGCTGATGATGATAATTTCAACGTTGAACTCATGAAAAACTATCTCAACAAATTTGGAATCAGATATATCTGTGCTTATGACGGTGAGGAGGCTGTTACTCTATTCAAGAAGCATTATGAGGAAATTTGTTATATTATTACTGACAACTTCATGCCGAAGAAAACAGGAGTTGAAGCGGCCCTCGAAATCGCTCATTTTTTAAAAGAAATGAAAAAACCGAGGATCCCAATCATGTGTATATCAGGAGACGTGAAAGTGAATGTAGGTGAGGCAGGAATCACAAGCGTCATTCAAAAGCCGATAAACTTCGAAAGACTTAAACACGAACTATCGATAGTTTACCCACAGATTGGTGGTCTCGCCTCACTCGAACCAAAATAAGTACCACTATTTATATCTTGCTGAAATATTGTTTTTCATGATAGAGACACATTGAGTTGTAGCATTCTTGCCAGCCGTAAATTATGTTTATTTTTCGCTACATAATTTCGTATTAACTCGTATATTAGGATGGGTTAATGTATGTTGGGGCGTTTTTTTGTTGAAATAAGAAAATTCTTTCTATTCTGAAGCTGTTTGAGTTTTAACAAACCCTGAGTCATATTCCCATCTAAATTAATTTCTCGTTTTAAAACAAGTAATTCCAGACTCGAAGGTCCTTAAAGCTCATATCTTGTGTGATCCTTGATTAGATTCAGCTATGCAGTTGCTGACTGACAATCCTAAAATTTAGATTATTTTACTAATGTTCTGTGCTGAATGAATGCTTGATAAGCTTTGAAAGATCGACTGATTTAGCCAGTGATTGATTGTGACTTTTTAATTTTTGTTGCTATTTTCAAAAGCGAAATTCGTAAATTTCAGGTATCAATGATGACTTTGTTCATGATTAAATGCAGAAACCCTTAATGAAAGCAATTATAACTCATCATCTACTGATAAATTAAATTTTCCGGAAAAGAAGAAGCTTGGTCATCGACTGCTTGGAAACTCCATAGAGAACCTCATACTTATTCCACAATCCATCCTTCGCTTGCTCTCATAAGATCAAAATAACAATGGTTTTTCCTATCAGAGCTAATGAACGCTTCTCTTCCTCAAATTTATTTTGAATAGCTATATTGGGCCTTGCAACGTTAACAAAATTTAGTAAAATCTGATCTAAAGCAAATTATTTGTCAGTGCGTTAAATTAAACAAAGTTTTTCAAGAAGGACCTCTCACTCAGGTCCTAATGAAATTAACTGTCAAACTCATGTAGAGCTTCGTGCAATTTTGATCAGAACTGGCTATCTTCTCCTGAGATGACAAAGGAACCTTTGATAAATGCCTAGAATGAGCAGAAGATGATAGATGATGATAATGATGATAAGTGAGCTAATTAATATGTATGTATATGAACCAATATTTATAATCAGGATGTTGGTGATTAAGGCATTAATTAAAACTGTGATCTCTGAATTAAATAATCAGGGTTATATCAATCTTTAAAATTTATTTCGTATTCCAACTGAGGTCTATCTTATCAAACCAATAATTTTATTATTCCACTCCATCACAGACTTGAAGATACTGAAAACGTGTTTCATGGCAACAAAAGGGATGCTGAATCGGATTTTTAGTCAATACAAACGAATTGAGAAGTTCTTTTTCAGAGTTGAGAAGGATGGTGATAAGGCAAATTATATAAGACTCAAACATCAGTTTCGAATGATGCTATCGTTTGCGGTTCCTTTACTTTTCCTATCCTTTTTGGCGAAAATCCTGTCCGGGTATTTTCTATGGACTCCGATACCACTAATAATCTCTTGCTTGGTTGGATTCCGACTCAAATGGTATAATTTGCCAAAAGTCATGGTTTTCCTGGCAATGATGATAATCCCGCTAGGGCCTCTTACCAATAACCTGTTCTTAACCACTCATGCGGGAATTTACTTCTCGAGCATACATCTCTTCGTTCAAACTCAATCGACGGTTTTACTAGTGGCACATTTGACTATTCAGAGCGTGATTTTCTATTTCTACGGTGCGGAAAAGATCTGTCAAAAGCTCCAAAGTATGACTTCTGAGGAGCTTGCAACTGCTGCCAAAAGTGCGGTTTATCTCTGCGTAATAGCGGCCTGGATCAATATGGTTACGATGTTGAGGTTCTACTCGCATGTATCGAATTTGCTACGAAAGATAAGCTCGCTATCGGATAATATTTCAAAGGCAAATAACCAACTAAACAATCAAAACATCAAACTTCAAAGCAACCTTGAGATGAAGGATGTGTTTATTTATACTTTTTCACATGAGCTCAAAAACGCACTCAATGGACTGCTAGGTAATCTTACGCTTGCCTACAATACGGCAAAAGGTACTCAGTTGCTCCAGTTTCTATCATCCGCGAAAGTCTGTGGGGAAGTACTCAAGAATTTTGTACACAATATTCTCGATTCGGGTAAACTCGAGAATGGGAACCTTGAAGTCTCGTCTGAAAGGACAGATGTGATGAGTTTTATGGAGAATGTGTGGCAAATCTGTGGGAGAATCATTGAGAATAAGCGGTTGCAAGGTTACCTTGAAATAGCGAAGAATGTACCGAGATATTTAGAGCTTGATGAACAAAGGATGATACAGATTATACTAAATTTGGTGTCCAATGCTTGCAAGTTTACTGAGAAAGGGCATGTCAGGATTCAGGTAAGCTGGGAGCCAGTCACAGCTCGGAAGAGTCAACAAGTCCTCGATGATGTTCAAACTGTTCAAACCGAAAATAATCACTCAAGGCAAGCCAGCAATGAAGAAAGAGAGTTCATGCTTGGTGGAGACATGAGGGAATATCTGGAAACTTCAGAAGCTTGCTCTCAAAATCAAGAAAAACTTCACTTAATAACTAATCGTAAGAAGAAATTTATCACCGACTGTCAATTCTATCAGTTGACTCTCTCAAAGGCAAACTGGAATTATGAAGAAAGATTATCACCATCGAACCACTCAGAAAACTCTAATGGAACCCTCAAGGTTCAAGTTTTTGACACTGGGTGCGGAATGACTGAAGAAGAGCAATCTAGACTCTTCCGAAGATTCTCTCAAATCAACATCATCCCAGGACAAAGAAAGGTGGGAACTGGACTTGGGCTTTGGATCTGCAGAGAACTTGCTAAAGGGCTTGACGGAGACATCAAAGTCCGCTCTGAAATAGGAGTTGGGTCATTATTCGAGCTCACTATTCGCACTGCTGTTTCTCAGAACCCCAATAATTCTCCCCTTCATCAGCCTACTCTGAATGTAGACAGTGAGAGCTCGCAACCAAGACCTACCCGAAAACTAAAAGAACCAAACCTTAAAAAAATTCTAATTGCTGATGATGATAATTTCAACGTTGAACTCATGAAAAACTATCTCAACAAATTTGGAATCAGATATATCTGTGCTTATGACGGTGAGGAGGCTGTTACTCTATTCAAGAAGCATTATGAGGAAATTTGTTATATTATTACTGACAACTTCATGCCAAAGAAAACCGGCACAGAAGCTGCCCTCGAAATCACACAATTTCTGAAGCAGATGAAAAAGCCGAAGATTCCAATCATGTGTATATCTGGAGATGTGAAGGTGCATGTAGGCGAAGCAGGAATAACAAGCGTCATCCAAAAGCCAATAAACTTCGATCGGTTAAAAGAAGAACTTTCGATAAGTTATCCACAAATTACACGAATTAGATCGTAGGCTTTCATACTAGACAGTATTTTATATTTTTTCAATAATATCAGAATTATTAGAGAGTACCGATTGTCATATATATATTGTATTGTGATGATTTCAAATTGTGACAATTGGATGCATTTCCATTAGTAGCATTTTGAATAACATTGTTTGAAAGGCTCTATGATTTGAAATATATTATTGGATACCAACCGATAGATAATAATTGTAAAATTTACGCAAATTCGCTTAGGAATAAAGACAATGAATAAATACAACAATTGATACACTTACTATACTTTGATGTGATTTAGTTTTTGCAACAGTTGTTCTGACCTCAGATAATACGCTATTGGCAATTGATATGAGGATAAATGATGATTAATTCCGCTTTTAGTCGGTCAAAGTTTATTGGTTTCTGAATAACGCTTGTTATTCCTGTCTCACCAACATTCACCTTCACATCTCCGGAAATACACATGATTGGAATCTTCGGCTTTCTCATCTCTTTCAAAAAATGATCGATTTCGATCGCTGCTTCAGTCCCTGTCTTTTTTGGCATGAAGTTATCAGTGATAACAAAGCAAATTTCCTCATAGTGCTTTTTGAACAACGCTACGGCTTCTTCACCGTCGTAGGCACAGAAATAACCGATTTCGAATTTGTTAAGATAGTGTTTCATGAGTTCAACGTTGAAACTATCATCATCAGCGACTAGGATCTTCTTTGTGTTTACCCTTCTTGGCTTTGCGATAGATTTTGATTGTGCGCTGCCACTGTCCGCATTCAGGGAAAGCTGACTGGGAGATTTAATAATGAAATTAGAAACAGTAGTGCGAATGGCCAATTCAAACACTGAGCCCATTCCTGTCGTTGAACGTGTTTTGATGTCTCCATTCAACCTACTTGCAAGTTCTTTACAGATCCAGAGACCAAGGCCGGTGCCTACCTTTCTCTGACCTGCAATCCTATTGGTTTGAGAGAATTTCCTAAAGAGCAGGGCTTGGTCTTCTTCATTCATGCCACATCCAGTGTCCAATACTTGAATCTTGAGGACTCCTTTATTTCCAATTGTGAATTCGGATGGTAAACTCTCTTCGCGATTCCATTGCCATTTTGAAAGGTTTAATTGATAAAATAGAGGGTCATTAATAAATCTTTTTTGGCGTTCAGTCACTAGGTGGAGTTTTTCTCTGTCCAACAAGCTAAGTTCTGAGGTATCTCGGTATTCTCTTAGATCTCCATAGAGCTCAGACTCCCCTTCTTCTTGACTTGCTTCTGCATCTTGGCCATTCTCATCAGCCGGAGTAGTCAGGGCTTCTTGGGGTTCAAGCTGCGTTTTAATAGCCGGGTGTTTCTCCCAGCTTACCTGAATCCTTACATGCCCTTTCTCAGTAAACTTGCATGCATTTGACACCAAATTCAGTATAATCTGTATCATTCTTTGCTCATCAAGCTCTAAATACCTCGGCACATTCTTCGCTATTTCAAGGTAGCCTTGTAATCTCTTGTTTTCTATGATTCGTCCGCAGATAGTCCAAACATGTTCCATAAAACTCATCACGTCCTTTCTCTCAGGAGCTACTTCTAGATTCCCATTCTCGAGTTTTCCTGAATCAAGAATATTATGAATGAAATTCTTGAGAACCTCTCCACAAACTTTCGATGACGTTAAAAGCTTAGTCATCTGAGAATCCTTCGGAGCAGCTTCATAAGCTAGGCTAAGATTACCTAGCAGTCCATTTAGTGCGTTTTTAAGCTCATGGGAGAAAGTGTAGATAAACACATCTTTCATCTCGAGGTTATCTTGAAGTTTATGATTCTGATCGTTGAGTTGGCTGTTGGCCTTGGATATATCGCCCCAAAGACCATTAATTTTTCGTAACAGATTTGAAACGTGCGTGTAAAATCTCCCCATCGCTATCCAATTAACCCAAGTGGCTACTAACCCAATCGTAATAGCAGTTTGTGCAATTTTAGCTATCTCTTCGGGAGTCATGCTCTTGATTGTTTGAATGATCTTCTCGGTGCCATAGAAATACATAGCCACTGTTTGAATAATCAAATGGGCTAATGTGTACGCCTCGGATTGAGTGAGGATAAACAAGATGATATTCGTGAACATGACTGTTGTTGGAACTAACAGCAGGAGCTCGTTACGTATATCCCCGACTGGAATTATCGCCATCGCGAGAAACAGGGTTGCTCTTGGCAAATTATACCACTTATATCGAAACCCGATCAAGATTGAAGCCAGCATGAGATAAGGTGCAGGTAAAAACTGCCTTTGGACTACCAGGACCGCGAGGGATATAAGCAGCAAGAGGAGAGAGACCGCTAACGTTATCCGAAACTCGTACTTGAGTTTGATATAATTCGCTTTTTCTCGCTTGTCAGCCCTGAGAAATAGCCTTTCAATTGGCTTGTATTTAGCAGACAACTTCTTGAATATGCTGCTCGAGGACATCAACTTCAAAGAGCTTTAAATTATTAAGTGTATTATAGGATGGCGCATGAATTTATGCACGGAACTTTTAGATAAATTTAATAACTGACAAAAATTTCGAACAGTTCTCACGTTCTAAACCTATTTATTCGAGGATTTTTAAAGATTTTTGTCGTTTGATCTCAATGGAATTACCCTATAATAAAACTATTCAGAAGGATATGCAAATACTGCCATAAAATTTAAAAAAGGCACTTTATTTAATTTGCTTTTTATTAGTTATCAATATTGTTCATATTCGGGGTACTTTTGATGCTTAAATCATGAATTTCTCAGTTTAGTAATAAAAGAGAGGGAGTTTGCTGCTGGATCATGGCAGAACACATTTTGGTACGCTCTTCAACACCGTGGAGTCAAGAAAGTTGGTTCTGGTCCTTTCTGGTTGAAGTGATTTAACTAGGTTTTGATAATGTTCATGGATTCGAGATCTGTATAGAACAATTTCGATTTTAAACTCGTGAGCGATTAATTTTTGAGAATTAGGTGTATAAAAATTTATTATCATCAGCGATTCGATTTATTTTTCAATGAACTGAAGGATTTGAGTTATCCAAAATTATCGGCAGTTTAGAGAACTGATTGTACAAGCTAAGAGCGTCCAATAGCCGTCCAATAGCAAGTTGTAAGAAGTTATTTCGTTCCTCCAATGTTTTTGAGAGGTAATTTAGGTATGTCGTAGATTTCATGCTGTTTGTTAGACCCTGAATAAAATATTCCAAGTTGCCTCGAATGAGGATTCCTCACCATGACCCTGCGTAAACGCGCTGGTTATTGATTCAGATGTCGAATAATTAGCTTTCGTAACGAAGTTGAATTTACAAAGGCAGGGCCCTCTCTATACACATCAGAAAGCTGCAATTTAACTCTATTAAATACAAGGAAAAGTCACCATATGGCATTTATCGAAACTCTCACTAAATTTCAATCTGCTCTTATTAAAAGACTGGAAGGAATTCCAGCCTTATGATTTCACGCTTTATAGTTTTTCCTCAATAATAACAGTTTGAAACACCTTTATCTGAAGCTATTTAACGCATTTTCATTTTTCGAATTAAACAAATCAGATTATAAAATTCTGTGTTTAGATTATTTAACTACAATTTCTCGCTTCAAGATCTGATTAATAACCAGTCTTAACTCAGAGAACGGTTCTATATAATTAAAAATCTGATTAAACACACACACAAAAAAAAATCGACTCAACTGCCCTCCCATGTCTTCTACAGAAGCCCTCAAGAAGCTCTTTACTCAATATAAAACGGTTGAACGATGTTTTTTTCGAGTTGATAAAGGTGTAGACAAGGCCAATTATATCAAACTCAAGTACCAATTCCGGATGGGAGTCACTGTTGGAATTACCGCTTTCATATTTTCACTTGTGGTGCTAGTTGTCACAGGGCAGTTTAATCCTGGTCCTCTTGTGATATTGGTCGCAAATTTAGTTGGGTTCAGATTCAAGTGGTATACTGTGCCGAAAGTAGTGGTTTTTATGGTCATGGTGATTGTCCCACCAAGATTTTACAATAATGATCTAGTATTTGCTGCTCCAACGGCATTTTTCTTCACCAGCGTTCAAATCTTAGTCCAAACTCAATCGGAGGTTTTAATGATCATTCATCTGGCTTTCCAGAGCTTGGTGTTATATTTCTATGGCGTGGAGCAGGTTATGAACAAAATTCAGGGGATGACGCCTGTAGAGATTGCTGAAATAGCAAAAACTGCTTTGTATTGCTGTTTGGCAGTGACGTGGATAAATTTGCTGACGATGAAGAAATTCTACTCGCATGTCTCGAATTTGTTGAGGAAAATAAACGTTCTAAGGGAAAACCTATCGAAAGCTAATGCTCAGCTCAGCGACCAGAACCTGAAACTTCAAAACAATCTAGAGATGAAAGATGTGTTTATCTATACATTCTCACATGAATTAAAAAATGCCCTCAATGGACTACTTGGCAATTTGACCTTAGCATATGAAACGGCTCCGAAGGATTCTCAATTAACCAAGTTTCTATCATCTGCGAAAGTCTGTGGAGAAGTGCTAAAGAATTTTGTGCATAACATCCTTGATTCAGGAAAACTAGAAAATGGAAATCTGGAGGTTTCACCTGAGAGAAGAGACGTGATGAGTTTTATGGAGAATGTATGGACGATCTGTGGGAGAATCATCGAGAATAAGAGATTGCAAGGGTATTTGGACATAGCTAAGAATATGCCAAGGTATCTGGAGCTCGACGAACAAAGGATGATACAGATTATACTAAATTTGGTGTCCAATGCTTGTAAGTTTACAGAGAAAGGCCATGTAAGAATTCAAGTCAGTTGGCAGCCGTTCTCCTCTTCGAACTCTCCAGTACGTCAACTCGGGCAGACTGAAAATATCGATCAAGATGCAGCAGTGGGTCAAGAAGAAGAGGAACCTGAGCTCTGTGGAGATATAAGAGAATTTCGGGATACCTCAGAAGTTTGCTTGTTAGACAAAGAAAAGCTCCACTTAGTCACCGAGCGACAAAAAAAGTTTATCACTGGCTCTCAATTTTATCAATTAACCCTCTCAAAATTACATTGGCATCAAGGAGAAGTGTTATCATCTGCTTCTGCAGGAAAAGCGAAAGGAATTCTTAAAGTTCAAGTTTTCGACACTGGCTGTGGGATGACTCCCAAAGACCAGACCTTACTCTTTCGAAAATTTTCCCAAACGAATAAAACTGCAAGTCAGAGAAAGGTAGGTACCGGACTCGGACTTTGGATCTGCAAAAAACTTGCGAAAAGACTTGATGGATGTATCAAGGTTCGTTCGGAAGTAGGTGTTGGCTCAGTATTTGAACTCGCTATTCGTACTACTGTTTCCCATAATAACGATAAATCTCCCCATCCTTCTCTCAGTGCAGACAGCGAGAACTCACAACCAAGACCCACCCGAAAAATAAGACAACCAAACCTTAAAAAGATTCTAATCGCCGATGATGACAGTTTCAACGTTGAACTCATGAAAAACTACCTCAATAAGTTTGGAATTCGATATATCTGTGCTTATGACGGTGAAGAAGCTATTTCACTATTCAAGAAACACTACGAGGACATTTGCTTTGTTATTACTGACAACTTCATGCCGAAGAAGACAGGCACCGAAGCGGCTCTCGAAATCACTCATTTTTTGAAAGAGATGAAAAAGCCTACTATCCCAATCATGTGTATTTCTGGAGATGTGAAGGTGAATGTCGGCGAGGCAGGAATAACAAGTGTTATTCAAAAACCAATTAATTTTGATCGATTGAAAGAAGAACTAAAAGCTACATTCCCTCAGGTCTCTGGAATTTGAAATTAAAAAACGAAGTAGTCGCACATATTTAACGAACTCTCTACTTTGGAAAGAGGTTTTCACGAGGCCTTGTTTCAAAGTGTTACTCCTCTATTCATTCAACCATCTAAATGAAAATATATTTAAAAAGCCATCTGGCATCAGCATCTCTCCTAAATACCAGGTTCTTAGCTATTTACTATGCTGTGACTTTACAAAATTCATTTTTTCCCTTCTAACAATTCCAAACTGGGCTTCTCCCGAATTAAATATTTCAATTTATCTGATCAGTAGCTACACACACTTTGCTCTGTAATGATTCGCCAAATCCAACAAATAAGCCAAATTAAATACCTGAAACTAATCTGATTAGTAACTTTATCATGAATTTAGTACCAACACAACATACCCAAAGCGATCCCTTCATCTCTGTAAGCATATATCTCCTCTTGCTTTGTGATCAACGCTTTGTTATGACAACTAGGAAGGATTTTCTGAAGCGAATATCAAATATTATAGGTTCAAACCCGAAGATATTAACGAATTCAATAAAGAACTCCAGTTTTTTCAAGAAAGCTATGATGAAGAATTTATTTTAAGCGCCACAGTCCCGAGAACTAAGGGTAACTGGGCTCCTAATCTATTGAAAGCAAGAAACAAAGCATATGACTATTGTATTGATGCCTTACAAACTTCAACCGCTGAAAAATGTCAATTCGCGCTGGAAACGCTAGCTAATCTATTCGAATATGACCGGTTTTGCAAAGATCATCGCTTATTAGACGAGGATGATGCAGCACTCCCTTCGCTAGGTCTATTAGCATCCACTCGAGCGCCGGTAGTGATCTCGAATTGGTTAAACGGTCAATATCTTAACTTTTCAAATGAAGATTCTTCTAGGAAATTCATTGACTTTATCCTGGACTATTTGGCTCCTTATACACTCCTGTTGGAAGCGTTTGGGCAAGATATGACTAAGATAGAAAAATTCTTCCAAGATAACAATGTTAAGATCTCTTATCAGGCTGAACGTGGAGATTTCTTGGAGTTGGCTGACGAAATCGAAAAAGTCTTTGAAGGAAAGGTGAAAATGACTGAGTATTTTCACAAATGGAAGCAGGTTGCAGCTAAAATTTTAATCGAGAAAATTGAGGGGGAAAGCTTCTTTGAAATTGGCAATGCTGCAGGAGCGACGGAGAAGCAATCTGGGGTGCTTCTCGGAGGGTTAGCTTTCTTGCTAGATCTCCTTTCAATGGCCAAAGAAGGCGTATTTGGGTTAATTCACAAGTTATTGGCTGTTAGTAAATACATAGGTAACTACACTTTTTCATTACAAATTGTAATAAACTCCTCATAGAGTATATGGCAATAGCGTCAAAGCACTCCGGAGCCATACTTCTTGATCATCCAGGCATGAATTTCTCACTTAGACTCAGCTACCTCTTCCAGCTCTTATCAAACCTGTCAGGCCGAATCAACGAGCTTAATACCGAAGAACTTGACCTTCTACAATATATTTCTCAAGAAATACGAGAGCATGCAAGGACGATTTTTATAATTTCCTCTCAGCCCGATGCGACAGTTTCAGAGTCGAAGGAGGCGCTCTCCGTAAAGAAAGACGAGTTTTTACGAGCTCTGGCCCTGAAATCGCAGCACAATGCTTCTACTACAATTTTTTCTTATCTCAACCAGATGATAGCGACTAAAATTTTAGAAAATAGCAGGAATAACCTCACAAGCAGACAGTTAATCATTACACAAAAGAATCTTTTCAGCATTTTTCATCTGCTGGTCAAACAGGACAGACTAGTTGTCACGACCAAAGAGATTATAGCCCCTTTGCCTCAGCTCGAATCCACGTTTTCTGCGATGATAAAACTCCCGCAAGAGATCGTCCAAGCGACAACTGTTAAAAAAGTTATCCAGAGCGTTTTTGACTGCTTATGTGCTTTAAGCCTGCTAACAGAATGCGCAGAATACGAATTCTGCTTACAAATGATAGATTTAGAGACGATTCACAACAAACTCGAGTCGTTGCTGCTAGAATTGAATGATTCTGCTTTATTATCAACGCTTGAAGAGTCTCCTTCATTGATTTCGAGACTGCTCCAAAGGAAAATAATCCTCATCACAAAGAAACTCACGGGACTTTTAGCTCGGGTACTACTTGAAAACAATGCATCTGAAGCCAAAGAATCACCTCATACCAACACCGACGCTTTGCAAACCCGGATTTTCGAGTCGAAGCTATTCCAGCAGCTCGAAGCGAGTAAATTATACCAAAAATCAGAGTTGCTGTACTGTTCAGTGCGCTTATACCTAGTCTTACAATTCCATGTTTCCTGTCGTCGCATGGGAACACAAAAACTCGAGCAAGATACCATTTTCATGAACTTCTTCCTTGAGTTTATCAAACAGCCTTTTGAAAAGCTCTCTGAGCTCCAAATTATATTGGAAAGCTGCCGGGATCAAGAGCTACAGCGCGAGTATTTGATTCAGCGGAAACTGCTTGAAACAGCTCTCAAGACTTCATTGTCGGGGAAATCAAATATGGTCCAGCAAGTGAATCTCACACAATTCTTACAAGCTTTGAATGAGAAGTTCTTCATTGGCGATGAAGCCACTGTGCGCGCAAGTAAGACAAGCTTAATAGAGGCAATAGTAGAAGCCCACGCGAGCTTCGTGGCCAATATTCAGAAGAGATACAATGACATCATGGAGCTTGATTTGAAAACACAAGGTAATGATCAAGCGAAAGTGGCTTATGCTGCCGCAATGAGAGATTTGCTTAACCAAAAGCCGATTCTTGACGCCTTGGCGGAAATATACACGAATTTCTTATACAGATCCCAGGAGTTTCACAGCAACAAGCCTCTGGCCGAAGAAGCACGACACATACTCGTCTCATGGCTAAACCACCCGGTTATGGTGCTTTTCGGAGACACCTCCTACAAGAAATTACTGCTTTCGACGTTATTTGAAATCAACACCTACACGAAGGTAGATAAAGGCTATCTCGCCCATTTCAAAGGCTTCATCAGGATGCAAGAGGCTATTTCCAGGCTAAACCTTAACACACCCGATATCCTTCAAGGTCAAAACATCATCGAGCTCTGTGAAGCAAAAGACAGCTTCAAAACCTCCCTTTTCGACATCCATGCCTCTGCTGAATCCCTTCAAATCGCTCATTATCTTGAAAATATCATTGTCCATCCGTTATTATTCCACAATCCTTGGGAATACATAGAGAATTTAGAAGTAGGCAGGATCCTCAGCAATTTCAAAAACTTTTGCGATGAAGTCAATATCACACCTGAGAGCCTCATCCTCTCAGGAATCCGCTTTTTCTTAAAACTCGCGGAAAAATACTTCGAGGCGCGTGTAATTCAAATGAAAAAGGCCGATTGTCCAGAAGATATCTATCCGGCGATTCAAAGCAGCTTCTTCAACAGCAAATTTTTCGAAAAAATGGCTGATTTCATTTGGAATTCGCTCCACCTTGTTTATTTCTCCACTCAAGGAAGCTTCGACTTTACTGCCCTCGATAAGATCTCGCTAATTGGCGAGTTAGTCCCCATAACCCCTGAAGATTTCAACGATAAATTCACACTTTCAGTGAAGGTTTCAGGAACGATGTGATCTCCAATGTGATAAACAAATTTACCGCCTTACCCGTGACTTACACAAGAAACGTAAAGATTTTTGTCTTTCGAGCCTTCCAATGCCCAGAAACGCTGGAAAAGTTATTTAATTGGATGATTGCGCTTTCAAGCGAGCTATCGATCTTCAATCACGTCAAAGTCAATTTCGTTAACAATCTCATTGATTACCTCTCGAAAACGAACATTAAAGCACTTATTCACAAGACAAAGGACGCATCTAATTTGAATGAAGCGATCATTGAGAGATACAAGCGTTGTGAAGAGGCCTTTGATAAGTTTCTGGCTGCTCTGCCGAAGTTAGCGAGAGAGAGCTTGCTCGCGTTAGGAAGGATGTACCCGTTTGCCGAGGCAATAACACGAATATTTGGAACGTTATTTGAAGAAGTAGATTCAAAGCAAGATGTTGAGGCTAACCAGTCAAATCTCCTTGATTTCGGCAATTTCTTCTTTGAAGATGGGGACATGGAAGATACAGTATGACTTTTCAATGAAGTTTATTTATTTGTAACCCTTATTACTCTATTAGGCTCTATATGATGACCCTACTTTATTGAACTCTGAAGAAGTTGCGAAAAGAAAGCAAAGACTATACTCGCAGCTCGTTCAGCAAGAATCTTCGGCTCTTGCCGCTGAGTCTCTAAAATCGGCGGAGTTTATGGCGGCGTGCAAGCAACCCGCCCCTCAGTGGCAGCAAATACGTGAGGTGCTTGCTCGAGATGTGCAGGAGGAAGAAAAAATCAACGCTTTAGACAGCAGTCTTGAAGGTGGGAAATGTTATGAATTTCTTAAGGACAGCGAGCTGTTAGCCTCGATAAAAACGCTTCTGGCGAAAAACAAAGCACTGAAAAGTCTGCTCTTTGAACCCTTTGACGATGGTCTGCAAGACAAACTCGAGATTCTCAAAGGAGCAGCAGATTCGCTATCAAATCAATTGTCTTCAAGGAACTTCCGCACAATCATTATGAAAAAAGCCACAGATGACGCTATTACAGCTAGGATGCGCCAGCGCCATTATGAAATGAGCTTAGAGTTAGCAGTGACAGCTTGCAAGACGCTCATTGGACTGTATCTATCGGTTCAACAAGAGTCTGAGAAAAAGATGCTATGGGATTTAATCTACCAAATCAACCTGATTTCCTACAGGAATCTCAAACTCAGCGACTTGCATTTAGATTCCGTTGAATCAGATCATCATATTGGGACTTTGCTGTTCTTGGCTACCACACGCGGTCAGCATTATGCTGATGGGTGTTTGATTAGCGAGAAGGAAATTGTCGAGCTTCTCCTCCAGCCTCGAAGGGATTCAGCGGGATTCATTGAGAAAGAGGCTTTGTTCCTCGCGTATTGTCTTTCTCAGTTCGAGGACAAAGAAGTTTTGTTTGAAATCAACCTGAACTGCGCTGCGCTAAATTACGTGTTTAATCAGAAAGATTGCTCTCTCAAAGAACTAGTGCCGTCTTTGATCACACCAAAGGACTTCGTTCGGACAGCTTGGCTTGCAGATTATCTTAATTCCGTATTTTACTTCAAGGTTGTGGAAAACGACCTGCAAATTCGGAAAGAATCATTCAAAAGAACAGGTAAAATCAAATGTATTAGCCCTGACTAATCTCCACTGCGATAGACTTCCATAACTTGAATTTCTCGACCGGGAAGCAGGTTGCGGCGATAGACTATCTCATCGCGACGATCCCTGAGCCTTGGCGAAATGTTATCGACAGGTTATGTGCACTGCTGCATCCTTGGACCAAAAAAGAAGTGTCATTTTCAGACCAAGGCCAGGATGTTCAAACCTCGCTTATTCATCTCATTACCATCGTCAATGTTATCCCTCAATCGATCCCTTATCTCCTCTCAAACAGATTCAAATGGGACAACGCCTTCGTCGACTCCAGCAATCCTAATACGCTATCTATGCCTCTTGCCTTAGAAAAGACCGAACAAAGAGAAATTTCATTTTTTGAATATTTACTTCTAGGCATTTTCGTGCATCAGCCAAAGTTGGTTGAGCAACTAATAATGGATATCCTCTCCAAAACGTCAATGATTTGTGTGCCTAGCAGCTCCGGGGACAAACCGGTGACTTTAAATGTCATCTGGACGTTAGAAATTTGGAAGCTGTTGGATAGAAGCCTGAAAACTCTGGCCTCTTGTCTCAAGGAAAGGCCATGTCTCTCATTAGCCTCCATCGCCTCTAATTACGTGAAATTGGTTTCATTGCTTGAGCCTTTCCTTCTCTCTGCTCTACAGAAGCGCCCGCAGTCAGAGAAAAGAGTGATTGGAGGAATAATCGAGGGAATAGCCCAGAATATCTGCTTAATATACGAGGAACTGTGTCTCAGGAACCCTGAATTTAATTCAGAAGCGATTGATTTCTCCTCCGCTAAGCGGATGATTTCCGTATTATATCAGCTAGTCCACGGACTAAATGAAGACGCCGTTAAGACCTTTATTAAGAGCAACGCCTCGTTTATTTACAGCAACATGCTCGAGCTTCAATCGATAAAAATATCCACCTCGAATGACTCTCTCGATAATTTGAAACTAATAAACGCGCCTATCGTTTCCAATGAAAAAGCGGTGCAAGCCTCTCAGAGTTCATCCACGCAACCGCAAGAATTCAGTAGATTTATCATTGCGAAGAGAGAAGCTCATGGCGGCTACTATAACTTACTTGACTCAGGAATTTTGAGCATGCAGAGCCCAGAGATTGCCGCTTGTGAGCAATCTCACAAAAACCTCTGCCAAATAAGCGGATTCTCCCTCCAGACGGATATCATCGGGCCTTTTTGCAACTCCTTTCTCGGCTTTAACAACGTCAAGCACAACTACGGACTCTTAACCGCATATTTTGAGAAATTCAAATCAGATGCTCAGCTTAATCATCAGCAACTTGCAGAGACTTTAGCGCAGAAGCTAAAATCCATTGTTACCGAAGAATTATTACTTAACTCTGAAAAAGAGGAGGAAAAGGAAAAGGAGAGCAACACAGCTGAGAGGGAAAAGGCGGTGTCTGAGCTCAAAAAATTTGCGGAAAATCTCAAAAAATTGGTCCCAATCAACACCGCCAACACCAATCCTCCAACTCAGTGCTCTGTGACCGGCGATCCTATCCTCAAGATCGAAGAGGAAAAGAAAGAGCAGATCTCTGCACAGGAATTATCATTAAACTCTGCAAGATTTATCCCAACTTCATTGGAGGCCTCTCCTACCCTTGATAGGGAACCTGACGAGCTGCAATACTCCGGCGTAGAGGAAAACGAAGATGAAGCCGCTCTCGACGCGAAATTCCTATCTAACAAAGCAATTCTTGAAGAAGCCTGCGCTTTAACTATTAAACTGCAAAAGCAGCTGCTTGAAGGTCTTTTGGTACTGGACCTCAAATATTTCCTGCCTAATATAGACGTGAGCCAAACCGAAATCAGAAGGGAGAGAAAAAGATACGTGATAGGGTTCGCAAAAGGACTCAAGTACTACACAAGGAAGGTCTTCATTCATTATTTGCCTCCCGCGTTGAAGAGCTTTTTCATCACGCCGAAAAATGATCTGCCTGGTTTTCATCCGAAGCTTCGTGATGAGATCGTAAAGCTCATAAAAGAACGAAATCTCATCCGAGAAGACCAGTTAGTGAAATTCGAGTTTGCTCAGCCTCTCTCTCGGACGGTTTCCACGAGAGAAAACTCTTGTATTGGGTCCAAAGCTCCTTCAAATGTGGTAACGAATGCTACTCCCGTTGCAGAAGACTCGGGGCCCTTGAATGAAGCCCAAGCGGTTAAAGATTGCCTGAAGTTTTACGAAAATGAAAGCAAAGTAGAGTTAGCCTTAGACATGGTGACCTGGCTCCGATTAACCGACTCTCAGCTCGAGAAATTCGTGTTAAACGCTGTGACTAAGCGGGCTGATCCGGCCATATACAGCCAAATTCTGCTAAATCCATTGAATCATGTGAAATTCATGGCCTCATTACTCGAGTTATTTGAAGATTCCTCCCTCACGAAGCTTCAGGCCCTGCTCCACGCGTTCGCAGTAACTGATAAGGTCAGCTATCTTCAAGTCTGCAAGAATATCCTGGCGATTCTGCGTTCAAACATCTCTCAGTTCGATATTAGCTTAAGACTACCCACTGGTTTCATTAAGAAATTCGTATTGCCTCGCCTCGCTACAAAACACTCCAAAGAGGAGGTTTTCTTACAGAACGGTTTGCATAGAGTGCTGACTATTTCATTACAGATCGATGACACTCTTGCCGCAGATACTTTTGAGTCTCTCGCCACAAATTTAGGCCAAGCGACTCGAGTTCACGTGCTGAAAGACCCGTCGCCTCTCTTCCATAATCAGTTACAACACCACGTATTCAGTCTTGAATTCGTGGAGGTAATATGGGAGGCGATCCTCAAATGGGCCAAAAGGAGCAGCTTAAGCCCTCAGCAGGAGAAGGTGCTGAAATTACTCGTTCAAGACCACGTATTTTGCGAGGCATTTAAAAACCCGATTCTTAATTTCATCCTCTCGTTAGTTGGCCCAGCCAATGAGACGCTCGTCGAATGCATCGCGGAGTTCAAGGCAGCTAGCATGAAGGCCGCACGATCAAACGCTTTGAATAAGATTTCGGAATCAAACGAGGTTCAGAGCCTGTTTGTGCTTATTGGACTGATCTGTGATAGTACCCTCTCAAATTTCAATGGGATAACAGGCAGGAAGAGCTTCAACGATAAGAATGAAATTTCGAAGGGGAAACTGTTTAAGAGCGTCACCCTGCTGGATGCGCTAGTCAAAGGCCTTTCGGTCACTAAGGTGAGGGACTTCGTGGTCCATGGGTTCGAGATTATTGATTATACCTCAAGTATCGAGAAAACTAACCCTCGGAAAATCCGCAATGTGCTGCCATTATTCAAGTTTTTGGTAGATTTGAAAGCGGCGGTTATTCTAGTCCAAGAAATCGCCATCCCGTTCAGAGAGGCGATCCAGCCAACAGATTTCGAGAGCCTTTCGCTCGCCGCACATGACCCAGATTTGAGTAGATACGTTTCTCGTGATATCGTTGAACTTACCGAGTTATCCACACTCAAAAAGAGCTACTCGCAGTTAAAAAATTCTGATGAGAAAATCCGCTTTGACGAGGTTTATGCTCACTGTATATTGTCAATGAAACCAACGATTATCGAGCTCTTCAAAACGATTCCCAAATGCACAGCGCACACCATATTCCACCTGAAATTCAACCTCATGGAGGATTTATCGGCGAAGGAAGCTGCTGCTGGAATCAGATTAAATCTGAGTCAAAATCGTAAAATATTAACACATATACTGATTCCCTAATGTGATTTTTCTCTACAATAGATGTGGTTATCAATAGAGCCAGACATTTAGAAGATTCAATGAAGGCATATTTGGCCTGGAACAAGGCGATTAGGTTGACAATGAAGCCGAGGATAGAATATGTAGGCGAGGCTGGCTATGATGCAGGTAATTTACTTAAGACCATTAGCCTAGATTGTATCATATTATCTTCGTTTAACAAGGCGGGCTGTTGCGTGGCTGGTTTGTCGAGAACGCTAAAATCCTCTTTGATCCATCGTTTGGACTCTTCAAACTATCGGAAAACTCTCGAATGCTCCACCCAAATGTTTTATCTCGGCTGATTCTGGACCATCTCCAGTATTTCGAGTACGCTGGATACTTAATCGCATTAGTAAGCACTGCAACTTTCTCTTTTGAAAACTTCATCTTCTAAAAGGCCATTGCATGTAATGTTATAGTGGACGTGCATTTTACAAGGAGCTTCTACAAAATATTAACCTGTAACTCCTTCAATCATCCCCTCATTCTCTTAATTTTTTCAGATCGCGCCTTGACTCTCAGCGACCTCGAAGAAATTGACCAATCTCTTTACACAAGTCTCCTCTGGATGCTTGACAACGACGTTGAAGGCCTCTTTCAGACGTTTTCTTACGAAATCGATCTCCTCGGAGAACGCCACACTGTGGACCTCGTTCCTGGAGGTTCTCTCTACCTCTTGACGAATAGCAACAAGAGACTCTATGTCAAGTTATTGGCACTGGCTAAAATGCAGGACGAAGTGTATCCTGAGATCCAGGCCTTCATGAAGGGCTTCTCGGAAGTGTTTCCGTTGGAAAAGATGCAGAATTTCACGCCTGGAGAGTTTGAATCGATTGTCGCAGGAGCTTCGATGGTGGATGTTGAGGATATGAAAAAGAATACGGGCTTCGATGCGCGCTTCACGGAAAAATACAGAGGATGGCTTTGGGACATCCTAGGAGGTTTCAGCCAGCCTGAGCTCTCTGCGTTCTTGTATTTTGTTACTGGAAGCACGAAAGTGCCGTATGGAGGGTTCAAGCAGCATAAACTGTCGATAGCATGGGCAGGGCAAACGAATAAACTCCCTGTGGCTCATACATGGTAAATCGCTTTGAATTTTTAAGAGTAACTGATTTTTTCCTATGAAACTAGCTCCAGCACCCTGGATTTGCCAATATATGCTACAAAAGAAATTCTTAAAGAAAAACTGACCACCGCAGTGTTTGAATGCGGTGCAGGATACGAGATGCAATAAATTAGGGGAGAAATAGTATTTTTAGTGGATTGTGATGCTTGTTTAAAAAGCTGTATTGAAAAATATAGATACAATTGCATTGAAAGTAAAAGTTCAAGGATATATTATGAAAATTGAAAAAAAGATTATTTAATTAGTTTGTATATGCAGCATTTGTAAATTAATGCCATCTTGAACAAAGCTGTTGCTTGGCCTTTGCTTGTAGTCCTGTCTCCAGGCGTCCATTGGTTATATTTTAGGTTCCTACATAAGAAGTGAGCAATAGAGAAAAGAGAGGTAATAGTAAATATCCAATGAGCTAAGGGTGGATGCAGATTCATTTGCATCCACTTCATACATCACCGTGTCGCTTTTGCACTGGTAAATGGTTCTTATATCATGACAGGATACAAGAATGATAAGGAAAGTGCGTAACTCTCGAAAATCTTTGAGTTGTCATTACCTATGGATGTTGAATGTGAATTTCTTCTTTAGACGCACAGGTTTAGTCAACGATATTCTTCTGTTCCAACCACATTGCTAGTAGGCACTTGAGAGCATCAGTCTTGGTTAGACTCTATTCATTGCAAAAGATAGGATTTTCCTATTTTGCAATCTTGCTTTCAAAATAACTAATTTGAATTAATTATAGATTGCAGCAAAGATTTCACTTATAAAGACGGATATTTTGATTTGGATTGATATCTATCTCTGTCATGATGAATAAAATAATTGTGAGTTGGACCGAGAGTCTTCGGTTAATGGGATCAAGTCTTTCTCAGTATCAGTTACTATCTCTTTGAACCATAAGGACAGGTTTGAAAATATCGAATCCCTTTTAACTCTCATTTCAATATCTTCTTCTAAAGGTTTACATTGAGAGTGTAAGGCTGATTCAGAGTCCTCTTTAGCGAGTTCTGATGTTATTTGATACAAATTCAGCTATGGGAGCTATAAATCTTTGATTAGTCATAATTGCGAAAAATCCAAATTCAGATAATACAATAAAGAAATAACTCTCAAAACGACTCGGAAAAAAATGAAGAAAGTTTCTGCACAAACGGAAAAACATCTCTCAAGATGAATCAGACCTACATTAAGAATTATCTGTTTGAACGTATATCTTAGAAAAGTGAAAATCTCTACTTCATTACTCGACGCGTTTAAATTACGAAACCACTGTAGCACAATAAGCTCATATTTTATTGAAAGCTCTCTTGATTATCATTAGCCTCAAGGACATTTTACTGCCGACATCTTATTATTAAGCCAGGTAAATAATCCAAGAGATTCATTACATTCTAATTTCTCATATAATAAAAATATAACTCTCATGGCAGTTTTGAACACTCACACTTAATTTTTTTTTGGTTTTATTCTCTTTGATCAGATAAAATAAAACCTCGCTAACAATCAATCAACCAACATGATCTACGAGAAAATCAACTCGGCAGACAACTCACTAGACGAGGAGGAAAGCGTGGGAGACCTTCAAGACGCAGAACATTTCTTCAAAGACAAAAACTATCGCTTTGCCCGCCGCTATGGAGAGCTTAAAGGCGAACATTTCGTCCAAATCCTAAACGGACTCCTGGAAGAACAGTAAATTTCATTGAAATGGACCAACATAACCTTCATTTCCAGAGGACACGCTGAGCAAGAGGGAAAAACAGTCAAATACGATATGGGCAACGCTTCTGTGAGCAGTATCTCGACCATTCTCAGTCAAAATGAGCTCTGGGAGGCCATTGACCGACGCCGCAGCAGCACACCAAACCTCCAATTCGGCAGACCCTACTCTGGGAAAGCTCTATCTTCAGTCAGCGGCACAACGAAAAAATCACGAACTCAGCTGGACGATAGCCCAACATCCAAGCGAAACCGGATCGAACCAGACGAGTTTGTAGTCCCTACTTTCAATATTGACGCGGATAAGCTAAAAACCAAAGTTGAAAGGTATTTTGCAGATAAGAGCTGATGGTTATCGTCTCTAGGCTTCAAGTGCAAATTGACAAAATGAAGGAAATTCATGAGCTGGAAATCAACAGCATGCAGACCGCTTATCAAAACAAATTCAAAGTAAAGCATCCTCTTTCCTCACGATTAACCTAATCAACCCAGGAAGCGATCCAAGGGAAGGTCGATGACCTCAAAGGGAGGTTCGAGAGCGAGATTCGCTCGACTCTAGGCGAGTTATCGGAATTGAAGTTGAAGCTGATAGAAAAAGATAATCTCATTACAAAGATAAACGCTCTGCTGTTGCAACAAGAGAAACAATTAGCGGAGTATAAAGTAAAACTGGACAAAGAGCTCTTTGAGTCGCGCATGTTTCAGAAGGTAAGATGATTTCCCATGAGATTTATGAGCTGAGTGTTACCAAGAAAGGGGCAGCTATGGAATCGAGCAAGCAGATCCAGGAGTTACAAAACGAGAATCTGACTCTGCAGAAGGAGGTTGACTCAATAAAAGCGATATGTACAGTGTATAAAAAGGACACTGAGAGGGCGATTCAAGAGAGGAACCAGGCGGTGAAAGAGGCAATGGAAACAAGGAAGAAATACGAGAAGATCCTTCAAGAAACCGAAACGAAATATAAAACAGAAATTATGCTTCTCCAAGCGAAAAACTCCGATCATGTAGAGAATATTCAGAAGCTTAAACAGGAGACCGAGGCTCTTCAAAGGCAGATAAACGAAAATCAACAAAAGTAAGAGGATTTTGCTGCGATCACTGAATGTTTCATAGGAATGAAAAGCAAAAGGAAGCTCTTTATGCGCAAATAGAAGAAACTAATAAAAAGTAACAAAAAGTTTTTTTTTTGGGGGTTAAATTTTCTCGAAAATAGGTTCGCGAAGTATAAGGAAGTCGTGGAGGTGGAACTTAAAGTCCTTCGGCATATGGATCACCGAGCCAGTCAATCGCCGGACCGTTCTGAGCAGAGAGCCGAGCAAAAACCGCAGAATCGGGACTCGAAGCAACATAAGACCGAGAGGTTCCAGACACCAGAGAGCCTCTCATCGGAAGGTCGAAAGAGCAATTCGAGGAAGCTTTCCGGTGCTCCAGAGGTAGGTAGGCAAGGATCGCCTAAATTGGGAAAAAGAGGAACAACACCTCAAGGCAGCGATGGCCCAGTATATACAGCATCCATGCATATGGCTCTGAACAGCGGCGAGTACTCGGTCAAAGGATCCACAGCACCGAAAAATAAATTTGAAGAGATGATGAGCCGAGGCCGACAGCACAGCCGTCAAAACTCCCGACAGAATTCAGAGGGCAGTTCCAGCTCTCACTCTCAATCTAAACTGGTAGTCTCGAGAGATGTATCCCCGATGTCCCGAGATAAAAACAGCGAATTACCTTCACTGATAATTTCGAAAAAAGTAACACCGGAACTTCAAGACCTCAAAAGAATCCCAGGAAAATATCGCTCTCATGGCGGCTCTCCAACGAATCTGCACATTGAAGTGTCTCCTGCAAGCACGCCGCATCAGAGCCACTTCAGAACCCTAGAGCAGTCCAGCTATACCCCTTTAAAATCAATCATGGAGACGAATAGAGAACGAGACCCTCAATTACTTCAGTCCATTGATATGAAAAACCTCAAAGAGCAAAGACCCACTCAGAAGAAGCCCACCCAGAAGGAATTTGTACTCGGAGAAGAACTTCAAGCAAAGCCGATTCAGTACGTAAAGAAACCAAGTAGTAAGAGTAATAAGAGACACGATCGGGTCCAAACCTCGATCATTCAGGCGAAGAGCTTACTTAACGCGTCGCTATTGGAAACAGGAATTTCATTTCGTCCGCGAACGAGACAGATGTCGATGCAAGGGGATAGGGACAGTCTTAACCAGACGGCGTACTCGTGGGGTGCGAGGAAGACGCATCGGATGAAGACAACAAAAGACAATTTTGGACTAAATCTGTCGATTACGAGCAAGAACACTAATAAAAGCACATTGAATGATAGCAGTTATATTTAAACGCCCAAGAGACTGCTTCAAAGTCTTTTTTTTCGCTGTATTTTTTTGCGTTTTGTTGATAAATTTTAAGTATTTTTCCTACTACTCAATGACTTTTTTTCCATACAATATTCAATTTCATTACAAGAAAAATGCCAGCTTTTCGGCTATCTTGCTTATAAGGGCTCATGTATTAGATAAAGGCCGTTATTCGCTTTGAATTTGGATTTGTAGTTGGAATATAAGAGACTTTTCCTTTTACTTAGTTTATTAGAAATAAAATCTATCAAATAGTTAATTTGGTTGGGAAAAAGCATTTAAATTTCAAATCTTCATGACCTCGCCGACTTCTCCGGACTGCAGCTTATGCTCTGAGCCTCTGATGAAATCCCTGGTGTCGACTGACTGCGGTCATGTTTTTCATGCGAACTGTATCAGCGGAGCCATCGAATTAAATCCCTATTGTCCAATATGTGAGAAGCCATTGAATAATAGAAACCTGATTCCGCTTTCCTTTGAAGTAACGTCAACAAATAATGAGCCAATACCCAAAAACAATCGGATTACAGAAGCGATGTTGTCCCGGAATGAGCTCTTGATGATCCAAGCGCAAAATGATGCGGAGATGACCAGCTTAAGGCTAGAAATTGAAGGGTTGCAACACAAAAATACAGCCAATAAAAAGATATTAGCGACCATTGAAAAGTCCATGAATAAGACACAGGAAAGTACTTTAAAGAAGATAGAGAGAATAGAATCGCTGATTTTGAAATTACAAGAAGAAAACAAGAAAAAAGACGAGATGATTATGAAGATTGAAAGCAAGCAGCAGCAGCAAAATACAAAACAGCTGAGCACACCGGAACCGTTAAACACTAGCAAGATAATCTCAGAAAATCCTTCCTCAGAGCCCAAGAAAAACCCAAAAAGACGATTAATTTCATCCAAGCCGACTGCAAACCTCAAACCGGTTTTGGAGAAATATGAAAATCAAATTGAGAAACCCAATGCTTCTGGGCTAGGACAACCAAAGCGCGCAAATCCGGTTTCAATAGGAGAGTTGGAAACGCTGCTCAGTAGCAACGTGGTTTTGAAAAAAATATAAAATACAATATGAAGTGACTATGAGAGCTGTGAAGGGACATTGTAGTGTTTTAATAGTCCTAATACTTTGCTTATAATGCTACAGATAATAGCAAGCGATATGTGATGAAATGCATTGGTATATATATATTTTATTGAATTGCATTTGTCAGGCTTATTTGTTGAGTTTGTAACAATAGTTCGCCATTTATACTTTTATAAAACCAATAAGAGAGTTTTGTTTGCTCGTTTCTTTCCTTCTAAATGAAAGGTTTAGTTTACAAGACGCCATGACCGAAATGGCAGTCATTAGGCATGAAGATACACCAAAAAAGAATAAAATTCTTCCTATCTAACTAATATTGTGATCTTATTTCACATCTTTTGTTTTATTTTAAAAACGCTATGGTCCATCGAGATTTACCGTTGCTTCAATTTTTTGTGTTCATTCCTAGGCAGAAAACTGTCCGTTTCCTGGCTTGAGCCTAGATTAACAAAATCTGAGAGCTTCATAGGTCTGCAGCGATTGTATTGACTCCAATGACTCTGCAGATAGTTATAAAAGCTTTGGTGAGGAAGAATCTGGTGTTTGTATCCTTGGTCAAATCCTCTGTCATCGTCATATAGATTCGCTGAAGACGTGCACCCTAAATTCGTGTAAAGAGGCGGATTGCGAGCAGGGTATGGCTGCTGCGACATGTTGTTGAGCGAAGTTAGTATTTGAAGCTGGGCAAGCAGTTCCATCGTGTTGTTATTGATCTTCTGTGACCGAATCTCAGGTTTAAAAGTTGGTACATCTGAACGGGCAGATGTTGGTATCGAAGGTGTTTCTTCAGCTTTGGAGGTCTCATTGGTAATAGCAAGAGGAATTCTTTCGCTTTCTGGCTCTGATTTCTTCGATTTCGATACTTTTTGAGAAACTGGAAATAAAATTAAGTGAGTAGAAGAACTAACACTGTGAGCGCTACCTTCAGAAAGCGGCAAATTATTCTTTAGGTCCTCTGCGGCACCAGTGACAGTGAGAATTCGCTCATTACGTGAACTCTGACTGCTGGAATCGGCTTCAGGACCAGTTTTCAATGCAATCGTTTTTTTATGATTTTCAGAGTTATTTTCTGATTGCGGCTTTTGCTCCTGTTTGCTCTGGGTCCTCCTCATGGCGCCTCTTCTCCTGAGGCCTAATCTCTTCTTCATGAGCTGTTCTCGCTTCACTCTTTCAAAATGTTTCTGAGCATGCGATCTGATTTGTATCGCGTCTCTCGTGCCAACTTCCTCTGCAATCTTTTCAAAATTGAGACCGTAGGTCTCTAAGGCTTCTAGGAACCGCTCATGCTCATCTGTGCCCCATTTTCCGATGCGCTTTCCTCCGTTGTGTAACTTCACTTTGGATCTTGTTACGACTTGGGATTGAGATTGTTTCATCTGTTAGAGTGAAATGACTGATTTTTTGAGGATATTTATCGGATTAAGGGCCACCTCCTTTTATAGGGGTGAATTAAAGTAGCCTTTTGGACAATTTGCTGCTTTTGTAGACGTCCGATAAATTCTGAGAAATCAGGAGAATCTAATTGGATAAGAAATAAAGTAGTAATGCTACCAAGTGCGGATCTGTTGCAAATAATATTTGATGTTCTGAAGCGAAGAAACTCCGTGGCGCTCGCTCTTGGATGCTAAATAGTTTCAAACCATGACTGAGTCGTCTACTGAATGCGATAATATTGAATATTAAGTCTTGATGCGCCGTTACGTTGCTTTTTCGTTCGTTTAACCAAGGCAAGCAGAGTTTTTATGCTACAAGGATGTCATTTCTCCACGTTTGACTGAAAATCCAACAGGTTCTAGGTTCCAAATACACCAGTTACTCACTATTCAAAAGGCATAATAAAGACACAAAAGTCGTATATTCTCTCCACTCCTCCTACTAAGCAGCAAAACACTCTTTCCAATTCTCATTGAGTTCTAGAGCTAGTTAACACGTCATTCTGTTGTTCAGCTCCTGATTCAATTTCCAAATTTTCTGAGAATACTAGGCCTAGTACTAGGACCTTCAGCATGCTATTTAAACGAACTGCAAAGTGATGTAAATAATTCTTAGTTCATAATCGAAATACAATCCAATCAAGAATGCTGCTGCAAGAAAACCCTTGTGTATCTACAGCAAGACTTCCTGGCTATAATGAAGCCAAAGTAATTCACTTTCAAGCGCACTTGGCAGAAAAACATAACAAATCGAAAA
>ENA-UOUE01000259-UOUE01000259.1-compost-metagenome-genome-assembly--contig:-NODE-259-length-44890-cov-8.987771_pt1 | contig 44890 bp, 23 predicted proteins | sample MGYA00238146_ERZ747223 | MGnify/ENA primary metagenome ERZ747223 (study PRJEB28781, sample SAMN06268865) | compost metagenome | isolation source: single cell | place: USA: California, Emeryville, Joint...
CAAGACTCAATAAGATATCGCCCATCCAATACAATGACTCGACGATATTTTGGTGGTCGCCTTTATATACTCTTTTTATTATTTCATGAGCACGTTGAAAGCTTTTGTAGGCTTCTGCGTATTTTCCCTGTTGTTTTAACGATTGCCCCTCATTAATCAACGAAGAAGCGAATGCAGGATCACTGTCTTCTGGACTTCCCTCTCTTGGAATGTAGCTACAATTGAATCTTATAGTTTGGTAGATGTCAAAAGTATCTCTTTGAAAAAGAAAGTTTATCTCCTTTTTCAAAGAGACGCGAGATCCTCGGTGCGCATTGAAACCAAAGAGAGATTTGATTCGGCGGTGGTTGTCAAGTGAAGAGGCGACAGTTCGGAAAGCACGTGAGAGATTTTGAAGGTGATTCATATTTATTAGTTGGATAAATATGGTGAAAAATTTATTTTGAAATAAACCAGTACTATGATACAATTACAATTTTGTTTTCTTATTTTTCTTCTGAGGAGAGATGCTATGTCGACAAAACATTAGAATATATCAACATATAAAGCATAGACACAAATCTATAGCATCTACTAGATTCAACGATAAATTTGGTTTATTCACGATCTTCTTCTCGAGAGAGATCTAAATTCTTAAAAAGATTTTCGAATTATCTATTAAGTAGATTTGTAAATTCTTATCTTGGGTGATCTTGACTTCTATTGATAAGTGGATCTGAGTAAGTTTGTACTTGAAACAGAATTCCAGAAGTTCAATTGGATAAATCTTTGGGGAGTTCAGAGATGTGATCTCGTGGCCTTGCAAAAATTTTAGTGTCTCTGTGCATATATAGACAGAATATTGTTGCCATGGTAATCTTTCTTTTTTCATGTTAGTTGCATTGGTCATGTTGTATTGGAAGACGCCTCGGGAGGTAATAGTTCAAGCGACGATGAAATAATGTCATTTTCTCTTTCTTAAAAGAGAGAGAAAGAGCAAAAAAAAACATAGTTTCTCTTTTGATAAAACGAGTAACATGTTTTCGATGAGTAACATGTTTTCGATGAGCAACATGTGTTGAATTAAAAGAGATCAAAAGCCACCAATCACAGAGGTAAAGCAAAATCAACGAATTGATTTCACATTAATAATATCCCAACATGAAATTAAATTCTTCTACACGCAGAAGTATTAATATTGAGATCGTGATACTCTCTGTATGCCTTATGCATCGCATTCATCAGAATATTATACGCCTTCATGAGTTTAATTCTTAATTTCTCCGACATATATCCGGGCATTCCATCAGAATTTATAAGTAGTTAGCTCATTCACTCGAAAATAAATTAGTGAAGTTCATATTTGAAAATACAATTGAATTGAAATCATTCCTCAAAAAAAAACAAAAAAAACAAAAAAGACAAAGGCATTCTCCCTCAGCCCTCTGAATGAGCGGGAAATTAGGGAGCATGCTATTCACTAAAGCTCTAAAATGAGAGGAAGAAATTGACTTCGGTGATCTCAGAATTTCCTTGCAGATTTCTATTCTGAGAAATTATCGTCTGGGAATAAAAAGAATCACCTATATCTATCGTGTGGATCTTATATAATGTGCTACTTTATGGGGATGAAAAGGCTCTTTAAACGGAATACATTCCTTAGGGGTCTGAAAAGCATGAATGATCTTGTCTTGAAATAGATCAAGTGTGCTTTTTGCTAAAGAATTATCATATTTGCTAAAAAATTGAAAGTGGCCAGCACGGTAACTAGTCTAAATAACCTAGTGAAAGCGTTCGTTCAAACAGCGCGTAATGAGTAGGATACTTAATATCGAAGCGTCACTCGTTGACTAATTCATTTCAAATATAAATTCTCGACAAAATTAAGGGAGCTAAGACTTTAATTAAAAACCACTCTTTCAAAAAAGGACTACATGCCTCGTTTTTCAATTAAGCTGAGCTACATATGAAGATTTCTGTCCATTAAGCGGATAATAATTAGTCGTTCATTTGTGTTAGTTTTTAATTTATGAATTAGTTCAAATATGATTGATATTGATTGGCTTCTTCAGATTCTCCAAGGTTTTTTAACGTCAAAATTAGGTAATGCGCAGTGCCTTTGACTTCTGGGTGCTTTGGATCAAGCTTCAAATAGACATCAAGAGATTGTTTGAAATGAGCTTTAGCCTCTGGGTATCTTTTTAGGGCAAAGAGAATGATACCAACTTTGGTTATTGACCTAGCAATTTCAGAACTAATTTTGGGATACATTTTCAGATGTATTTCATGGAGCTGCTGGAAGTATTCGAGTCCTTCTTCTGTTTTCCCAAGCTTCAGTGATATCATTCCCAGACCTTCCAATGCGTCTAAGGTTTGAGGATGATCATCTTGGTATGTATTTTTACAAATTTCAAGAGCCCTCTTTAATAAATCATGTGCTTCTGGTAATTTTTGAAGCGCAATCATGAGTGAACTCAGATTATGCAGAGTTATTGCTGTCTCAGGATGATTCTCTGGAAGCACTTTTTCTTTAATTATAAGAGATTCTTCTAAACAGTCAAATGCGTGTTGGAGTTTCCCTTGGCCCTTGAAGATGGTTGCCAAATTAGTGTAAATTCGTGCTGTCATTAGATCTTCATTTGGAGTTAGTCTTTTGTTCATGTCTAAGGCTTGAACTGTATAATCAAAAGCTTCTTGAGGCTTTTCGAGTTCATTTAAAACCAAACCTACGTTAACAAGAGATTGCACAATGTGAATATGATCTCTTCCATATAATTTTTTTCTCATCACGAGTGCACGAGAAAGATAATCAAAGCTTTCTTGGTGTCGTCCAAGTGCAGTCAGGGCATGACCTATCTCGTTCAGTAAAGTTGCACCATCAATATTATCTTCCTCCTTATGTATATTATTATTCATTTCTTGTGCCTCCTTGAAATAGTTTAAGGCCTCTTGAGGTTTTCCAAGACTCAATAAGATATCGCCCATCCAATACAATGACTCGACGATATTTTGGTGGTCGCCTTTATATACTCTTTTTGTTATTTCATGAGCGCGTTGAAAACTGGTGTAAGCTTCGGTGAATTTTCCTTGTGCTTTTAACGACTCCCCCTCTTGGATCAAAGAAGAAGCGAATGCAAGCTCGCTGTCTTCTCTACTTCCCTCTTTTGGGATGTAGCTAAAGTTGAACCTTACAACTTGATAGATCTCAAAAGTGTCACTTTGAAAAAGAAACTTTCTTTCCTTTTTAGAGGTGCTGTGGGATCCCATACGAGCATTGAAACCAAAGAGAGCTTTGATTTGGCTGAGGCTGTCACGTGAGGAGACAGTCCGGAAAGCCCTTGAGAATTTTTGAAGGTGATTCATATTTATGCGCTGGATAAATTGTATGACAAATTAATTTTGTAATAAAACCACGACAGATAGTTTCAGGAGTCAACATAATAGTATGACAATTACAATTTTTGGTTCTTTTTTATTTTTTCTTCTGCGGCAAAAAATTAAGGAACCTAACAAATTTATACAGTAAGCAATAGGCACAAATATTTAGCATATGCTCGATTGACTATTCATAATTATCTTCAGCCTCTTGAAAGATCCAAATTATATCAAAAGACTTTCGAATTATCTATTAAACTCCTTATATATCCATATCGATCTTGAATTCGATTATGGTAATCCTTTTTTCCTTCATGTTAGTAGCATTGGTCAAATTGGATTGAAAGACGGCTCAAGAGGTAATCTTTCGGAACCACGATGAAATATGTCATTTTCTATTTCTTGAGAGGGAAAAAAGAACATAATTTCTTGATAAACACGAAACACGTTTTCGATGAGCAATATATGTACCAATGAAATATATCAAATGCCACTAATCATGGAGGCAGCAGCTAAATCAACAAATTACTTTCACATTAATGATACCCCAAAAAAGAAATACAGACATATAAAAATGAGACCGTGATAAATTCGATATGCCCTTATGGATTGCATTCAACAGACACCCTCACTAGTTTAATCTTCATTTCTCTGAATTATATCTGAGCCTCCCTTTGCATTTACAAGTATTCACTTGAAACTAAATTAGTGAAGTTCATCTCTGAAAATTAGAGGATATAATTGAATTGAAACCATTCCTCAAAAAAACAAAAGCAAGGGCTTTCCCTCAAATCTCTGCATGAGAGGACAACTAAAGAGCCTGACATGCACTAAATCTAGAAACCAAAGGATGAAATCGGCTGCGTTTTATCTCAAAATTTCCTATCTGAGATTTTTTTCCTTGGAAATTATAATCTCGGAGTAATAAAAGAAACCCGTCTAGTATATTGTTCGTCTCATGTCGATCTTAGAGATTTGAGATGCTACTTTATGAAAAGGCTCTTTGAAATGAAAAAATAATTATCGTAATATTTGCGAAAAAAAATTGAATGTGGCCAGCACGGTAACTAGTCTCAATAAACCAGAGAAATAGTTGAAAAGTGATACTACTCTCAAGCAATTTGTCATGAGTTAGATACCATAAATTGAAGCTCTCCTCTTTGACGAAATCATTTGAGTTGTAATTGAGGCTACGTTATCAGCACAATTGAGGGAACTAATTGACATTAAATGGGAGGATCTCTATCAAAAAGTACTGAGTGTCTCGTTGTTAACTTAGGCTACATATGAAGATTTCTATCCATTATTATCCGCTTAATCATTCATTCTTTTCAATTAGAAAAATCATATACTCTCAATTTAACGAATCACTTTAGATATGCCTGATATTGCATGGCTTCATTAACGTCTCCAAGTTCCTTTGCCGTCATCATGAGGTGAAATGCAGTGTTTTTGATCTGCGGGTGCTTTGGATCTACCTTTAAATAGATATCAAGAGCCTGCTTGAAATGAACCTTGGCCTCTGGATATCTTTTCAGGTGAAGAAGAGTGATTCCAATTCCTTCTAATGTTCTTGCAATTTCAGGACTATCTTTTGGATAGTTCTTCAAATACACCTCATAAACACGTTTGAGATAATCGAGTGCTTCCTCCGCTTTCTCGAGCTGCAATGATATCATTCCCAGACCTTCCAATGTGTCTAACATTTGGGGATGATCCTCTTGGAGTATAGTATTATGAATTGCAAGCGCTCTCTTTAATGAATCATAACTTTCTTGTAATTTTCCAAGCACCAGCAAAATAATTCCCATATTTTTCAACTCTATTGCTATATCGGGATGATTCTCTGGAAGCACTTTTTCCTTTATTTTGAAGGACTGTTGTAAATAATCAAATGCGTTTTCGTGTTTTCCTTGGGTCTCCAAGATAAATCCCATATTAGACAAAATTCGTGCAGTCAGCAGATCATCCTCTTGGGTGAGCCTTTTGTTCATTTCTAAGGCTTGAGATGTGTAATCTACACCTTCTTGAGGCTTTCCAAGGTGACATAAAGCCATACCAACGTTAGTAAGAGAGTGCACAATGTGAATATGGTCACCCTTGAATAGTTTTACCCTCATAGAAAGGGACTGAAAAAGATAATCAGAACCCTCTTGATATCGTCCAACTGAAGTGAGGGCGTTACCTATCTCGTTCAGTAAGGTTGCGCGCTCAATATTGTCATCCTTATACAAATTTTTATTCAATTCTTGTGCTTCCTTGAAATAATTCAGAGCCTCTTGAGGCTTCTCAAGACACAATAAGATATCTCCTATCCAATACAATGACTCTGCGGTTACTTTGGGGTCGCATTGATATACTCTTTTTGTTATTTCATACGCACGATGAAACCTGTTATAAGCTTCGATGTATTTTCCTTGTGCTTTTAACGACTGCCCCTCCTTGATCAATGAAAGAGCGAATACAGGATCACTGTCTTCTGCACTTCCCTCTCTTGGTATGTAGCTAAAATTGAACCTTATTGTTTGATAGATCTCAAAAGTGTCACTTTGAAAAAGAAACTTTCTTTCCTTTTTAGAAGTGATGTGAGATCCCATGCGAGCATTGAAACCAAAGAAAGATTTGATTCCGGGGTAGCTGTCACGTGAAGAGGTGACAGTCCGAAAAGCACGTGAGAACTTTTGAAGGTGATTCATCTTTATATTAATGAGTTGAATAAAATTTATTCTTCTAATAAAACTACGACAATTAGTTTCAGAAGTCAACTAACCGACTCACCTGCGTATTAACCCCCCCCCGCCCGGGGGCCCCCCTAGTGTATTAAACAAATTATGCTATCTCCAAATTCTTCTTTCGTGAATATCTTAATGTACGTAAGCAAAGAAGAAGGAAATTTCTTAGTTTTCTTGTTAAAATCTGAAATAATCGTTCTATATTCTCAGCTTTGATTAATTCTTTAAGTGAAAACAGATAAGGGAACGGTGGTTTTGGCTTTGCCGTAGGAACTTCTAATTCATTTACTTTATTATCTCAACAGCAGAAGCTGAAGAGTATAAAACGATTGCTTTTATTAGATGTAGCATTGTCTTTCTATTTACATCTGGTGAATAATCGGCATCCACTGCAGGCACAGGTGTTATGAATCGGATACCAGATATTGAAGCGCTCCTCTTTGACTTATTCATTTGAGTTGTAATTGAGACTACATACATTATCAGCAAACTTGAGGGAACTAACTGATATTAAATGGGAGGATCTCTATCAAAAAGTACTGAGTGTCTCGTTGTTAACTTAGGCTACATATGAAGATTTCTATCCATTATTATCCGCTTAATCATTCATTCTTTTCAAATAGAAAATTATATTTTCTCAATTTAACAAATCACTGTAAATATGATTGATATTGATTGGCTTCTTCAACTTCGCCAAGCTGCTCTAGCGTCAAAATGAGGTGAGATGCGGTAGTTTGGATTTGTGGGTGCTTTTGGATCAACATTTAAATAGATATCAAGAGCCTGCTTGAAATGAACCTTTTTGGCCTCTGGGAAATCTTTTCAGGAGAAACAGAGCCAAGCTGATGCTCTCTAATGACTTTGCAATTTCCGGACTATCTTTCGGATACTTCTTCAGATATATTGCATAGGCGCGCTTGAGATAATCCAATCCTTCCTCCGCTTTCCCAAGCTGCAATGATATCGTCTCCAGTCCTTCCAATGCGCCTAAGGTACGAGGATCATCATCATCTTGTTATGCATTTTTATAAATTACAAGAACTCTCTTAAATAATTCATAGGCTTCTTGTAGTTTTCCAAGCATAAACTTCACACCTCCCATAGCATGGAAGGTTAATGCTATCTCAAGATGATTCTTTGGAAGCACTTTTTCCTTTATTTTAAGGGATTGTTGTAAATAGTCAAGTGCGTTTTCGAGTTTCCCTTGGCTCTGGACGATAGATGCCAAATTAGTCAAAATGAGAGAAAGATTGAACATTGGAAATATGGTCGCCTCTGTATAGTTCATCCTCATTTCGAGGGATTTAAAAAGATAATTCAAACCCTCTAAATGTCGTCCAAGTTCAATGTGAGCAAGACCTATACTTTCCAGTAAAGTTGAAGCTTCAAAATTTTCCTCCTTGTACAACTTTTTATTCAATTCTTGTGCTTCCTAAAAATAGTTCAGAGCCTCTTGAGGTTTTCCGAGGGCCAACAAGATATCACCCATCCAAAACAATGACTCTGCGATTCCTTTGTGATCGCCTTGATATACTCTTTTTGTTATTTCAAGAGCACGTTGAAAACATTTGTAAGCTTCGATGTACTTTTTCCTTGTGTTTTTAACGACTGCCCCTCTTTGATCAACGAAGAAGCTGATGCAGAATCGCTGTTTTTGTCATATCCCTCTTTTGGGATGTAGCTCAAATTGAACCCTTATTGCTAGGTAGATATGAAAAATATCACTTTGAAAAAGAAACTGTATTTTCTTTTTGGACGTGATGTGTGAGATCTCATGGGAGCATTGAAATCGACAGTCTGGTAAATACGCGAGAATTGTTGAAGGTGATTCATCTTTATATTGATGAGATGGGTTAACTAATCTATTTTTCAACAAAACTACTACATATAGTTTCAGTAGCAGACCTCCCACCTGTATTAAAGCATATATGTTATCAACAAATTCTGTTTTTGTAATGTTTTAATTTACTTAATTTAGAAAGAGCATATTCCTTAGTTTAGGACAAAAGAATAGAAAGCAGCAGCATTTAGAGTTTTCGACAACATCTCATTAAAAAAACGGATATTTCTGTAGACTTCAACAATTTCCGCAGGGAGGGAAAAGCTTTAGCCTTATTTGTCTTATATTTTCTAAGACAATGATGGAACTAGCTGATTTGTTTGAAACGCCTTTACTACAAATTCAAAATGAAGATTTCTATTCGCGTTCTCTAATTAAAACATAACATTCATCCATTCAACTCACCGAGTCACTATAGGTATGATCGGTAATGCTTGGCCTCATCAACCTCTCCAAGCTTTTCTAACGTGAAGATGAGATTTTGTGCAACTTTTTTGTATTCAAGGGGCTTTGGATCAAGCTTTGAATAGATATCAAAAGCCTGCTTAAAGTGAGCTTTGGCTTCTGAGTGTCTTTGCAAAGAAAATAGAGCCATACCTATTTTGTTCGACGAACTTGCAACTTCAAGACTATCTCCTGGATACATCTTCAAACTTATCTCATGGAGCCGCTGGAAGTAACCAAGACCTTCTTCAAATCTCCTTAGTTTCAAACAGGTTAGCCCTAGTGAACTCAATGCGGCTATGTAATAAGGGGGAGCAGCTCCTTGTGCGTCGCTATAAGTTTCAAGAGCTTCCTTAAACAAATCATGAGCTTCTTGCAATTTTCCAAGCGAAACAAGGATGGTACCCAAATTATTCAAAGAAATTGCTATCTCAGGATGATTCTTGGGAAGCAGCTTTTGTTTAATTCCGAAGGATTGCTGCAAATATTCAAAGCCCTTATCAAATTTCCCTTGGGTCTGGTAAATAATTCCAATAATATTCAAAATTTGAGCAGTCATTAGATCATTATCTTGAGCCAGCCTTCTTTTCATTTCTAAAGCTTGGAGCAGATAATCTAAACCTTCTTGAGGCCTTCTAAGCTGATGTAAAGTCAAACCGACGTTAAAAAGAGCACGCGCAACGTCAGCATGATCACCAATATGTAGTTTTTTCCAAATAGCTAGAGCTTGGAAAAGGTAGTCGAAAGCTTCCTGCAGTCTTCCTTGGTCACGGAGAGCGTGGCCTATTTCATTCATTAAAGTTGCACCATCAACATTATCCTCCTTATGCAAGTTTTTATTTATTTCAAGAGCTTCTTTGAAATAATGGAGAGCCTCGTGAGGTCTTCCGAGGAGGAGCAAGGTATCACCCACCCAATATAGTGCTTCTTCGATGTGCGGATGGCTTTCTTTATATAATCTTTTAGTTATTGAAAGAGCTTGCTGAAAGCGGTCCAAAGCTCCTGTGAATTCGCCTGTGTCTCTTAATGTTCGTCCTTCTTCGTTCAAAGAAGAAACGAGCTCAAAATCAGTGTTTTTGTCGGAGTCGTCTTTCGAGAAAAAGCCAAAATTGAATCTCACAGTGTGATAGATGTCAAAGAATTCGCTTTGCCAAGGAAGTTGTAATTCCGCTTTTGATATGTGTTTCAAAGAGATGTTAGATCCAGAGTGTGCTTTGAGACCAATGAGGGATTTGATTCGGCCTTTGCATGAAGAGATAGAGTGAAAAGTACGAGAGAGTTTTTGGAGATGATTCATATCTATTAGTGCAATAAATTTTGTGAATATCTTTCTTTTATTAAACACAGTAATTACTATTCAGTTTTCAAAAGTCAATCACATATGATTCCAGCTTTCAACAAGGAAATATTATTTACTCACTCAAATTCTCTTGCATACCGAATTATGAGCACTGGAAACATATAAACGCAGTTTCAAAGCCTACAAATCTTCTATTTTAGAATTCAACCAGTTCAGGCAAGGTTCAAGAGAACCCATATCGTATAATGGTATTAAATCACTCCTTTAATCAGAAAATTTGGCAAAATTGCATGAAAATAAATTGTTAATTCCTTATGAATGTCGGCAGAGCAAACGGCCTGGAATTTCTAAGAAGAAAGAGGAAACTGGTAGAATTGTTAGATGCTTATGAGCAAATGCCAAACCATCCATTCAAATGACTTATTGATGAAAAAAGATTAAGATTTTCTCTAATTCAGAGCACCTATTCATAGCTCTTCCAACAGTAAGAGATAAGACCTTTTGCAGCTTATTGAAGGGACTTGGTTTTCTTCCTTTTTGAATTTGCTCATACAAAAGCTACAAAAAATCGAAATTGTGTGCTCTCTTCCACCTTCAATATTAAAAGATTTATCAAATCAACGACATCCAAAACTAGAAGCCTCAGGAAGATGAAACATGAATATTTCTCTGCTCGTTTCTGATGGTCTTTGAGTAAATCTGTCTGGTTTGCCCTATATCAGAGTGACCTAATGGTGCAGAAAATCGATTTCTGAGAAAACCTCATTTACCCTTCGATGAATACCTAGAACTAACATCTGAAGACTAGAGATGAAAAAGAGTACACCTAAAACGGTGTTTTACATCCAAATCACAAAATTGATAAAGGCTCAAAGAGTATGATCTTAACAAATTTATTCTAATTCCTTCTAATTACTGTTTTATCAGCAAGTGATGAGAAGTAAATTTCAAACACTTATAATCATACAACTAGCTCCGACTAAAGATATACTCGTATTGAAAAAGCTTTCTCTGAGGCTCTATCCAAGTGGATAAAAATAAGTTCCAAAATTAAATCTTTTTCGAGTCTATTTTTGATAAAAAGGTAAAAAAATCGGCTCATGCGTTCTGTTTTGGAATTTAATTAGCCGCATCTCTGATTTGCATTATAATTCTGATTAAATCAAAACAAATTCAAAGGATCTCATGAAACAATCTTTCCAAGTCTTATTCCTAGCTACCCTCTTGCTCGGTGCAAGCTGCGGTATCTTGAACGGTGCTCCTGTCGTCGCCTATGTCGACAGATTAACCTCATGGTGGGGATGCAATGTTGCGGAGGCGCTAGGTCTTCCGAACGGACCAACCAATGGACCCAACGTCATCGCCCTTTCTTTCTGGACAACTGGAAGCGTTGCTGATGCCGTCTCCGTCTGGTCTTCCTTGAATATGTACATTCCAGAAAATTGCGGGTACGGTTCCTCCAGCAGTGAAATCCAAAGAAACTTGATCCAAAAGTTTCACGCCAACGGCGTAAAAGTCATCGTTGCTGCCTTCGGCGCTACCAATAACCCAACTTCTGAAGATCCGACCCAAGTCTGTACCAACATTGCTCAATTTGTCTTGGCAAACAACTTAGACGGTGTTGATCTTGACTACGAAGACAGCAATGCCTTTGAAAGAGGCGTCGGTGCCCAATGGTTGATAACTTGCACAAAAGTTATCCGTCAATACTTGCCACAAGGTCAGTATATCCTCACCCACGCTCCTCAAGGCCCATACTTCACAACCGGACCCAATTATCCTGATGGTGCTTACCTTACCGTTGATCGAGAGGTTGGCCAGCTGATTGACTGGTACAACCTCCAATATTACAATCAAGGCACTGGAGTCTACGAATCCTATGACGACTGTTTCGTCAAATGCTCTGCATGGCCAGGAACGGCTGTCCTTGAGTTGAAAGGATTGAAGAGCAAGGTGGCAGTTGGTAAACCAGTCACTCAGAGCGATGCTAATAATGGTTGGGTTGCTGCGTCAACATTTGCCGAATGGTTGCAAAGAGCGAACCAAGCTGGCTGGTGTGGAGGTGCGATGTACTGGCAAAAGCCAAGTGATTCTGATGGAAGTTTCGGAGTCACAATGAAGAGCACTATTGATAAATTCACTGGATGCAATAACGTCTGGAATAACTTCTTGGAATATATTTAAATTAGCCTTAATTGAAATATTTCCTTAAGGAGTGTCATTCATGAAGCATTTTTACTCAAGACCTCTGAGATTCGTTTGCGTGACTTATGACTTGATTAATATATAAAGCGAATCATATAATTATGAAAAAAAAGAACCTAAATAATAAGAGAAGATTACGAAAAATGCTCCTGTTTATTCTTACACTTAGCCAATGTAATTATCGAATCTCAGGAACGATATCTTTATTCAAACTTTCTCACTATCGAGTTAGCAAATAATTCCAATCGTTCATATTACCTTCTCTGATATTGTTGCGAATAATTTTGTCTTATAACCTGAATACTCCTGCAAGTGCTAATTCTATGAATGTCAATCAGAGCGACCTATTTTTCCTCTATATTCGAGTCTGGAATGAGCGTTTCGGTTCCTTTTGGCTTCTCAATGTAGCAGACTGAACAAGCAGATTCTAACATCAGCAGCTATGAAACAAATAGCTCAGTAAATCTAGTTTTACTTTGACTTGGCACTTTCCCAATGTAGATCGCCTTTCCACTTTGAAAATCAATTATCCCTGCAGTTACATCCTCAGAAACGACTGCAATTGTCATACCATCAGGACTCCATCTCACGCAGTTCACATATTCTAAATTTTAAATGTAACAATGTACTAACAATGTATGGGGATTGAAAAATACCTTTATTTGGTCTTGTAATTGACTTTATTATATTTCCCACACGATTGTCGTATATTTGAATATCAGGCTCATCCTCAATCCCACCTGTCAGCGCAATTAGATTGCCATCTGTTGGACAAACGTCCATACCACGAACATCTATAGCAGAATATTTGTTAAATAAATCCCCGTAACTCTTTACAATGGTCATTGTTATCTAAGATTTGAGGTGGATTCCTAAAAAGCAAAGCTCTTTTCTCAGCTTCAAATACGTTCAGTTTATTGTAGTCATACAGACAATAGATGCCAGCATCGTTGTTGTCCATCTTCCATCGACATTTATTTGAATAATCTATGCGATATGTTTGATAAATGAGCAATTAATAATATGAAAAAGTAGAAGAAATTCGTACTTTCTCTGCCCTTTAGTTCGAATGCCAATGAGCAGCTGTTTGTGCCCACATCGGCTACCACTAACGTACCATATTCGCCGACAGTTGCGATCAGTCTTCCATCCGAGTCAAAGTCGAAATGCGTAATGATATCTAAAACAGAACAGGTCATTCAACTGTGCAAACCAAATATAAGTCTTTACTTTTGTGGTTATTATGCCATTTTGCTTTTCTCAATAACTCTATGCTGTTGTAATGTTCGTCAATTTGAAACAAATGGTATGAAATTGTTTGGTTCAATGGGATTAACGCGAATAATCTCCTTTTCTCATTGTACGCGATGGCACCTGGTCCAACATCCCCTGACAACCAGCAGTGTAAGCACAGTTAGGATTCACGGGCATCATACCAAGAGTCTTGCCTGATATCTCTTGGAAACTGTACAGCTTTTTGGGGTTGCTCGGCCTAGTGATATCAAACACTTCGAAATTTGCAGATTTAACGTAGTTGGTGTGATGACACGAGATCAGCAAATTCGAATTCGGAATCTCTCTCACATGAGTGTAGCCTGCTCAAAAATAATCATTCCGTAGTAATCCATTCATAGCGAGGAAGGTTGGTTATACCTCCAAAAGCCTTCTTAATCTGCACTCCATCAAAGCTCGCGTGCTCTGCTTTGTCTTCTAAATTATATACAGATATCATGTTGCTATAGCGGTGGCTCCATACAAGCAAATACGGCAATTTAGACGCTAGTTACATCATCAAATTGAAATATGAAAATTTTCGAATGTGTTTCTTTTCCTTTTAGTTACATTCATCTTGCTCAATTGTCATGATTTTTGTTTCATTGATGAGATCATTATCCTTCTCCTCTTTTTCCTTTGTTTGGAAAAGCCTTTCTATTATGATTTATATCAGACGATATTTAGTCGCTAGTTTTCGTTACTCCTTGCTCCAAAAGATTCAACATGAAACCCTCGCAGCATAATGTATGTTACAGCTGTCTTTTACTTGAATGTACCAATATTCGCAATTGATTTGTTGAAAAACCTTCGTGATAGTCGATAAGGATATAAAATAAAAATTTAATTTTGATCTACCTCTGTCAATCGTTTAAGAAAATCACTCATTGCTGAAAGAAAAGCTTTTTATGTCCTTAAAATCGATATCGGACGCTTATTTCACGAATCAACGAAGTATTAACATCATTTAATTATGTACGAGAGAAACTATATTTTCTGAAGATGCATAGACGTGCATATGTACTAAGCTATAAATCTATGAATTTTAAATGTTTGGTTCGAAGCTGTGAGTACCAAAGTCCCCAAAGATGAAAACACTACATGTTCAATCCAATCTACAGTAGTCACATTCAACAAATAATTCCTAAAGTAAAATTTTACCTGTGTGTATGTCGTGATACCTTCTTTTAATCTCCTTCAACTGGATATCAAACAACCCAACTGTATGATCAGCCGAACCAGACAGAATGTATCTCCCATTTGGAGATATCGCAATTGATTTCACCCAGTCTATCCCCAAAAAAAAATTCGATTAGACCTTCACTATTCAAGTATGATAAATCTCCTACGAGTATGTGCTGCGCTGAAAACATAGTGGAAACGCTCAAGTTCAATATCAAAAACTTTAATTGACCCGTCTTTAGAGGACGAAACCAGATATTTGTTATTTGAGGAGATCTCCAGCACTCTGATACTGCCTGTTCGTTAAAAAATCAGCTTCAAAAAGCCAAACGAATGAGCTTACTGGCATGAGCGTCGTGTATTGTAATGTAATTCTCGAACGTTGTAAGGTCAAAAAGCTGGATATTGCAATCGTCACTGCCTGACGCAACATACCGCGAATTTTTTGAGATAGCTACAGCCCTGATTGAACCTACCATACAATTGATTTAGAGGAAAGATGAATTAGCAGGCACTACCCATATGAGCGTGAGGAAATGTGTGAATTGACTGCAATTTGTCAAAATTAAAGACTTGGATTGACCGGTCTCTTGACCCAGTGATGATAAAATTGTCATCGGAGCTCATGGCCATGCAAAGGATCCAATCTATATTACTTTTTTTCAAGAATTGCAATCATAATGGCTTACCTCTATGGGCGTCTGGAAGAATTTGCAGTCGTTTCAAAGCAAATAAATCCCATTTCACGAGAGCTTTATCAGGGCTACATGAAACTACCACTCGGCTGTCAGAGGATATGCAGAGGCCCATAACCCAGTCACTATGGGCGTTTTCAAATGAGTGAATCAGCTGCTTGGACTCAAGGTCGTAAATCCTGATGGCATAATCAGCATCGCCGATGATAACGTATTTGTTGTTCGGAGATATCGCTGCGGATTTGATAGCATCTAATTCAATATTAATTGATAGTTCACGAACTGACATATTCACAATTTGGCTTCAGTTGGAAAGCGAATTCGGCTTCCATTTTCTGCATGCTGAACACTTTGATGGTGGAGTCTGCAGAACAGCTGATAAAATGTTTGTCGTCGCTGGAGCGCACTAGGCCAAATACCATTTCTTATGATAATGAAGTGTTTTAGAAGGAAGCAACAACCAAATTACCTCTATGAGCGTCTGTAAAAACATGGACTAGCTGCCTGCTGATCAGGCTATGAATTTTGATTTCCTTTTCAAGAGAGCCTGAGATCAGATATTTCGAATCTGAAGTCAGACAAATAGCCCGGACCAAGCCTATACATTGTTAACATTGATTTAACAACATGTCCTCCGATTACTTTCATGCGCGTTAGGAAATTGTGCTAACACTCGATTTGTTTTAAGACAAAAAACTGCGATCGATTTGTCGCTTGAGCCGGTTGCCAGCATCTTTTTCGTGGCGCATAATGCTCGAATAGGACCTGCTTCTCAATCAATTAAAGCGAATATGCTGATTGTCACCTCTATGCAAATGTCTGATCACTTTTATCTGTCGCCCTGTCTCAAAGTCAAACATTCTCACGGTTATATCGTAAGAAACCGAAACAATGATCCGATCTGACTCAATAAGCGCTAAGGCCGTGATCAAGTCTATGCTCCTTTATATAAGCTATGCAAATGCCGAGCAATTATTACCTTCATGCGCGGTTCTTATGGTTAGTGAAGGCTCATACACCGCGTTCAGATCAAGGATTTTTATCGTTGTATCATATGAACTTGAGACCAAATACTTCTTATTCTTGGTGAATAGTAAGCAATTTATTGTTTCTAGAGTCAATACAATGTATAAACCATCATCTTAATTGTCTTTTTGATTTACCTTCATGATAGTTCTCTTTGAAAATGATATTCTTCATATTCTTCGTTGAAAAAACTTTAATACTGCGATCCCTTGATCCAGACGCCACCAGCTCTCCATCATGCGAAATCGCCACTGCGAGAATACCATCTATTTTGTATGTATAAAAGTAAGTGAATCGATCAGACCATGAAGTAAGGCTACCTCGATGCGCGTTGTCGAAAGTATGCACCAAAGACTTGTTTTCAAAATCAAATAATTTCATAGAGCAATCTGAGGACCCACTGACCAAATACTTGTTGTTTCCTGACATCATGATTGAAAACACCGTATCTTGAAACACAAAAAGGCGCGTCAAAACCAATAAGATACACTGCTTATTCACCATGATGACCGCTGCTGTTCGGTCCTGGCTCAAGTATCTTCCCGTTCACAAACGTATGAAAGGTTGATAAAGCCACTGGAGGCATAACCCTATGCTTGTCTGCACCATCGGAAATCGTTTCCTCAATGCAAGGTCTTTGATGATAGGCCATCAATTTCTGAACTGCTGTGATCAGCTTTGCATTGTAATTGTCCTTGACACTTTTTATAATTTCATCAATAGTCACCTCATATTCCTCTTTCTTCAGCATTTTCTTATCCGCAGATCCCAGCTTAAGTTGCAAAAGTTCCTTCCCACCCATAGCAATGAGCGCGATTACCCCTAGACTATACATATCTGTAGTTTCGCAGTCAATGCTCATTTCTGAAAGCATTTCCGGAGGTAAAAATGCTGGTGAAGGCCGAAATTCACAATCCAAGTGCTGAAAGTTTTTGCTGAGCGGCAAGATCAGCTGAGAGTGATGAATCGGAAGAGAGGCGCCAATAGTGAATTTATCTTTGCTTTGAAAAACGTTCCATTCGTCGAAAAAATTATTTTCTGTGCCAAGCCGAGATTTTTGAAAAGAGAGTCCAGCCTGCAGATGAGACAGAAGGGCGGTTATTTCGCTATTAGAAACAAATTTCTTCGATTCGATGATCTCTAGCAATGTGTACCCGAGTTGATATACAATGCATATTTCAGAGTCTTGAGCGTCTCCGATAACCTCAACGATTTCTTGGAGGTGTTTGTGAGTGAGTTTTTGACATTTTTCCAAATGATTTAGAGTTAATTCGAAAAGATCCGGTTTTACTCTAAAAAATCGGACGAGATAGTCCAAGTTGTCTGTCCATCGTCTGCCTATGGCTAGAAAGGTCGTTTCTGATCGCCGAATCCCGATAATTGAAGAAAAATAGTTGAATATTGGCAAACTGGACACCTGCATTAAAATTTATCGAATTCTGATTTATTGGATCTTGCTGAATGGGAAAAACACGATTAACAACTAGCATGCACAAAAGGTACAATTTCCTCAAAAATTAAGCCCAAGAATACTTTACAAAAGCTAGATAAACCCCTTATCAATTTGAATACTGCATAATTCTGAGTTTATAGTGAGTTTTTGACTAACCAGCAAGCTGCTAAGAAACTAGCAATTAATTTCAATTGGGTCTGCGATACTATTAACAAGATTAGTCTAGCGGGTAAAATAGTTGTAAGTAGCATGCTGAATGATTCAGGCTTTTCCATTCGTTATAAATTTAATAAAACAAAAACATACAAGAGCAAATTAAATGAGAGCAATTGGTAACGAATCGAATCTGAAAAAGTCTCTTCATATTCCTTGGATAAGCTATTCAAAGATCCAAAAAAAAATTAGATAGATTAGATTAAACGCACTAATCATAACTCTGAGTATCATTAATTATACGACTTCAGACATACGAACCAACGATTGATAAAATCCCTTAGCTTTTCTTTTCAGCGGGGAGTCCTTCGAAGCTTCCTCCGCTTCAGCATCGACAGTTGTAGCGATAGACAGGCCAGAAACCGGTTCAGTGTCTTGAAGGGCCTTATTTTCTTTTCCTCCAGATATTTCCTCTTCATCGAGCTTTGTACTTTCTTCTGATTTCGCTTCACTTTCTATTTCCTGGTTTTTCGCAAGTTCTTGCTTCTCTTTTTCATGTTGCTCTTTAAGCTCGGCACTCTCTTTGAGTTTTTTACTCTGATACTCAAGATATCGCGCGTCCACATGTCTTACATCATCAAGCTTTGCTAGCTCTTTTAAAAAAGGAATGAGATTGAGAAGGGCCTTGTCTTCTTTCTGCCCCTCAAACGTTTCAATTATCAAAAAATTGTCTGGTTGGAAGTGTGAGTTGATCTCCAAGTCCTAATCGAAAACAGCTTAATGCCCATGTAAACGAACGCATATGTTACATCGATCAAAACCACATCTTTCAACGGAATGTTCAAAATTGATAAATCTTTTGCCAATCCATGCCAAGTGCTTTTGCAATCTTTTCTATGATAGAGTCTGTCGATATACTTTTCAATTCCTAGCCTCTTGATCATTGCCCTCGCATACTATATTTATCAAATTTCATTAGTCTCATGGAACTCCAATTTTAGTGTACCCCTTGATCGCTTGCTGTGAATATTATGATAGTATAATGTTGAGACATTTCTTCCATAAATTCAATCAAGTGTGGTCTGACGGCGACGTAAAACCGTTTTTTGTTTCGTGAAGTATGGAACTAAAAAAAAAGAAATGCATGATCAGCGAGGCTAATGAAGGGATCATACATGTAAAGTATGAACGCCTTTCTCGAAAGGATCGTTGGACATGTGCATCAGCGTTTCATCGAGGTCCAAAACAAGATATTTCCCCTTTCGAGTGATTAGTTTCAGAATGAATGGAATGTTATTACCTCTGATACTGGAAACTCGTATTTAGTGATCATTTTTGGGCTCGGGCTCGGGCTCGCTTCGCTGTCTTCAGGTGACTTGCGAGCTCCAGTACAGAAAACGGTTTGGAGAAATTTTCTCAACATGTGTAGTGAGTGAAGTAATTATTTTGTTTTATTAGTAATAACTCAAATATTCTTGCGAAGACCAGTGAGATTTAACTGGAATCAAATCAGGTTCATTTATAGACAAGCACTCGTTCTCTCTAAAAAGACGAATTGCAGCTTCGAAACGAGTGTATTTAGATTAATAGCAGCTCGTTTGGTCAGGAGTTATGGTTAGTTAGGGGACTTTATCAGCATTTTCGTCGGCGCCTAAAATAGAGTCAAAGGCACCTGAAATGCCTCCTAATTATTACGGTATAACTCAGATGCCTGCTGGCAGGAGAAACGAGAATTGGTTGTAATCCAGCAAAATGTGATTTGTTCATCGAAGGGTACCATTTCTGAGAAATCAAGAATGAGGTGAAGCCATTTTTTATAAGGGTAGCTTGGAGTAAATTCAGTATCGACTATAGTATTTTAACTATTTATGAGGGCAAATTGGACAATGTTACAAAAGATAAGAACGATTCAGTAATGTGCCAGCTCTCCAAGGAGACAATGTTCAAATTTGATTTCGAAAGCTAAGATGTTATTTCACTTTATAAGAGAAAATTGTGCGAAAAAATGAAATTTTCAAAGTTTTCATTGGCTATTGCGAGGTTTGTTAGATTGAAAACTGATAGAAGTCCAATACATTTTTTGGAGTCCGAAAGTAAGTAAGTTTGAACTTCTTGTCTGATCATCGAAATAAGAGACTATGTACTAAATTAGTTCTTCTGAGCTGCGTTAGGCTCTTCTTTCTCATTAGGCTTGATGACATCACTTTCACTCCATATATTCTTTTTAATAGATTTGATCTCATTATGTTGGGTATCCAATAAAAAACCTTTATTGGAGAAATTTCTCAATAGAACCCGATATCAATGCTAAACTGAATGTGAATACAAAAAGCAAGAATATAAAATGAGGGAAAATACTTTTTAGATCAATGGGCGTTTTTAGAATCCGAATTTAACTCAAATTAAATTCGAAGCAATCGTGAATTTAAAAGCCCTCTAACAAACTAGCTGAGAATATATGAAATCGGTTTCTGAGTTACCTGCGCAGAAGTTATTTCAAGAGTAAATATCAATTTATTCTCTCATTTTCAATAACAGTACAAAAAAAAAGTAAAAATCTAAGGAGGTTTTTCATAATTAAATGGAAGGTGAATTTCGTTTCTATGAGAAAAATAGGCTTGATCGCTTTCAATGAGTAGAATTTTCAAAGGAAATGCAAGTACATATTGAACTCGAGCTGTTCACATTATGCAGTAAATTAAAATACTACATAACTACAATAGGTTCATGGTTCATAATAAAATCTCCTCGGATTTTTCAAACTCAATTACAAACTTCTTGACTCCTGGACAAACCTCTTCAAAAATTATGCTTGAATCTTTCTTCCTTTCCATCTCACTGTCGACCAGCAAAGGAATTTGAAGGAAATAACTCCCATCTTCTCTGCTTCCTTTCTTCAGTTCAATCTTCCCTTCACTCTCTCTTATGACATCTTCTTCACTAAATATCTCCTTTCTCTTCCCTGACAACAACAAATAGTAACGACCATCCTTTAAATGCAAAGATTTCTTCTCAATAACGCTATCAAGGAGGTCTAATTCGACAGTTACTCTAGCCTCTTTCCCATCTGACGATCTCTCTACCTTTGTTGAATACTTTGGTTGAAATTTACCATCATGACCTAACACATTATACTCATCAGCATAGAATAGATCTTTGGGTCGAATTGTCGAGCTTTTATCATTTAAGATCATACGACTAGCATCATCATCTTCAGAAATATATTTTAAAGACAGACTGCGGTTTGGGATGAGTTTATTCAGCTCTTCAGTGCAAAATTGAGCAAAACTCTCACAGAAAGAGAGAGCTTTCTTGTTTTCAAGAGTGTTTAATTTCAGAAGAATGAACTTTAGAGGTCCTGGGTTGTAATATTTTCCTGCTTCTGAGTCTTGAGCAGCCATAATAAGATGGGTAATGCCAAATTCATCTTTGAACAAGTTTTTGTTCACATTTATGACCTCATCCTTCAGCTCCTCTGGACTGTTGAAAAGTGGTTGCTCCTCAAGTTTGAAAGTCTTTTTCAATGTGCTGTCAATTTGATGCCTTACATCATCAATTCTTTTGATCCAGTCGAAATTATGCACTATAATCACTTGTGGTACAGACTGTTGTATTTTCGAGTTAGACTGCGTTGTTTCTGTTGATGCCAATTGCTTTAGCAACAGATTGACAGTGTGTATCTTCTCGAGTTCAGTCTGGGTCAATTTAGATATCACAAAAACGATGATACCTGCAGTTTTGAGCATGTAGCACAGCTTGAGTTTCTCAAGTAGTTTTGAGGCGTCATATAATGCTCTGTAGGTCTCCATCTGGTTACTAAGGGATGATGAATGTCCATTATGATAATCATTTTCTTTCAATAAAGGAGCAACAAAGTCAAGAATTTCTTTTTTGTTTGCTCTTAACGGTTCATTCCAGCCAGAAGAATCAAGAATTCCAAACCATCCATCTCCTTCTGCTTCTTCTGGACCTGCCTGGCAGCGGATGTAATAAAGAGAGATGGAGTTAGGATTGTGTTGCCATCCGAATGGGAGCTGTGACGATGAAATCGATGTTGCTGAGCTCAATTGGTTGGCAAACCATGACTTCCCACTTCCTGTACTTCCAAGGACAGCGAGTGTTGCAAGTTTAGTTGATTGGAGCTTGGTGATTTGCTTCGATAGTTGAGTCTGAATCTTCCATCCATTTTGATTTAAGGCGAAGAGGCTGTTCGTGTGGATAGAAATAAATGGCACTTTATTTCCAATTATTTGAGAAGATTTCGAGATGTTTTCTGTTAATCTTTGAAGTTCTTTGGTTTTCGTTTCAATTTCAATGAGATGACTCATCTTTAACTTTCCGATTTCAATTGTTAAGGTTTCAATCTTCTTTGTCTGATCTTGAGTTTGTTTTAGTAGCTCTTGTTTTGCTTGCTCCAAGCATGAGATGCTGGAAGCAAGGGCATCATTTTTGGGGATGAGATTCGAGTTCTGGGCTGTGAGAATATCATTTTGGTGGGTTAACTTTCTGATTTCGTTCTCAAACGCCAGCAACTTCTTTTGCATTTCTTGAGTTTCTTCTTCTAGCTTCAAAGAGATCGTCTTCAAATGATTTTCTGAATTCTCCAAAATTTGGGACGTTAAGTTGTTAGAAGCCATTAACTCATTCGGTCGCAACTGTTTCTCTTTACTGCACTCAATTTCTAACCTAATTGGTTCACTTTGTCTTGATATTGGCATTAGCTCTAATCATTTTAGTTAGGTACTTAGAAAAGTCAGAGCATAAACCTATTTTTAAGGTAGCTGCCCCGAAACATTCGCAAAATCGCAAATAATCTTTCGCTTGATTGAGCAATCTCTCTTCTTTGGTCTGAGATCTACATAAAAAGTAAAAAACTCATGTCCAAAATATGTAATGACTTTATTTTATGAGGTTTCAGCTTTGGAATCAAACTCCGCAACTTCTCTCCAGTGTTTTGCAATGCACGAGTGAGTTCTTTCTGGATTTCTTGAAATTCTTGAGTCTTCTTAGCAAATTCCTTATCATTCATCAGTCAGAGTTTTTTATTTCTTTTACAATTTTATTCCAAGCAAATTTCTCCCTAGAAATATCTCAAAATCCGTTTAATTTGTCTGCAATATTACTTTCTGATTTAAGATCTTTCCAACAAATGGCACTGGGGGATTCTTGATTAGAAACTTTCCGTGGAAAAAACTGACTTACTCATGTTTATTCGCAGGTGATTTCTATAACTAACTTAAGTAGAAACTGATTTTGTAGTGACTACCTTCGTAATAGAGGTAGGAGTATTTTTCTTCTACTTCTAGGCAAACGATTAGAGGAAGAAATTAAGTCGAATTAGAAAAAATGAATGAAACAATTATTTATCTACGATGTCAAAGCCTGAGACAAATTTTGAGGATAACGCTTCAAGCTTCAGAGATATTGACAACAAGCTAAATTCTTTTCCAATGAAATTTGCTAAAGACCGCCTATTGAGGATATGATCTCAATCATGAAAGAAAAATTCAATATCTCAACCTATTCGGGAATATATAGTTCATTTCTTCTACTCTGAATCCTCTCCATATAATAGTAATTGGATTTGGAACCTGGCAGCATTGTCCGGTCAAGCACTCAGTTTTTATGACTTCGTTTCGACGAGGAACCTTTTGGTATAAGGTGTGAGTAAATAAAATGTTCTTCTGAAGATCTGTAGAATATTTGATATTATTCTCTTTTTAATTTTTAGAGCATTAAACCCAAAAAATCATGGAGCCAATCCAAATCAATCCTCTAGACCACAATTTCCCTTCAAAACTGAAGAGCGCCTATCCGAACTATAAACTAGTCAGCGAATGCAGCTATTACTCAATTTTCCAAGCTGAATCGCAAACCCACGGCGAAATCCACACAATTCGCGTTTTGAATCTCTCTTCAGAATCCAAACAGAAAAACTACGACGCAGCTGCCACTCTTTTCATCAAAGAAGCTCTGTATATCGCAAACCACGTCAATAACAGATTAGAATCAGTAATCGTCGAAAGCTTCGAGATCGATAACAAAAAAATCGCATTTGTCACCAAACCTTACCAATCTTTATCCTCTCTCAAGCAAAAACAAAGCACAAGGCTGTCATTGGACCTCGAGAAGCTATTGAAAGATATCATTGCCAATGTGAGCTTTCTTCATTCGAGCATGAAGCTGGGTAATCTCAGTATCGACGCCAATAATATTTACTCTTTCGATGATGCAAACTCATACTTTTTGGGCGATTGGGGTATTGCAACGCCCCTTCAAACGATCACAACTCCTCGCACTTCCGTTGAAACGATAGGGTTAAGCTCAGAAATACGCGTTCCTAGGACAGCGGCTCAAGAGATTCACAAACTTGCGTTCCTAGCGCTTGAATTGAGCGGTTTGAGTATCGAGGATTACGGAGAACTGCTCGAAATAAAAGATGAGTTCAAATATATCAATTATTTGGAAGTTATTGCTAATAAGCTTGATAAGCTGAGATATAATAAAGCCCTTCAGAACTTGATCGTCAGGATGCTCGAAGAGACTTATTATGCTGATGCGCTCACAAAGAAATTCATTGAAAAAAGATCAGAAAGTATAAAACTGCAGCTCAGAAACAGCGAGATTATGCGAAAATCGCTGCTTATTAAACAGGAAGAACATCTTTCTCCTAAAATGATTTTTGAAATCTATGAGCAAATTTTTGAGGCAGCTAAAGCTGAATTGGCAAAGGCACTGACGAATACAAGGACTGGTAATATATTTTCTATTAAGGCGAAAAACTGAGGTTAATATGCAATTTTGTAGCTAGAAGAGCAACGAAGAATGTTGAAGATTATGTGCGGATATGCGAAGAGTTCTTGGCGCAGACCGCTAAGATCCTTAGTGATACTCAGACTGAGGTGTTGAAGGAGATGCAGATCGATCCAAAGGAATTTACGGTAAAGGTTGCAAATTATATAAAAGAAGGCAATGGGGAAGTGACTTTGATTCATTCGCTGATCCCACAGAAAATCACGTAAGCTGATTTTTCTGTTCTCATGATAGAGAGTTGATAGGTTAAGCATTCCGGTAGCAAATACGATGGATATAGATTCTTTGAAGTTGGTTCTGCAAGAAGAAATCGAATTTGTGAACAAAAATACGCCGTATCTGAAATCGTTCCTGAAGGATGTTGTAAGAATCTGTCATTAATAGAATGATTCATTTTTTCATGAAGGAGTCATCTGAACTAGCAACTTTCTTGGTGAAGAGTAGAGTCAATGACTATATCCAATGGAAGTTTAGAATAGAAGAAGAGGATATTCTAACAGAGCTACAATCCGAAGGTAACAATTACTCAAGAAAATAGCAAATGTAAACAATTACTGATGTAGAATGTCTAGCTGATCTTGAAGTGCCAACTCTAATGAGCCAGCTCCAAGAAGCATTATCAAAAGTGATTCCGTCACCAGATAGCAGCATGTTCTAAAACTCTGCCTGAATATTATCCTTCAAAAGTGAAATATTGATTCAATCGGTTAGGACATGTTTATAATTTGAATTGCATAGGTAGTTTGAATATTTAATGAAGTAATGAGTGTCAGAACATTATCTTTCTTCTCTGAAACCTTGCTTTAATTACGTATTTCCCATTAAATTTTTCAGAAACCTTTTCAAAGTCATTATCAAGTTGAAGTTGTTGATAATACATACTCTCTTTACACGTCTATTTACAATCATAGCTGATTAATAATGCTGATTAAAGCATATTTCGTTTGAGTTATACAATAAATTACATTGATATCAGAAGCTGTGAAATATCTTGAGCAGAAAACTAAAACAGTATTGCGAATGCTTTCGTTAAAACCATTATTACAGTGTAAATTATTAAAATTGCTTGAAAAATTTTCAAATTTTTCTATTTGTATCTTACTGCGTTTTTCTGATTCAAAAGATTTCATCGAACTCTTTTCCACTACCTGTGACTACCTGTGGTGAAATAGATACAGCAGGAGTCTTCATGCTGGAGTTGAGGTATTCTTGCTCTCAACTACAAATACAATGCTCTGGAAGAGTTTCAGAAAAGATGTTGGGAACTCACATTAAACCCTTCGATTCGATTTATGAGCCAACCAAAGCTAAAAGAGCGACTGGAATACACAAGATCAGTGTAACATAAGGCCTTCGGCCCATAAATTAGTTTATTAGTATGATAACCACACAGAAAGCTGTTTATTTGAAACAACTCAACGTATTTTGTGAGTATGCTGATAATAATCGTGCTTGGATACTAGAATTTACATTTTTCGTCATTTTGTTGCCGAGATATCTTTCCTTTGAGAACGTACAAGGAGTAGAAGGAAGGTAAAGAAACAGAATAATAAATCTATCTATTGAGGAATCGAATTAGAGCCTCTAAATGTGAAAGAATTCTGATAATGTGGCAATTAAAAATTTTTTTGGGAGAATAGGAAAGAGCGAGCAGCTCACATAGACGATTAATCTCCCTTTGTTAATACAGAGCTAGACATTACTATTCTTTTTATCCCCTTGACATTCCTTCATCAGGACCCAGGACAAAAGCCAATGAGAACTTTACAGTTCCTCCTAGGAGAAAAAAAAAGGTTAGTGAGAATAAAATCATAAGTTGCCCTTCAGAGTTAGACAATAATTGTGTTTATTGTAAATTTAATCTTTCTGATAATTTCTAAAAAGTTGCTGTCTCCCAAAGCATTAAATCCCACCCACAAGCAATGTATTAGTAGAAGAAGAGTGTGAATATGAAAAAGAATATAATTATTTGAACAAAGATGTACTCTCGTCGCATAGTGGAAAGAATGTATAACTATATAGATACTCAATATTCTTCTGATGAGCAGAATCATATAACATAACAAAGATAATGAAACCTGAAAAATTCTTTTTCTTTTAAAAATAAGTAATGGCTCTTCGATGATGAATGCTATTAATCTCAATAGAGAAAGTTTTTTTCAGTCTTTATGTTCTAAGGAGAGCTGAGAGCGTTGGCACATCAGCTTCTTCATCTGGACCACCGTTACATATCGCTATGAATTTGCAGTAATGAATTTCTCATATCGATAATTCAGCTTGCCCTTGAAAGATTCTCAATGCGATTTTTTAGCATCATTTAACATTCTTTCACGAACGAAAAACTTTAAAAATTTCAAAAGGTGAATTAACTTTTTTTACTTATAATGAGGAATTAAATTCAAGTTCAAAGTCTAAATCAAATTTTCTGTGTTTAATAGAAATACTTTTGATCTGAACAATTGGTCTGGGAAAGTTAGAAAAACATTAATTTAGAAAACGAAATGCTATTATCAAATAATAGGTCAGATCAATATGATGAGATTGACGTGGTACAGTGCTTTTCTTCTTTTGTTTTTGACACTATTCAGATTCTCTAAATTGAGCAAGAGCTAATGAGAGTAAAATATCAAAATGAAAATCCGTTTACTTTGAAACCATCGTCATTTCAGTCTAGTTGCTCTCGCTTGAGAATAATTCCAAGCGATCTTTGGCTAATAAATCTCTTTTTCTACTCCGCTTGACATCAGAAGGCTCTACTGTCATGGATTCATTCTCAGAGTTAGATTTCCACCACTTATCTATGGATTTCAGAAGGCCAGCACCTTCCGGAGTCTCATAAACCTGTTCTGGAGACAGACCTTCTATCTTTCTTGCAAATGTTGAAATATAATTAACATTTTTCACGGGCTCTAACGTTGCATCCATTCCTTGTTTCAAAGTACGTAATGGCGAGGCATCCGGGGTTTTCTCCTCATCATTGGAGTCTGCTTTCATCACTTCACTCTTTGCATGCAGCTCAGCCAAATTTATAGGATATACTTCTCTGCTCTTTTGCCTGGACCTCTTGATATATTTGACCACTTCAATACTTAAAGCAATCACTTGCAGCAAAGTTAATATTCCACCTAAAGCCGTTGAGATTACACAGAACGAAATAAACGAGAGCCCTATTTCGTTGAGAGTAATGGGATCAACGTTAGTCATTTTGTTCATAATCATCACAATGGTGCCTAGAGTCATGCAACCAAATAGCATGATTTCCATCCAGAGAGTAATTATCCTCGGCCATTTCTCCTTCAATGGGCTGAAGATAATCATATATAAGATAAACGACAACTGTGTGCACCAAAGTAAGATTATCTGAGCTTCGGGACAAAAAGTGAGGAGAGCTACAGTGAAGGCTAATGCGAGACTCCTGATCAATGATAAAGGAACGAAGAGCATTTGGAGTGTTCGCTTGTTTTGAAAATCGTCAAATAGAATTCGATATTTTTTAATATGGGAAGGCCAGAGGTTCTCCTTCATTTTGACAACATTTTCCAGATTTGAAAATACTACCTTGAAGATGAAAAGTGTCAGAAATGAAAAGAAAACCAGGCAGATGATTGCCAGAGCCAATGCCCCTTTCGTATAGGAGGTGGCAGGATCTATTATAGCAGAATAGTATCGAATATTTATTAGAGCCCATAGGATCCCTGATTGATAGATGGTGAGCAGAAACATTATTCCAATGTTCCAGAAAAGAGAAGTGTCGACTCGATTTAATAATCGAGTTAACTTGTGTAGCAAGAGTTTACAATGTACCTTGGCAGTTCTTCTAGCATTCGTCTTTGGCATCTGTAGCTTGTTGGTGACTTTTCGAATTCGCTCTTTTGAGAAATTGATCAATATCGATCCTCCAATGACGATTACCGAGTACACAAGCATATTTGAGAGCTCGCTACCATAGTTTGCTGTGAAAAAAGGACTGATCTCCTCAGCAGAGAAAATACGAGGCATCGATACGTTCATATCCTCCAGATTCTCGTTCCAAGATACGGTGAAATCAATTGGGAGCGACATTGAGCTTGGATCAATACTTGATTGGGAAAATAAGGCTTGTACATTAGCAGGCCATCTGATATCGACGAATCTCAAGAGCTGTACCATTTCTCCTATTATTTGCATTCGCGCCAGACTCAAAGAAACGCCTCCTGAAGCGATAGAGCCCACCGCTTGTCCAGTCGCGGTGAAACTACCGCCAATATTGCTCGCACTTGCACTGCTTGAGATGGTCCTAATTTCAACCTTCGTAAAAGGATAAATCTCTTTCAGCTGAAGAGTTGCTGATTTGTCAACAGTCATAAACTGCTGGTATGGATCCGTATTGAAATCTGTGTCCAAGTCGATGGTTACATTGAGCACAGAGAGCGGAGGATAATAGTTGTCGCCTAAATACTCAAATTTTATTGTTGATTCTGCTATTGGAGTAAGTGCATAGAAATAAGAATCAATTTGCGTGTCTGCGATCTGAATTTGAATTCTCTGGATAATAGCAACCAGAAGATTAGCAATTCCGTAATTGAATTCAATGTTTATCGTTCGAGGCTCAACTTTCATCTTCAAGCGAAATGTGAGAATCAGCTTTGGGAGGCAAGCTGGGACCTGGAACCAAGGAAACTCGCCCAAATACCCTGCATAATGATCATTTGGACAGTTCGTTACACATGTGCCATTAAGCAAGTAGTTATACTGAGGACAACTAGTGCAGCTCAGGTTGTTTGGCTTGCTGCAAGTGGCACAGGGAGGCTGACATTGTTCACATACTCGGGAGACTGGGTTCGCGTACATATCAGAAGGACATCCAGCGCTGCAGGATCCATTGGAGTAGAAAAATCCATCGGAACAAGATGTGCAAGTGTACTTTGAGCTATTAAAGCAAATTTCACATCCTAATGCACATGGTTCGCATTCGGATATGGTTGCGTTTAAATATGTTGCAATCGGACAGGAATCCACGCAGGTTCTGTTGTAGTAGAATTTGTTGTCTAGACATCGTGTGCAAGAAATCAGATCAGCATCGATAATATAGGGAGAGGGGCACTCGGCCACACAAGTGGAATTGGGGAAGAAAAACTGACCGATGTCTGTGCATTTCGTACAATTTGCGATAGAATCATTTCGGACGTATCCAACAGGGCAACTCCAATCTGCAGCTATTAAATTGATGATTGAGATAAAAAAGAAAATGATTTGATTTTACATATGCAAGATCGGATGGAATCGTATTTGACGAAATTTGGTGGACATGTAGTGGCACACGTCCCTTCATAGTGGTAATATCCTGTCTGGCACAAGGCACAATATTTGTACAATGTCGTGCTACCATCATATCCATATTGTATCCAGCTTGAGCATCCTGTGACTATTCATTTTGCCATTTTATATTTAAGAAGATGATAAACACGAAAGATTACCCGTGGAGTCGGCAACAGCAGCATCAGCTCCCACAAGAAAAACAAGATCCATTATCTCAACAGCTGCTCCATCAATGATTGAAGTCTTTGCCAGATTGTTATATTTCGAGCAGAAACTGAGAGTTGGCGATGTCAAACTGTTAAACTGATATGTGCAATCAGAGAGAGCGAGATTTCCGTTGAGATAGAGGTCGTAACAAAAACTAGTGGCAATCAGCGGCTGCGGATAGTATGCGTTCAAGAATAAATGATTCCAAGCCCCTACAGAAAAAAGATAACCCAAAATGAGTTGATGTTTGTGTACAACGATAAGAATTCAGTGAAACACCAGAAGAGCATGACTCACAATGCTTACCTGAGATGACAGTATCTTGTGATGTTTGAAGAGTGAAGCCGGAGGATTGTCGCAACTGGATGCTGTTTGATGAGTAAACATACTCGACAGCGAAATCCCATTGAGAATTAGCGTTTCCTTGCAGTGCAAAGAGCGTCTGAATAGCATTTCCCAAAGCTTTCGGCCGAAACCAAAACATTGCAGAAACCCCTTCAGACACAGTTTGGCTCAATGTGTAGAATGCAGTTTGATAGGAATTGCAATTCATATAGTACCCAATAATTTGTGGATCGGAGCTCTCAATGCTAGGAGTAAGGCCTTTGGTAAAATTCATTATATTTGTAAATTGAAAGGATAGTGTAGTTACCTACGGTCGCCTGAATATTCTGGCTCGTCGTGAGATCGAAGAGGACTTCACCAATGGGAATCGTTTGTGAAGCCGGGGTTTGTGGTGCTAAATTGAAAATGAGCATTTGTACTTGGATGAATAGGGGAATTATTGGGAGTCAGATCGAATAATTATTACATGAAAAATCTCCTGCCAGCATCGATATCAGATCTTCTTGATTAATGAATGTGTCTGTGATCAACCTCAATCTCGAAATTGAACACGAACAAGAATAAATATGTGTGTACACTCCACCATTAAGTGATATATATGAAGATGAGATCAGGCTGTATGGATGAGATCCGGCAAGCCAATTTGAATTAGCGTCCAGGTCGACGCTGCTAGTCACAGAATTCCATTTCATAACTGCACCAAAATGATCGTAGGTGTTCGCATTTACCGAGCAAAAGATGAAAACCCATTGGTTAACCGGAAATCCAGTGTTTATATTCTATTGAAGAGAGTATAATTATGCAAAATTGTTAAGAATTCGGTTACATAAGAAGCATCATTAAGGCCTCCGCTTGCAAACTCTGGTGATCCCACAAAAAATGGACGATATTTTGGCGAATTGTTGCACATTGTCATTAAAATTACTCTTCCCTCATACTCATTGTTGCTGTGTATGTATGGAACACGTTAGCTGTAACAGGTGGAAAAATTACTCTGAATTTGCTAGTCTGACAAAGTCATGCCACTTGGTATCTGAATAACTGTTCCTGTTTGTCCAAAAGCTGATTCCAAACATCTGAGAGCCGGTCCATGATGGAATTAACGACTGAATTGAATAGTTTGTAGGTGTATGATCTGTTGCCGCGAATGTTAAAGGCGTATTGCCGATTACATCGACATAAGTCCAGCATCCTTTGAAATATATGAGGTGATGATTTTTCAAAGCGAAAAATTTACTGGTGGTCATTATCAGAGTCGTGGCGAATAATTGGAGAACTAATAGGAGCATATGATGATTTTTCATTGCGAGTTCGTGAAGATTCTGAAATCCAATATTTGCACTAAATCTCAGAGATAAATAAATTTGATTATTAAATTGTGATACGCATTATTTCTGAAGAGCCAGTCAAATTAAATTCAGGACAGTGTAATTAATTAAAATGAAGAAAATACTTTTAGCTTCACCTTACTTTCGTAAAAGGCCTGCTTTTGCAGATTTTGCTGCTTTCTAGCGATAGGGATCTCTATATGATCTCTCGAAGCGCATACTGGCGAAGTTATTGAGATTGAAGGATACTATCTTCTACATAAAATATTTTATTTCGGATAATGTAATCTTTGGTTTCAAAGCTTCCAATAATTTTCTGGTTCTCTCCACTTTTATCAAAGAGAGAGGCAGAAATTTTCTGTTTTCCTTTATTACTTAAGTACTTATGATTTGTTGAGGATTAATGAAGCAGCTACAACTTTTTCTAAAGGCTGAATTCAAGGAAAGCAAGCAAAGAACTGTATTGAATATCACCGAAAATTACTGATATTCATTCTTGCTTCATTGAATCATTGTTACAAAAAAAAGACCGGAAATGGAAATTAAGTTCTCAAAAACACAAAAATAAAGTTTGCGTTCTAAATGAATTTTATACATGAGGCTCAAGCTGAAGTACTTCCTGAAAAATTTAAATCAGACAAATTTAATAAAGTTATTCGAACACGTTCCGAATTCCGGCAGGCTCGGTTCCAATGGTTGAATTAAGGGATTATTTGAGGCTGCTCATGTTTTAGGAGCTTTTACTGCAATGGATTCTTTGGTATCAACTATCTAGCCCTCAATGTCAAGCATTAGCATCCTAAAATTGTCACTGCAGAGAAATCTCTTTCTCTACGATGGTAAAAATGAGTATCTTAGCAATATAATCGTGAGAATTGATGATTCTTCCGAAATAAGCATAATCTGATATAGGCTGGTAGAAATTGAAATTGCTCATTAAAGAAGCACAACTAATATCCCTGTAAAAACCAAATAAGTGCCTCTGATGCATGAAAATTACATTAATTAGAGTTAACTTGTGAGATTGCTTCTCATGGCAGAGATATTGTTCGAAAATCTTAGACTTTGCATTAGATTTTGGCACCTGGATTGTTCATTCTGATAAAACTCTGGAGTGAGCAGGAGTTTGGCTTCCGATTATAAAGTACTACCTTGAATAGTTTGCCCTCAGCTGAAGGTTCTAAGAGCGAGCAATTATTAGGGCTCACATTGTTTCCCTTGAGATTTGCTCGTTCATTCTTAAGGCTTTCTTTTAGATTTGTTTATTTTGAGTGCTTTTTTGTTTTGTAGAGTGGCACGTTTGCCATTCTAGGACGCTCTTCCAACTTGCAGTTATTCCCATACATGAAAACCTCTCGCTTAGGCAGTTTTGTTTGTTTTTCGTGTATCATAAAATTCTATTTCTACAATTCAAACTCTCTCTCTCTGGAGTTATGATTGAGATTTGCAGCTTAAATCAGATAATTCTCCTCAGAAGATTGCTTGTTGCTTTGTTATTTACTTAATTTCACCGTATGTAGTTTTTTCAATTCATTTGATTGAGAACTCAAAAGGATCTATAGTCATGCAATGAGTGCCTCTAGGATAATGAGGCCGAGGGTAAAGACATTATCCTCAGCGAAAGAACGAGCAAAGATTTGAGAAGTCTTGATTTAATTACCATGGACTGAATAAACATCTAATGCAAAATGACAAATTGAACAACTTTGTACCTTCTAATTTATTAGCGACCGAAAATTCCTCATACCTTCAGTATGAACCGGTTGTCTTAGAGCTTATCATTAATAAATTACAAACAAACGATAGTTTATCTTCAACATTAACATTCAGTCGTGTAGTAATAGTAATCTAACAATAAATATGAGTATACGGTTTTCTAGTTATCATCTCTCTATCTGAGATATACAATGCTTCAATTGAATTGCCCTCACTGAGGACAGGTTTAAATTTATGCGTGCAATCTTTCAAAGACAGCACCTTTAGCCTTGGATAAGGGTATCTAGTGAGCTCATGCTTCATTTCGAGCGACAAAGATGTATAGTCCAGACCGAAATAAATCAGCGATTTGATAAAACTCGCGTGGTCGATGTACTTTATGCTTTCTCGTGTTAACTGCGAAAAATTATTGTAGGAAAGGTCGAGATGCCTTAGCTTCTCAAACCCACGAAATTCGCAGAATCGAAGCAAAAAGTCGGCTTGAAGCTCGCATTTGAACAATATAATTTCCTCTAGAGCATAGAAAGCCCCGAAGTTCTGTATTTTATCAATAGAATAGCCCAGGTTGGTATCTTCGATCCTTAAGGCGCTCAACGGACGCATTTGGCGCTGCTTATCATTTTCAAATAGTCTTGCCTGTTTCTGTTCCTCTTCAATTTCGATAAGCAGATCTTCCTCAAGACTGCCATTAAAACTGACATTTTTAGGCAAGTAAGCTATCGCAAACGATAGTTCAAGCCTCTGAAGAGACGGGAAAGATTCCATGAACAGTTCGCTGCAGATTATGTCAAAAATTTCAGCGCTGATGCTTCGAGTTTTATATCGGAATAATAGATGTTCCAGTCGAGGTATTTTACATTGCATAATCGAAAGAGGATCCGGTAAGATCTCAGCGTTGCATAAACTTAGCCTTTTCAGCCTCCAAATATCCGAGAAAATGGCCGCTTTGAACTGAACGCGAGCTAAGCCGATGGACTCGAGTCTATCGGCTAAATGAATTTGTTTTTGTTTTTTAATAGTGACTACTGCGCTATTCGGAGCAATTATGTCGAGATGCCTTAAATATTTTGCATCCGAGAGGAAGTTTAATGACAATTCGCCTTCATGAGCCCTGATATCCATCGAAAATTTCACAAGACACTCGTTTTGCGCCAAGATTGCTCTCAGTATATTCCTCAGTGGAAGAGTGAGTCTCTCAATCTCTAGCTTCAGCACTGTTAATTTAATTTTGCTTAAAAAGCTGAGATTGATGCCTCCGATGAACGGCGAGTAGCTTGATTCAAGGTTAAGTGTAGAGATAGGTTCTATGGCTTTCAGCAGATGTTTTAATTTCACAGACTCATCTATGTGTCCATAGACGATCATATCTTCAAACCGGTTGACTGCTTCTTCTGAATTCCATGTGAAAAATGAGCTCTCTTCCGGTCTTATATTGCTTCTGTTCGACACATCATTGCAAAATATAATCTCTTTAAACAATCGCCGCTGTGTTACAGGCTCTAACAAAAACCGGAAATACGTTGGATGGCGGTAATTTTCGAAAATATCAAAGAAATTCCCAAGAACCGTAGACGAAACTGCAGGGTCTCGGTTGGATAAAAAATACATCTTGTTTTCAGCAGCCGAATTCTCATACGAAATGCTCTTGCTCGGCAAGCCTAGTTCAAGGATTTTCCCACTACGGTATGATAATCCTCGTGATTCAGCCTGATAAATCAGTAAGGTGTTGATCCTTCGGATAACAGAAACCATTTCATTGACAGTCTGCCTGTAGCATTTAATTTCCTCGGTTGAATGATAGAGCTTTAATACCCGTAAGATGTGAACGTAGTAACCGGTATTCAGCATATTTCTAGTTTTTTTCTTTAGAGAACTTGCTTTTTCCTCGAATTGTTGGATGAGTTTTCCATTATTCCTCAGTTTTTGGCTCTCGTTCGCGAGCAATGAATACTCTGTAGCCTCACGAAGGATCACTGAGACTCGATCCTCGCTGTTGATCCAATAATCATTGAAGAGGTCCAGTTCACCTAAGCAAATACTCTCTTGTGCGCTCATAGAAATCAGGTATAAAGTGACCGCCAACGCTCGGAAGAACTCCAAGATTATTATCTGGCTTTCCGCTGCGGACTGCTTGAGGAACTGAAGCCGATCTTCGAGATTGTATTTTAATTCGTTCATATACAAGAGTACTATGTGTCTATTTGAGTGAGAAAACCGGTGCTGAATCTGCTCGAGCTGGACTACGTTGCCTGAAAACTTCGATAGGATTCTTCGCTGAATGTACTGGTATTTGCTTGCATTTTTGCCTTCTGTACGAAAAACTGTGTACCTTTGGTTAGTGTTTTTTGCTTTTGCCAGGTATATGATGAGGTCTTTCTTCAAAGAAATGGTTGAGACTAGAGAGAATTTGTCTGTGGACATGTAGTTTCTGGGTTTGAGTGGAGGACTGTCAAAGAATTCGATGAAATAAGAATTAATTAGAAGAGCTAGTCGGTAGTCCCAGTAAGTGCATTCGACGATAGAGTTGAGAATGCGTTCGTTTGTATCGTGGACAATGGTTTCCAGGACAGGGCGAGAGTATTCGGTATTGTATTTGATTTTTTTGTGGGGCTCTTCCGACATTCTTGCAATTTATTTTGAAAATGATTTGCTGAATTTTGCAAGAAGATGTGAATAATGTATCTCGAGAACAATCAGTAATTATTTGAAGTTTAGATTTTGGAAAAGCGTAAATTTTTTGAGAAGAGTAACGACTAAGAGTGGAAATTTTGAGAGCAGAAACAAAATTCATCTTAATATACAACTTTTACCTGGGTGTGTTATATCACTGCTGTTAAATTCATTTCTAGTATCGAACTTCATTGGAAATTATTATATTATGGAGCTTGGATGTACCATTTATAACATTCATAAGCATATAGCAATCACAGAAATGTGATTAATAAAAGATATAAGGAACTCATTTAGCTTGTTGAAGCACTTGGCTCACTTCCTTACTTTCTAAAAAATAAAAAATTCTTGATACGTTCAAGATGCATCAATGAGGTTCACGTATCAGATAAGTTAGGAGCCAATATGTCAACACCTCAATCATTAATAAACTGTACTCTAAACCTTCCTTTTTATTTTCCCTGATTGCGGTACTTTGAGCCAATATTAGAAGTCATCCCAAGTTAGTAAGCTTTCTAGACCTCTTTCTGGACCTCTTTCTCTCCTTCTTTGTGAAAAATATTAATCATGTACCTTTCAGGACTTATTTTCGGAATTTGCTAAACTCTCAGGTTAAAAGACATGAGATTGTGAAAATTTTCATATCTTTGCATTCATTTCTATTTTAAAGCATTTGATTTTTTGGGATACAATCCCAGAACTAGATAGAAACCTCAATGACAGCATTTGTTCTACTTTTCCATGAAGGGAAAGCTAAGCTTCATTTGGAAAAATGTTTTTAAGAGATTCAATTTTATCGTTGCAAAAATTTTATGAGAGAAAATTGGTAACTGTGAAGTTACAACAAAAATTGTTAATTAGAACTAATCCTGGATTATTCTCACAACTAATTCGCTTCCAGAATTTCATGGTGATGTTTTTATTTGAAGACCTCACGCAGAAACAATCTTTAGTGCAAATGAATCTATTCTTATAACTCATTTTAAAAGAAAGCAAAAAGCATAGAATTGCATATTACAGATCAAATGTAAAGAACTAAGTGTGAATTAAAATGGATTAAAGCGACTCGTATCGCCTGAGTACTGTTACTGCTTTGAACTTAAGACATACACAAAACCAATATGAATGGGTCCTTTCACGAAATGGCTGTTTTGCTTATACTGTAAAATCAAAAAAAATTCCAAGTTTGTTTAAAATATCGTTTTTCTTTCTCAACAAATATAGCTAAGAATCGTAAAATACGCACTAATAGTCAGATAAAAATTATGTCAGTCTATTATTGGCCGGCGACAGTACGAGCAACTTGCGTAATATTACTAGCATCATGCATTAAGTTTCGAGAAATGAGTTGAACAATTTTGAAGGGTCGGATCTAATCTTTCGATTATCTGACTAATGTATAAAGAAAGACATATCAAGGCATTCAATTTCGAATGGCCTAAGGATATCAATCATATTCGTACTTTCTTAGATAAGCTATGTTAACTTGGCTTTTTCGGCTGAGGATTTATTACTATGATCGCATTCAAATGATGACTCTATGCGATTTCATTGAATTAGAAATCCGTGACCTTGTTCAACGAGTATCCAGCGACTACAACTCAATTTTTAAGCAGACCAAGAGCACTAAAAAATCAGAACAATACAATTTCGAAAAATATCTCTGGTAATAGCGAAGTTTTGACTTACTTTTGCGATTTTATCTATAGAAGAATGGACATCGACCATAAACATTGGGCTAACCATCAATGGAGGCTGCTCAGCTGGAATCGTGTTGATAAAAATTTTCGAACTTCAATTTAAGTTTTTGAAAAAAAAGGCAAAACGACAAAGAGGTAAATTATAGAATTTCTGCCAAGCAAAGTTATTTTAATATGGCAGTGTGTTTTTCAAGATGCATGTTAAAAATCGAACAATTAGGAAGAAAATAAAATTTAGAAGCTTCTGTCTTTATCTTTGACCAGCGTAAACTCCTGAAAATTAAAATGCAAATATAAATTGCTTTCAGAACACAGTTTATTCAAGTCTCACATTCATAATAACTCTAATCCTTCTCTGTGGTTTAACAGATCTAAGAGAGTTGAGTTGCATAAAAACCCTCATACTCGATAGGTTGAAGTTGAGTTTCGTTGTTATTCTTCATAGTATGGGTAGATATATTCTTTTTGAGTTGATAAGATTTCGGTTTTATTCATCCTTTCTCTTTTCTAAATGGCAAGTAACAGCCATATATGAGGATTCACCGATCTCTTGTTAATCCTATTATGATAATTAATTTGTTGAATGCTGTTAGACTTGCTTATTTAGATTTCGGGATGATTCCAAATTGCGTAAGACAATTCAAGTTAGATGAGCAGGAAAGATCCACCAAGGACAAAGTTTAAGAAACGCAACTCTGTGTAGTGAATATCGTTTACCATTATCACTATATGAACAAAATTATTCAGAAATATACTCTCTAATATCAGATAACTTGGATTTCAAGCGGCAGGCTTTTCAAATAAGAGTGTTCAAGCTCACTGTCATCATGCAAATTAATGTGAACCTTGAAACTCTAACCAGTTATCATGGAAACATTTCCTTAAGAAGAAAAAGATTCTTCTGTGATTTGCATAGAAATTGATCCTCCAACCAAGATATATTGAATTCCCGACCTGCAACATTGATCTCATTTCTCAGCGAAGCTCAATTCTTTCTAAATTTCGAAATACCAATCGATTCTCATTCGACATAGAGCCAGTTAAAATTTTGCATATTGATTAAATCTGTGAATAAGCTATGCAAGTAAGAAAAATTCTTTTCAAGGAGAATGCAATTTTTTCCAGTTTTAACGAGACCATTTCCGAGTGCTTTCCCAAACATGAGGGAGGGGATCTGGTTTTGCTAAATGCTGGCTTATTTTCGTAGTTCTCTTAAATACCATTTGGTTGCGTTTTGCTGGAAAGAGCTAATTATAATTCGAGATCGTAATAGATATTAAGTTAGACTCATTTCTAAAAAGTGCATTTTAAAAGCAAGTAAAAACGATTGGCATTCGTAAAATTAATTATGAGGTCACATTATTAAATTTCTGATAAAAGAAAGAACAAGAAATTCGATTCCTTCTGAAGACCGAAGGATTTATAATAGATGTACCGATGAGTTTTACGATGAAATAACAATAGGGAACAGACTTTGCCTCATGACTGTAAAAATGAGCTATCTTCGAGTTGTTTTTTAGTGAGGAATGCTGCACACTATTATTTAATTTTCAGTGATTACCCGTGTTGAATGCACCTTACGAATTTGATGGTGCTGGATAAGGACACCATTCAAAGGTCTCGGTCCGTTCAACATCGGATAATTCTTAGTTTGAAGAAATGGCATGCTTGGTATGGAAAAGATTTGGTTAAATTAATCGATTATAAAATTGACTCTCTTTCAGTTTTTAAGGTAATTGGGAATTAGCTACTGAAAAATTCTTGCTAGCGCCTTAGCCAATGTACTTAAATCAGCGATTCAATAATCAAATTAATAAAAGCTTAAGCACTGAGGAAATATTGTACACCAAAATGCCAAACTATTGCGAGCAGATGTTGCAAAGCTTGCCTTATTAATATCCTATGAGACAATAGCAGAAAGAAGAGAGAATTGAAAGGAGGGTTGATTTGAGACTTTTTCTTACAAGAGCTGGAAGCTCTAGTGGAGAAATAATAACATATTGCGAAAGTTTAGTTGTGCTCATATATATTCATACACAAATATTTTCACATAGTAGCAAAGAGTTCCTCATGGCAAGCGCTTCTCAAAGCAGGATTTGCCTTCTCAGCGACTGTATCTTTCTTTTCTATATAATATGATAATTTCTATATGTATATGCATCTAAAAGACGGCAGAATATAGTATTTTCAAGTTAATTCCTCTCGTCTTTAAGTGACCTAAGGTCTTCAACTTTAAGTTACCTAAGTCTTCAAAGAAGCTCTTATTTTACCTATAAACATGTTAGTCGTGTGAGTGGTCACACATTCCTTCAAACTATAAACTTGATATTAGGCTAGGTTGTTATTTTCATTGTACTAAAAGATATAACGAGCTATTTATTTCTTCCAGTTTTACCTCGCTCTATAAATCCGGATAATTTTGAAGTTTCCTTCAAAGGCATTTTAAGGTATTTTTCTCTCTATAAAATTAAAAGCAAAAAGATACTTCCTTGTTTTCATTCAATTTCTTAATCAAAAGATTATTTTATTTCAGAATTTCAAATAAGTACCTCATAATATTCTTTCTCAAAATGCCTGCTACTTTGAAAAATCTCATCAGATTGTTTCAAAGGAAAGATTTGGAATCCCCTTGACAGCTTCAAGGTACCTCTCCATTCGTAGGTTTACATCATTATTCTCTCTTTGACCCTCGACAATGATCTTCATATATTTTTGGATACTCGATGTTATCAACGACATCATCTCCTCAATTTCTCCATAATACTTGATTAGCTTTGATGCTTTCAGTAACTGTCCGGTAAACAACGCATTATCTGCGAATGAAGTGTGGTCAGACCGTCCAACCACGCTATAGAGCGTTACCTTCCCATTCTGGGCCTGAGATTTAGCGAGCAGCTTATTTCTGAGTCTAATTTCCAGATGAGGCCTTTTAGCATCCCATGTGTCTGATTCCAGAATTAGCAGGTTGCTAGATAGCTTCTTTTCAAGTTCCTCTTTCTTGTCCAGCGGCTCAAGATAAGGATCTAAGAGCACACAATTCTTGATTCTGCTGTCCTGAATTGCAGTGGCGGCTGAGGTTGCTCCTCCATAAGAATGGCCCATGATAGTTAATTTATCAAGGGCGAGCGGAACAGGCTCGTTAAATTGCTCCGATAGCAAGTTACCCTTCTCGAGACCGTCTATTATTGTTCTGCATTGGCTCACTCTTTTCACAAGATATTTCTTTGCAACTTGAAGAGTTCTATCTGTAACGACTCCGACGATATCATCTGAGTGATCTACACTGAAGACTATGTATCCATGGCTTGCCAAAGTGTTACAAATTGTGGAGTAGGCGTTACAATGAGCTCCTAACCCATGTGAAAAGATAATTGGAATAAGCTTTTTATCAGTGTTCTCGAAACTGGGATCATCGAGAGATGTTAACCGTGCACCTTCATATGCATGAATCGGTAGATTAGTTGAGTAATGGTTCGCGATTGCTAAGAGAAAACGAGGCACTCTTCCTAGGAGACAGGTCGCAATCGTGTAAACGTTTTCTAAGTAGTGGTTTGCATGGAATAGCTTGGCAAGCGGCTTATTTATGTCTTCTGTTGGGTAAAACACAGAAATTGATACATTGTTGTATGTGATGTTCATGAAACCAGCTTTGAATCGACCAGTCGGTTTCGGAAGCTCGTAGTGGTAGTAAAAGCAAATCATTGCCAGATGAATGATCCAAAAGAGGGCTGCGACTCCGTATAGCAAAACGGATTGGGAGTTTGTGACCATCAGCATAATGAGAAAGAAAGTGCAAATGATATGAGGCAATGTGACGACACTCCAGCCACCCACGTATCTGGTAAGTGCTAATGTCGATATCAATAGTAACATTGCGAAGATATTTGCTTGATTGAGCCCTGAATTCGAAGCATCTGAGGAGATAATTATTCTTGAAAGGCAGAGGAATTGAACTATCGCACTAGGCAGACTTGAATAGTGGTACACTCTTCCCATTTTCACTTCAAAATCGAAGATATCCTAAATTAATTTAATAACTGAACCTTTCATTAGCAAAATAAGCAGAGAGATCAAAACAAAATAAGGAAATCAATCGTTGCTATTGAAACATCCCTGATGAAAAACCATTGTGCACATCTACATACACATGCGGCATATTTCAAAATGTTTCATTTTGGCCTACTTCAAAGTTTTTATCCCAAAAATGACACATAATCTATCGCTACTAGCAAAATCTTCTTTTCCTTACGATAAGCATACTGCTATCATTATGTTGTTCCTCTTCTAGAAAAAGCAAAGATGATATTCTTCTTTTTCATCACTAATGCTGCTTTAAGCAGGATGAGAATACTGTCTAGTATCTCATAATTAATAAAGTGTAATCTCCGGTTATGAATTAGCCGTATATGCTGTGAAAACTCTCCACTAATACTGATGCCTTACGGCTTTCTCTCCTTCTCTTCATGGAATTTCAAGCAATAATTTAACAGTTCATCTCTTTGGACCCCTCCTTTTGGACTCATATTAAAAAGCTTACTTCCAATGAGTCTATGAATGTCTGAGCTTTGAATTCTGGGACCCTTGTGTCTAGAATATCTGATTCATCCTGGAGAACACATTTCTAAAACTCATTTTTTTCAAAGACAAGAAGCCTGAGTTTCGTCTATCATATTCAAATAATAATGACAGATTTACCTCTACGATTACTAAAAATATTTTTCTTATAGTTGCTATGAAAGAAGAGACACATCGATGAGGAATATGGTTTATTCAGTAATTCTCACTAAAAAATAATTTGATGATTCACATTAAAAAAGAAAGCTTAGAAAGTTGTCTTTATTCGTTTTAGATATGATCAAACTACTGTTAATTAGAACTTGAAGAAGAATTTACGGTCATTTTGCTGAAATTGTCCATTCGACCGCCTGATTTATGGCATGAAAGGTCCTTCAATTCCCACGGGCACATTTTCTTCAAATCATCAAATCGATGAATTCATAAGAAACTCAACAAAAAAATTTTCTTTATGACTGTTGGAGTTTCGAGAATGAAATGGATTAAAAGAGAAAAGATTGATTTCAGTGAATAATGCAGATTCAAAACCTCTAAACATTTGCGAGTAGCTAGAAAGAACACAATGAACATGCGAAATGAAGTGGTTCGAAACGTTTTCAGCGAAACTCAGAACTCATTCTTAATCAATAATTTATTTTTTTCAACAATAGCAAATCGAAATTTTAATTAATCAAGACTTCTCAAATCTTTTGTCTTCTTTCGCTGAGGACGATGCCTTTAAAATTCAGAACTTTTGTCCTAGATGGACTTCCTACATAGATCCTTGTTAATGAGCTCAATAATAATAAAATTCGAGAGCAACAAGCAATTTCCCTAGCCATTGAAAATAGTCCCATTCAATTTGCAAATAGAGACAATTTGAATTGTTGACACTGCAGTTTGGACCAGAGTCCGATAATGTGCGCCTTACCATTATACTGAGACTAAAAGCACTTAAACCATTCTTTTCTCAACAAATCTAATAAAATGCCAGAAGTGAACGAGCAAATCTCAAGAGAAACAACAAGAGTCTAAAAATTGTAAGCTCTTAGAACTTTTAGCTTAAATGGAACTATCCAAGTAAGTTATGTATGAAGAGAGCAAAACTCATGTTCCCTCAATAGTTTTATGAGAATAAACAGTTCTAGTGCCTAAACTAGGTGCAAATTCTAACACTTATCGAGCAGTAACTCTGAATTGGAAAGCAAACTCAACTATATAATTTTCATTAGTAGAATTCTGCTTGTATTAGTGGCAATTTTAGATTTTGCAATGATTTTAGTTTTCTTCATTGATTAGCAACCTTTTCCCAACCAATTTATGCTAAATCCCGAAGGATCATTAAGTCGTACGCGAATATTACTTCTATTGCTGAGATTCCCATTTTTATCGTCGTAAAGAAAGAGAAGCTTTCCTACAGATACGATTTTGGGATCTTAATGCTAAATATGAAAGCAGAGTGGGTTGCCTCCAAAGGATCCATTAAGGTAAAAGGCTTATAAACTTGAAGCGGGTTCAAATCATCTCTTCCCATTCAAAAAGTCAACCATAGAAACTGAGTACGCTGGAATTCGAATTTTATTCGTGAATTTTAATTAGTTCGCCTGATAATTTTTTTTCAGTAAGTGATTTATCGAAGCTCATGTATCAATTTCATTCCAAACGCAAACTTTATTTTACGGTTATTTGAACTTGATTCTCATTTTGGATTCTGTTTTCAAACGATTCAATAGAGCAAGAATGGGTATAAGAATTTTTGAATGATAATTCAATCAGTTTCTGTAGTTCTTCGTTTGCTGTTGATGAATTCAGGCCTTTAAAAAGAGGTGTTAGTTGCTCCATAATTCCTCACCAAATCATAAATACTATGCAAAGATAGACTTAAGCAATAAACGAAAACAGAAAATTTCTGCCTCTCTCCGAAGAAGGTCAAGAGAACCAGATAATTCTGGTTGGAATTCAAAGATTCACTTCTACTTCATATCATCATTGAGTTGTATTCTTACATCTGAAAAAAATTTCTAAGTATGTGGTTTGAGAGACCTCAGAGGTTTCTGAAGGGAACAAGCATCCAAATCTGAAAAAAATAGCATCTACTTCAAAAGTGAGGAACATTGAAAATATTCTTCCTTTCATTTAATTACACTGTCCTGAATTTAATTTGGCTGGCTCTTCGGAAATAATAGCCTGACTCGCAAATCACAATTTAATAAATCAAATTTGTCTCTGAATTTTAGTGCAAAATATTGGATTTCGGAATCTTCACGAGCTCCAAATGAAAAGCAATCATATCACGCTCCCACTCGCTCTCCAATTATTCGCCACGACTTTGATAATGACCACCAGTAAGCTCTCGTTTTGAAAAATCATCAACTCATATATTTTCAAGAATGCTGGACTTATGTCGACATAATCGGTAATACGCCTTTAACATTCGCTGCAACCGACCACTCATTTACAAACTATTCGATTTCGTCTTTAATTCCATCGTGGACCGGTTCTCAAATGTTTGCGCTCAGCTTTTGGACAAACAGGAACAGTTATTCGGATTCCTTATGGCATGGTTTTGTCAGACTAGCAAATTCAGAGTAATTTTTCCACTT
>ENA-UOUE01000260-UOUE01000260.1-compost-metagenome-genome-assembly--contig:-NODE-260-length-44862-cov-12.937926_pt1 | contig 44862 bp, 25 predicted proteins | sample MGYA00238146_ERZ747223 | MGnify/ENA primary metagenome ERZ747223 (study PRJEB28781, sample SAMN06268865) | compost metagenome | isolation source: single cell | place: USA: California, Emeryville, Joint...
CTGCAATCATAGATGTTATGCGCTGCTGTGAGTACCAAATCAGGCCCGATCAATATTCCAGTGGCTGACTTATAGTTCCCGTTTCCAGGATCTATTCTGAGAAGTCCATGAACGCTGTAAGGAAAAGAAGATGAGTTTTCAATTCGTGTGCGAAGCTCTTGAGGAAACTTTTTGATCCTTTGATCATCAAGTTCCCTGATAGGGTCAGCTTTAAAACTAGTGGTTTCAAAACTTTGCATTCTTTGGAGTTTCCCTGCTTTGGGTTGGTAGCATAAAGTTTTGATTTGGGACTTTGGATCATTTATGTCAATTTGATCAGAATTCAAATCCCTCGTTCTATTCGCTCGATTTGCTTCTTTCTTTTCTGCCTCTTTGAAGAGATTTCCGAGAATTTCAGACATTTCTACTTTCTCTTTTGATTCTCTTGCTCCCATCTCAGTTTTCTTCGATTTAGAAAAAAATTTACTTTTTTGTCGAATTTTTCAGTCAAATCGTGACGCGGGATCGGTAGCTAAAAAGTCAGTAATTCGTACTAGAATCCAGTGTAACTGGCTTGAGAAAGACCAGAACAAGTACGTATCTCACTGAAATAAGAGAAAATATCCAATTGGAAATGAAAAGGGTAGCAAACTAGCTAAGACATCTCGTTTTTTCATGATAAACCAAGAATAAAAGGTTCTTTGCTCAAATCAAGTGGTCCGAGAAAAAACTGACACGGTACAGATGTAGAACTTTATCCTACTCATTCTCTCAGATCCGTTTAGCATAAATGGGAGCTCTTACTCTATAAAATTGCTGGTAGAGGTACTATTCTCGTATGTATCAGTTCGAGAGGTTAATAAACATGACTGTTAAACAGTAAGAAGGGGTCTTATTTTCATTTGGTCACGACAATTATTTTCAGCGATCAAGTGAGAAGTCAAGTATCTTACCAATAGATCTCGACTGTAACTACCTCGATTCAAGTTAATCTTCTCTTTCAAAGGGAATATTGTTCAATTCAATACTTACATTGTTCTTCTATTACAAATTTATTTGTTCCTGTTCATAATGAACTTTCAGGAAGAATTAGAACAGTCGCAAACAAAAATTGGTAATTCGGCAATTTTAAGAATCATAGAGATTGCATTGAAGATGAAAATATTCAGGGAGTGTTAGCTTCTTATTCCACTACTAGAAGTAGTGGCAGGTTCGCATCCAGTCAAATTCTATCCGGCGCACATAATCTCGTCTTGAAACGAGCTTTTCAAATACATTAATATCTTCACTCATATCCTCTCAAAAAAATGAACTTGTTGAAAAATAATTTCTTAATTAGCAAGGAAGTTCATCAGAACCTTCGAATTATCAGAGAAAAATTATTTAAACATCTTTTTTATCTCATTTCTTTTAAGGGTACTGTAAATTCTTTAGCATTTGATGAAAAAATATTTGGTAGCAACAGCATTTCTAAATTCTATTGATTTTAGTGCATGTTGTATTAAATTTACCATGATGCGCCAAGTACTGCCGACTTTTCGAGTAGACATTTGACATATTTCCAAACTAAGAGTGATATCTCACCTTCCAATTTTTAATTAAAACTGCAATTTCTGATAGAGGATAAATTATCCCCTTGAAATGTAAAACCATTATTCTCGAAACTCTCTCGTGAAATTATCTCTGGAGCTAGTGTGTTTTATGAAGAACAATATACAGTTGATATAAAAGATACAAAATCCCAACTCTTAGAATTGACACTATATATAATAGTTAGCGTTTATTCTCAGAAACCCGAAAGTGAGACCGATACGTTTAATATTAGAGAAAAGAAGCAGACCATTATTGTACAAAGATGCTCCAAGACTGAATTTCACATGATATCCGTTCCTCAACTGACACTCTTACACAAATTCGCATCTGGTGATTGAAGTCGAGCACAGCTAAGTAAGTACTACATGAACAATGAACTCATGATGTGATTTACATACCAGAATTTATTTCCATTCTCGGAAATCTTCAGCAATGCACTTTCATTTTCATTGAAACTTCCCTTTTCAGCAAACTCTATTTAATCTCAGCTCATGAACCGTAATCTCCTGATTCTTCAAAATAAAGAAATAGTCGATTTTGATTGAAAGTAACAGAAAGTTATGGGTACGACTAAAGCAAAGCATAACTTGCATCATTCGATAAATTCTGAGGATAGACTGTTTAGATGCTGGCAAACCTGGATGCAAAGAATCAGAGTGGTTCACCTTGGAGAGTTTTCCGCCGATAATCTATCACCATCTGAACTGAAGTTGTTCACATCCCAGCTGAGATCGAAATTACAAAGAGGTTAGAACTGATATCTCAACAACGAAGGACGTCATGATGACACAAAATGGTGGATTAATAATGCTGCGGCTAATAATTCAAAAAGACGTGAGTCAAATTATTTTATTATTAAAGTTTGAAACCATTTTATCACATCGTCAACTCTTCAAAGGCAGATTTATTTGCTTCATATTTTTTAAGAAATACTCATAGGTTTCTGTATACTCATTTTATTCAGCTGAATGGAAACAGTGATTACATTTATATGCCATTTTAGTTGGTCCTTTATTGAGGATAAGCTCAAACAAGATCATCTGCAAAGCTTTAATAATTTTAATCGATCTTGAATATCTATCTTGATGAATAAAAAGAAGGCTCCTTCAAAAGCAATATTCGCGACTCTATCTCATGAGATCATTCCAACAACTCATCAGTCACTTGATACAGACTCTCATCTCATTCACCTAAACCCTAACACAATCGTTTGTGTCTATCACACAAAAACGGACTCAATTCTCTCATTTTCAATCTCCAAACCCGCAAAATAATCCATAAAATGGCATCAAAGGAAAACCCCTTTCCTACAGTAGATTCTAATACCTTCACATTCAAAGAAAACAATCAACTCATCGTAGTATTGAGATTCTCCAAAACTGAATTTCGCATGCTTTCCATTCCTCGACTACGATTACTTCACTCGCTCAAGACTAACCAATCTGCTGACTCTCAGCTGAATATGTGCTACATGAATAACGAGATTATTACATGGTTCAGCAATGATGACCTCCTGACATTCTGGAAATTTTTGAGCACAAAACCTTCTTCTACAATTAAACTTCCTTTTACAGTGAGACCGACTTACTCTCAGCTCACTAATCGAAACCTCCTCATTCTGCAAAATGAAATAAGTAAAGAATTAGTATTCGTTGATGTGAAGCAAAAAAAGGTGATAAAAACGATTAAAGTCGAGCATAATTTATATCACTCGATCAATGCTGAAGACAAACTATTTCGGTTTTGGACTGCGTTCATGCAAGTGACTGGATTCGGAGAATTCTACTGCGATAGCATATCAGCTGATATTACGTTGAAGACGGTCGGGAAGTTGTCGCTGCGGGGTTCTTTTACGGAAGCAATTTTATTAGATGGAGCTCGGACCCTGATACGTCATAACAGCACAAAATGTCAATACTTTGAAATAGCTGCTGATTTGTTGATTCTATATCAATCTGAAAGACTGAAAGATGAGCGATATTCTGGATCTCTTCACATATTCAAGGCAAAGAAGTTTTGTCTGATTACCCGAGATGGTCGATTGCTACTGCTTTGGTTTCATCGAGAGGAGAGCCATCCTCATTCCTGGAATGAAGCTCAGGGTTCACCTTTTTGGGAATAATCTTATTAATAAAAACACATTTTCACAAAGATGCTATGAACTTCTTAAACTTACAAAAGAACCAACTAATTCTTCTCTTGTTTCCCCGGTATTCAGCCTATTAAAGTGGTTTCATTCAGATACATTGACTGACAAACTTTTAAGACCGATCCATCAACTTTATGTGGCGTGTCAATGTCTGAGGAGAAAAACAGCTCTTAGCAATAAATGAAACTCCAATTATTAATTTCTTCCTTGTATAATATTATCATACTGTATTTTCTCATATAAAAAACTTTAGTAAAAGCGCTGAGAAAGCCTTTTCACTTTTTCTTTGATTAAAAAAGTCAGCCTTTTTTCATGCATGACAGTAGGGTTTTTTTCCCTCTTTCAATAAACATTACGAATCTGTATGAAATTTTCCTTACATTCCAAGGCTTCTCCAGCCATACAATGATAGATAACAAACTTAACGCAGTACAGTGAAATGCCCTTTCGGTAATAGTTATTTCATCTCATGCTATAAAGAATCAAAAAGAATTTTATTCTAAACATTTGTTATGAATAAAACAAAATCTTCAGTGCACCCTTCCATCTCAGTTTTAGCTCATGATCTCATACCAAGAACCCACAAACTACATGGATCGAGATCAAAACTAGTACCATTAAGCCCGACTATCATCGCTTGCATCTATTCCCACGAAGAAGGCTTAGCTTCTATAACTTTCAATCTTCAATCTCGAAAAGTTCTTCAGAAAATATCAATAAACGGCAAATACGAACCCATAGTCGATTCTGATTCCTTAATCAAAGATGGAGATCAGAATTTCATCGTGGTGAGATGCTCTAATACAGAGTTTCAAATCCTCTCAGTGCCGAGATTAAAATTGCGATGCGTATTTAAAACTCAAGAGTCAGAGAAATCCAATTTAAATTTTTGCTACATGAACGGAGAAGTGATCACATGGTTCGATGATCGTTCTGAACTTACCTTCTGGAAGCTCTTCGCCACGACTTCGTCTTCGGTCCTGAAGCTTCCATTCGCTGTGGGACCATATTATTCTCAGCTCACGAATCGAGATCTTCTCATTCTGCAAAACTCGGAAACTAATAAGTTGGTCTTTGTCAATGTGAAACAAAAAAAGGTGGCTGATACTGCGAAGTCTGAGCATCATTTAAATTATTCTGTAAACTCTGAAGACAGAATATTTAGGTCAAGGACTACTTTCATGCAAGGAGCTGTATCTGGAGAAATGCTTTGCGACAAGCTAACGTCTAGGCTTACATTGAGCTCTATAGGGAAGTTGCGATTGAATGGGGCAGGAATACAAACGCATTTCCTGGATGGTGCGAAGATTATTTTGTGGCAAAACTTTTGGGATCTCAAACTTTATGAGATGACCGATAAAGAATTGATTACATATAAAATGAAAAGACCAAAAAATGAAAGGTATATTGGCTTTCTTCAACTATCACAGTCAAGAAGAATGTTTTGTCTCGTTGGAGAGAACAAAAGTTTAATGTTGCTTCAATTCCGATAATGCTGTTTTACCTTCTACCAAGCTTATGAAAGAGGCAATATATTTTTGTATCAGATAAAACGCAGATGTAAGATTAAGACTCAGCATTAACAATGATGCCTCATTGTAACCCTCAATATTCTTATTATCAATGCATTATATCGCTATACAAAATTTGCTGCTTTCTTATAATCGAATTTTTGATTTTCTGAACAATTCTGATGAGAAAAGCAGTTCGAGATAATCGTTTTAGCAGTTCTAGAATTTGTGACAAATAGATAAGCTGTTTGAAAATCTTTGTGTGAATATCAAGTAAGACTATTCCTTCAAATAAACAAACAGTTGGATCCTCCACGAAGTTCCTCATAATAATGGATTTTGTGTCTACTACCAACAACGATATGACGATTTTTCTTTATTAGCAACTACTTAAATCATCATCATCAACTTCTTCCGAACTTCACCAAACATTGGGTAAAAACACAGGTTTTTTTAAATAATCCACTAGCACTGATTGTGCAAGTGATATTTTAAAAGTATTCACAGCTACAAAAATTAAATTAAAACTGCATCTATCAATACAGTATGAGCGATCACAAATGTAACAGAGGAGTAAATGTAGAGAGAGAGTGAGAATTATAGCTATCTATAATTTTCAAATAACTTAGCATTATATCTCTTATTTCCATTAATTGGTTCCTTGAGTACTATCGGTCTGGGAACTAGACGGCGAGTTTCCTCTGAACAGGTCTTTCAAAGCTTCTTTTAAATTGAATTTGCCAAACTCTGCGTCTGTTGGCAGACTTTCCACATTCAATTTTGAGCAAAACAACGCGTAATTCCTTCTTTTACTTTTAGTTGGGCTCATTTCTGGGCTCTTGATCCCGGAAGGTTTCTCTGGATTCCATTTATTACTAGATTTGCTACTATTATCATCTTTATCCAGTTCTAATTCCGCGATGAGGTCCTTTTGAAATTGAGCTTTAAATCCCAAATTCTTCATTCTATCGACCTTTGGCACACTTTTCACTTTCTTTTTAGAGCACGTTTCTGAAGCTTGTCCATCAGAGCTAACCTTAGATTCATACTCAGCCGCTTGTAATCGTAGGAATTCTGTAGAAAGCGCCGGCTCTCGAGCTTTTGGTTCTAGGGATTCAAAATTAAGCTTTCCTGTTAGCTGGTTTTCCAGTTTTGATGCTAGAGCCATTTCTGTAATTGCATCATTAATAGTGATTTTAGAGGTGAGTTGAATGAACATCTCCTTAAGGATGCTGTCGATGCTCGATTTTATAGCATCGAGCTTATGTAAATCGTTGATTTGAGAAATGCTCAAATCGCTATCAAATGACTGCGTTTTGTAAGCCAAGCAATCCAAGCAGTTGAGAGCGGAATGTGTGGAGGCGAGGGAATTCTGAAGCATTTTTATTTGAGTGATTTGAAGGAGCTCTTTAGTGAGGTATTGGATAACTTCTGCGAAAAGAGCATTTTTTTGGTTTTCTAATTGAAGGTAGATGCAACGGGAGCTTTGGTGGAACATTGTGGGTCGTTGAAGTTTGCTGTTGCTGTTGGGCTAAAATAATTATAATTAGAACAGCAACTTCGGAATTTATATCATTCTTTTTCGTCAGATAACGGTAAGCAGAAATCCAAACCTCGATTCCATGAAATTAAGAATGCTCTAATTCACTTCTATCTATCCGTTATACAGGAATAGAACAAAGAATAATAAAATTAAAGGGTTATGAGCCTGAAGAATCGTGCAAATAAATATAAAATGCAAGGTAAATTCGTTTCAGATTTTTCGTAGAAATTGCAAATAACCGTTGATTTTGTTTCTAAAACTCTTACCACGAACGGTTAATCTTTCGAAAACTAAAAAGACGCATAGAAGCAATGATAGGAAGTTCGATGGTAGTCAGATTTTATTGGACTCTACTTTCTCTTGCGAAGCTATAGTAATAGCACTAAAGTTTTGCATTTTTCGAAGCCTTCAGTATTTTAGGTATAACGTTTGGTTCTATGAATCCGAAGGAAGTTAAAAGAACAATAATCACTTTCTCATGTTTTTGGCAGATCCGTTGAGGATTTTCTGCAATTCTTGTATACATACCCGTTTAATGCACAGGTAGCATCACTAGGTATGAAATGAACTTTGTCGAAAATTCTTCGTGCGTAAATACAAATCTTAGCTTTTCCTTGAGGCAATCCATTAACTAATTGAATGCTATCATCTGAAACAATGTTCCTTCGATTGTGATAGCAAAGTTTCTCGAATTTTTTAGAATAACGGACACTTGAATGAAATCTTTCTGGAAAAATGGATTTGATCCGTTATTGAGGTTACTCCATGGCATCACAACTTGGAGAGCACATTTGGATGCAATACTCTTCCACTAAAAATCCTGAAAATAGGATAGATTTCCATTGATTAGAAAAGAATACACTTAGATTTCCCCCCTCTTTGCAGCGCCAAAAAGAAATAGAAGCACCTGATTTTTCTCTTGTTATTTTCTAAAATAAGTAGGAGCTTGTCTGGTATAGGATTTGTTCCATTTCTTTCTTGTTTCGTAAATCGTTTCAACCAAAGCAGGATCGCTTTTTCTCTACTATTAATTGGGAAGAAGAAAAACAAGTCAACTAGACTTTTATACTAAGAATCAAGTAAATTAAATTATTGTGGCTCTTCTTGATGGATTTGTAGTCACAGTTGAGAATTATCTAGCAATTCTACCTCGTTGTCTAGATGTGTTCAAGTAACATTTTAATATGAGGTCTTTTTATATCGAACACAAAGTTCAATGTGATAATACTTCAGGTTAGGGTCGTTTCTATCTTGTCTAAAGCGTGAAACTGGCGCTAGCTCTTTTTGTTAATAACTCAGTTCCTTCCTAAAGTAAGGGTTGTGCAATTGTAATATTCATTTTTTGTCAAAGAAATGAATAGCTCTGGAAAAACTCAGTGACAGAATAGTAAATAGAGTTCTCACACCTATGTTTCTCCTACATTAGAAAATAAGAAAATTTGTTAGTCTTTGCTTCGCTTGTCGTTTGATGTATTTCTCTTTGGTTTCATAATGGAGATCCTATTGGGTATATGATAAATTCGATAAATTAACAAGCAATCACAAATTAACCGCATTGCAGTGAAGAGTCGGAATAAATGTATCTTCATCACTCGCTAATTTATAAGAGGAAAAAAATTTCTTACTACAGAGTTTGCTCTGTAAATATGACTGCCTTGTGCTTTACTACTTGAATGAGTCCTTACGACTCTTCTAGTATGCTATAGAAAAATTCTATACATGGAAATAAACCGCATATATGAATCTTTTAAAGAATCCTGAATTTATTTCATTCAATAAAAAAGTAAAGACGTTTTTCCTAAAATAGTCGTAAAATTTCCTTACACATGCTTCCACTCGACATCTCGATAGGCACACTCGCCTATACGGTGTTTGCTTTGCTTGGACTGTGCTTCCTCCTCGATTATTTCAGAAAATCAAAAGTCACCATCCACTATTCTTCACCACAATTCTCAAAATTTGTCCACACAACTTTCCAAAAACAATCTCTAAGGTTCTTCCCTTTTCCACCACTCTTCTTCTCTTTTGGGCAAACTTATCTTTCATTTCAAACATACCAAGATGACAAGAACCTCGTTCTTACAAGAGAATCATTTGATTACCCAACAGGTGGTACTGGTCACGTGGAATGGATCACTACCAAAGACGAAACTAAGCAATTTCATCCTAATGTGATAGCCTTTATTCTCCCAGGCCTCAGATCGAGGCCAGAAACGCCTTACCTGAGAGATATTTATTCACAACTAATCAATGGTGGAATCCGTCCCGTGCTCTTTGTTCCACGTTTCAACGACCATAAACTACAGCTGCCATTCTCAAAACCTTTCAATTTAGTTGATGACATGCATCAAGGCGTCCTCTATGTCAAGAAAAAATATCCAGAAGCGAAGTTAATTGTCATTGGCCATTCTTATGGAGCGAATACAGTCGTTAACTACATGGCAATTCATAATAAAGAGTCAAATTTCATCGCTGGAGTGTCAATTGCTAATCCATGGGATTTTCATTTGTGTGAAGCTTATTGCAGAGGAAGGAGAGCTGAAAAGCATCTAGTTATTGATATGAAGAAAATCGTAGCGTCTGGATCAGAAGACGTTATTAGAGAGGCAAAGCACCGCAGTTGGTCTCTAGATGAGATCATAAATGGGAAAACTGTGGTTGAGATGGATAGTCTTTTCACTAGTAAAGCAATGGGATATAAATCTCATGCTGAGTATTACACTGATGCTTCAAGTCGCCTGAGAATTGGTGATGTAAAAGTACCTCTCTTCGTGATAAACGCAGTAGATGATCCATTGATCGATCCTAAAGGGTTGCCTCTAAAAGCGCACCTTGAAAACCCAAATATCTTGTTTGTTGAGACCAAAAGAGGAGGTCATTTAGGATGGGTTGACGGTATCTTAAAACTGCGCAGGTGGCATTTGCCGATTGTTGTTGATTTCGTAAAATGGATTGCTGAAAAATCTTAAAAATTGCATCTTAATCATTACTGAACAAATTGTTCGCAACAATTATGAGTATGGATAGATATATATATCGGTTCGACATATAGTAGCAAAATCTTTCCGCTTCTGATGAATAGCTTCCCAATTTATAAAAATGAAAAGATTTATTCTCTTTCATAAAGATTTCGAGATTCGTAGTGGTAATAATATTTTCCGCAGCAAAATTTAGCCATAATCCTTACAGGCTTCAATTCATTTGAATTAATAAAAATAATAACGCAGGATTGGTTGATTCCGAATTAGACTTATCAATCTTGAATGCTCTCAGCTGACCACCTTACCATCGGAGCATTAACCTGCACAATCTTTGCTTTGCTGGGGCTGTGCTTTCTCCTCGATTATTTCAGAAAAACAAAAGTCCTTATCAATTATTCTTCAGATCAATTCTCAGAATTTGTCAACACCCTCTTTCAAAAACGATCTTTGAGATTCTTCCCTTTCCCACCACTCTTCTTCTCTTTTGGACAAACTTATCTGTCATTTCAAACATATCAAGATGACAAGAACCTAGTTCTAACAAGAGAATCGTTTAATTATCCAACAGGAGGCAAGGGACATGTTGAATGGATCACAACCAGAGACCAAAGTAAGCGATTCCATCCTAATGTGATCGCGTTCGTACTCCCTGGTATGCGATCGAAGCCAGAAGCACCATATCTTAGAGATATATACTCAAAGCTAATTAATAGTGGAATCCGACCGGTCATCTTCGTGCCCCGCTTCAATGATGACAAGATGCCGCTACCTTTCAATAATTCTTATAACTTGGTTGATGACATGCACCAAGGAGTTCTTTATGTCAAGAAAAAATATCCAGACGCAAAATTGATCGCAATTGGACATTCATATGGAGCCAATACAGTCACCAATTACTTGGCAATCCACAATAAGGAGTCAAATTTCATCGCTGGAGTGTCAATTGCTAATCCATGGGATTTCAATTTATGCAGTGTTTACTGCAAAGGAAGGAGAGTGGAAAAGCATCTCGTTGCTGATATGAAGAAAATCGCTTTAGCTGGCTCAGAGGATATCAAAAGAGAAGCTAAATACCATCAGTGGTCTCTAGATGAGATTTTGAGTGGAAATACAACAGATGAATTCGATACAGCTTTTACTTGTAAAGCTATGGGATATAAAACTCGCCAAGAATACTATACTGATATTTCAAGTGGGCTCAGAATCGAGGATGTGAAAGTCCCTCTTTTCGCAATCAACGCAGAGGATGACCCATTAATCGATCCGAGGGCATTGCCTCGAAAAGCACACCTTTCGAATAAGAATCTCTTATTTCTGGTGACGAAAAGAGGTGGACATCTGGGATGGGTTGATGGCGTTTTCAATTTGAGAAGGTGGCATCTGCCGATTGTTGTTGATTTCGTAAAATGGATTGCTGACAAATATTAACAAATTACATTTTAATCATCACTCAATAATCTGTTCGTTTGACAATACATGAAGATGAGTTTGATATTATCAAGAGAAGTCTCTTGAGTTACAAAAAGACTTGCTAATCAATTCATATCTGACAAAATAAATGATGCCTCAACGACCAAAAAATCATGAATTTGAAATGTTAGAAAGCCGTTTTTTGTATCTAACAGCTTCAATTTATATTGCATTGAATCCACCCACTATTCATTCGAATAAGAACTGAGTATTATGCAGGGCCCTTGAGCGAAAATGACCATTTTTTGAAAAAGATACTCCTCGTGTCTACATTAGATTTGATCGATATCCAAACCAAACCATTCGTTCCCAAATTCAAATTTTTATCTCAATGGACATTTTGAGATTAATTCAATACCTCAATACCTATATAATCGAGAGAAGGATATGAAGCTAAGTGTGTTCCAGGTTCTTGGTCTTACTAATTTGATACTATTGATATGAATGTATGGTATCATATGTTGAATGGTCGAATAAATGAGCCTGCTTGCAAGAAGCACAACAATTACGAAGTAAAACTATTCCATTTTGGCCTAATGACGTCTTATTAAACAGCATACTCAACTATGTTCGGTAGGTTCCATGGAGGTTGCCTCATGAGTGACTCCTACATCCCCATAAAACGAATCAAGAAAAATTTGGATTTGATTTTAATTATGAATATCTTCCGTTAGAAGCTGCTAAAATTATAAATTTGAGTCATTCGCATAACAGTCAATTCAATTTTGAATAGATTCATTTCGAACTATTTATTAACGTATCTAATTGAGTATTAAAAACAAAAAAATCTTTCAATAAAAAACAGATATGGATTTCTCTCCAGCAGACCTTTCCATTCAACTCGATTCTGCTCTCTCGGCACTCGAACTTGAAAAGCAATCCTCAAACTCCAAACCAGTATCGAGTGGACGATGGACCAAAAGCGAGCACCAGCGGTTTGTCGAAGGACTCAAATTATTTGGCAAAGACTGGAAAAAAGTCGAAGACTATGTCGGAACAAGAAACGGAGCGCAAGTCCGCTCTCACGCACAGAAATTTTTTAAGAGACTTCATCGAGAATTCACCGTTGATTCAAAAACTCAAAACATTCCTGCCAATTCACATGCCAATAAAGAAAATCAACCAATGGAGAAAGAAAAATCCTCTCCAGGCGCGATTTCCGAATTAACCCTCAATGCTATGAACCAATTGGAGTTTAGACCTTACTCGAAAGGAGAGGGCCTCGGCGTTCAAAGTAAATAATTCGACTAGATTTCCCCCAATAACATTGTTTTGTTAGACACCAATTCCAAGCAGAACGAACAGATGAAGGTGAAACTTCAGACAGAGGGCATCCGTTATTCGGTTGAAGATATATGCCAGAAAGAAGCAAATAACAATAAATTTTTGGAAATGAATAAAAGTCGTGACGAGCAGAATGCTACTGAGACGCTTAAAGCGCTATTGCTGCAAAAGATCGCAGCAAGTCAAAACGAAATCCTTGAAATTCATTCAATTTTGAAAAGAGTTAAGCAAAATTATTTCAAAAACGATGAGAATTTCTTGAGGAACAATACATGTGACCTAACCTCACAGTAAGTCAAACCTCATGTTTGAAATAAACTAACCCATAAAATTAGAAACAGTATGAAGTTTGTAGAAGAGGACAGCTCTAAGAAGAAAAGATTGAAGGAGATGTTTGTGAAGAATTCAGCTTTTAGAGTTTCAATGGAGAAGACAGATGCAGAGACTTTGCGATCGAAATTGAGTTTATTGAAAAATTCGCTTGGCAATGAGCAGAGCATGACGTTTAAAAAGGTCAAGATGCTCTGAGTTTTGAAATTGCCTTTCAATTCTGTGTTTTAAAAAGTTTATGTCATAAGCCTGTTTTGTATGTTTTTGAAAGGCAGACATTAAAGTTTTGGATTGTATAATCGATAATAAAGTTTATATCAAATAGGTGCCAAATTACAGCCTTTCGTCTTCTTGTTCAAGGGGTTGTTACTAAATTGTTAATAAATCGAAATGTTTCCGTTTTAGAATGTGAGTGTTTGATGAAGATCTGTAACTGGAGCATAGGGAGTTAGTGGAAACCGATGCTAGTCACAGAGTTGAGTCTTAAGCCACTATGGAAGGCAGGGATAATGCGGAAATGATGGAGACTGGATTTCAAGAAAATAACAGTTATCGAGAATTTGGCAATATTTGGATTTGAAAATAAGCCAACAAATTTACGAACCCAGTAATTCCAAAGAAAAGCAATTATCTATAAAATCTGATCGAAATTTGCATATTTCTTTTGTCGACCGTACTGAATTATGCAATTTTTTTGCAGTAAATGGCGTAAATGCCGTCAGATCCAATAAACAAGACTTGAGGCATGTAGCAGCGATTTTTTGGCGATTCCGATTCGTCTTTACACGAAGCTTATAAAGGCTTCCTAAGAAATATAAACTCTAACAAAAACAGCAACCTAGTAACATATCATCACACAAGACCATTCCGCGTGTTTTTCGGCTACTTTACAAATAAACAAGGTTGAGAATTTATCTAGCTCGTAGAATTTTTAAATTAGTCAGTGGCATTTATTCTGATCCATTGCCATTGGAACTTTTCCAGTTTTAAAGCTTCTTTTGAAGATCATATTTGGCTTACCGAAGCACGCAAACTTGCATCAATCAATACAGGCCATGGGCTACTTTCCTTAAAAAATTTTCAAAATGTTAGATTTTTCCAACAATGTTCATGATAAATGAAGATCTTGTCCCTACTGGCTCTATTCTCTAGCTAGCTTGCCAATTCTGAACTAATACTGCTCTTTCATAAGCTGTTAGACTTTTCTGTACTATGGCGAGTTCAATTTTTTATACTATTATAAGGAAAATCTCATACCCTTTTTCACATCAGAATAAAATAGGAAAATTTTCGTAGTGATATGAATACGAAAAAACTTTGTAAAAATGCATGTTTATTGCGAGAAATATAATTCTTATTCAGATTATTAGGTAGTAGCTAGTAACGCTCATAAATCAATTGATACTTATGAATTATGGAGTGCAAATTAACAAAAAGGCATCACCTATACTTACTTTAACGATGAATAATTCATATAACCAATTATTTAAGAGAAATATACGGATTGAAACCCGAGCCGAAAAATTCCCCTTGAATTAATGCCTCGTGTTCTAAAGTTCTGTAGTATAGAGTTGGTAAATTATCATTATGGCCGCTTAGTTCCATAATGCTTCTAGGCACTTGTTCACGTAAACATCTGTAGCGAATGCATCTCAAAGAACTGATCATATGAGGACTTCGTTGGCTCCTTCTGCTTCATTTTCTGCATGTTCATTCTGAGAAGCAGAGGCACTGGTATTTTTTCTTGATCAGCTGTCTCCGAATAATTCGCCCATGTTTTAGCTGAGAATTCGTCAGATAAAGGAGGCTGTGGCGCCTTGTCTAGATAGCTGATGAAAGCTGAGACTTGCTTCGGATAGGAAGAAGCGGTCGAACCCATTTGGATGTTGTTGTTTTTGCGGTGTCTTTGTTTTTTACTGATAAAGATAATGATTATAATCAGACGGGGGTCGCTGGTATTTAAGCGAATCAATTCCAGGGGTCAATAGGACACGTCACTGGTCCAACCACTCGATTAATGATGACGTCATTTACTGCATTGCCTTTTGAGTAAAATCATCTGGAATTTTTCGAGAGAAATCTAATTTACCGACAATTTTTTCCCTCAATGGCTCAAATTTTAACTCATGCAATGAGATGAACTTTTGGCTACTTTTCGAAACATTATTTGCTGGAGTTAGCTGCTTCTGGGCAGCTAAAGGAGCCAATACTTGGTGTGGAAGATGAGCTACTTGCCAGGAATATAGAATTCCAGTAGACAGTACGCAGTACATTGATAGCCGAAAAATTTTTCAACTTATTATAAAATATTTTAAGGAAAATTGATTTAACGATTGGAATTGTGAACTGCGGATGGTATCAGCTAATATACAATTGAGAATAAGTTAATGAAACCAAACCTAAAGGATTCAAATACAAATTAGGTGAAGTGCGAATGAAGAAGAGAGGCGGTGTAGTTGAAGAAATAGCCTTTATGGATATAAGTTGATCTTTTCTCTTTTAAGGTAAGGTGTTTCAGAACAGGAGTTGAGATTAAAAAAATTAGGGTTATTTTTTCTGACTAAGTTTTCCAGTGGCAAGCAATAACCAGTATCTGCGAGAAATGAAACTCCTCATCGCGCCAACTAGAATCGTGATTGTTTTTTCATGGAGGCAGGCTGAACAATATCGAGGAAAATAGCAAAAGTTATCCTACTATAAAATTAGATAGAAGGCATTCTAATCTTACTATAATTTATAAGTTCGAGGTAATGAAATCCCGCACCGTAGTTGAATACTCTACACTATAAACGGCCAGTGATATCGGGGGTTTGGGATACATTAGCTAGAGTTAAAGATAACTGGGCTGTTTTTATGCTAATCAAAATACGTGGTCATAATCAAGTGAGCTTCGAATTGAACGTCTTCATCCCAATCAATTTTTACTGACGATGGTCGTAACCCGTAAGCTAAAAAATTTACTGCTCGAAACCCAAAGAAGCCGACGCGCGATTTTCCAATCCAATCTAACCTAAGATCTTAATGATAGAACCCCAACTATATGCGATGCTCACTTGCAAATGTTGCTCGAGGTTACATTAGAAGGTCAGAAAAGTAGTCTCTGCAAAGGGGAAGCCACAGGACCTAACAAAGACTAAAGATTCGAAATTTCAGGGCGTTTTTCCATTCAAAACTGGTAGAATTAAAAATCATTTGAAATTTTCATTACTGAACACAGATCTTTCCGATGCTGACCTGTGACGAGACTACATGTAACTACATATCCAAATGGCTTTCTTTGCCCTCGGGTTATCTAACTAACTTTAAGCCTTGGACCTAAACAGTTAAATGAGAAGCCAGCACGTTTCTAGAAAGTTTTTCCACTCTCACTCGCTCCCATGAGTGGCCCAATGGCCCTGAATTTGTAAATAGCAGATTCTGAAAACCCATTTGATTTGAATAAAGCTCACAATTTCTCCAGAGGCCATCAGCCTTCGAATTCCAATACATGTCCATTTTCAAAACTACCAGCCTTACATAAACCGACAAAATCTCGAATCACTCCACCATAACCGCCCGCACTGATTTGCTGTTGGATTCATATTACTGAAAGCAGCCCATTCTTATCTCTTTTTCACCATGGGTAGAAGCGGGTAGAAGGGAATTCGCTAATTTTTTACAATATAGCGTTAACTCTAAAAAATTTTAAATTCAAATTGAGAGGAAAAACTCATAGAAGGAGGCAATATCCTCCAAAAACAACGAAAACTTGCAGTTTCATTTCACTCATAACTTCCTGCTGAAGCTTGATCAAAATATTCTTTCGTGGTGAAAAATAATATATCGTTCAAATTGTTGAAATACGTTTCGGTCGTATATATATATTGCAAACATGAAAACTTTCAATTTCAAATAGAGGAAGTTGCTCACTCACCTTCTCTTTCTTACTATCAGTTTTGACTTTACTATGGCCTAATTAACTTCAACGGCCATTATCTTAATGCGCTTGTTGAATTTTAAAGACGTTAGTTATTGATTCAATTGTTATTTTGCAGAGAAAAAAAGAATACGCTGGTCTTAAACTAATTTTAACAGCTATGAAATAAATGTCAAAACAACACTCGCAAAAAATTATCAAAGGCAAAAAGAGATTAAATTGAAGCTTTTACAGCCTAAATGGTCCATATTTATTTAGATACACCCAGAGAAATTCAGCATTTTTCTTCAAATTATGCTGATTTTTCGGCTTGGTTCATATTGAGAGAGGATGAGTGTGAAATCGACTCAGATAGCGAGCTCATTTTCGAAAGTTCACCAAGTTGGTTGCTTTCTTTGCCTTGTTCTTGCTCAGCGGCGAGTCGACTCTGAATCCAGGTCGTAATATCAAATTCTGGGTGTTTTAGCCGGATATGCTGGTGCAGCGAGCCTTCGGAGCCGTATGATTTGCTGCAATTCGCTTCAGGACACTGAAAAATGCGAGATATATTTTTGGCGGTTCTTCTAAAACGCTTTTTCTTTTCACTATCAGTCTTTTCTAAGCCTAGCGTCATTTTTTTGCCGTGTTTTCCCATGGTCTTCTGTTCATAAGCGTTGAGCGACTGAAAGAGTTGCTCTCGCTGAACGAGTAGTGAATTTATTTGGTTTCTCATGATCTCGTTCTGAGTGATCATGCCTTGTAAAAATTTCGGATCTACTGGGACTTTGCCGTCTACCACGGGGCCGTTCATGAGGATCTGATTAAAAACGCGTTGATTTGTGGTCGCTGAGAAAGCTGGGTTCAGATTCTGTTGTGAAAGTTGAGATTGTAAAAATGCTAAAGCTTGCAGATTTTGAGGGAATTGAGGCGTAATTTTCCCTGGAGTAGCGGTAAGATCTTCCATTGGAAGAGCTTCTTGCTTTATGAGTGGAAAACTTTTGAAGGACTCCATTTTTGGTTGCTTTGTGAAAAGCAGTATTTTAACTTCGTTATTTCTCTCGATAATAATAATTAATTATACGTATGCCAGCTCCGTTTATAAATTTGAAGAGCACTATTAATAAATTCTTATTGCGAATTCTACCCTCAAACGCTTTTAATCAGTTTGTTTAGTTTTTGAACATTATAATTCGCAAAATTAAATATTAATCATCCGAAGAATTTGATCAAACTCACCGAACGGCGTTTGCATTCTCTCAGATTCTGATATTTTAAGAAAAACAGAAAAATTGTTTTGTGTTTCCTTTCCGTTGATGCTGTCTTTACACTCACAATGTGACTAGATCACCAGAATTCCACCTCATACTGCTGAAATCGAAAAAAACATAGAACGCATCGTTCTATATACTTTTCAAGAAAATTAAATTTAGATTAGGTGTCCAAATTAAACTAAATACCCACTTATGTACCACCTCGGAAACTTTAGAAATAATTAAAAATACTCGTAGGGAAAGCAATTTCGATGAGCCTTGATACGGTTTAGAAGAGACATACGCGGACCTCATGAAAAATCAATTTTAAAAGAAATTGTGTAAAATGAGAGTCTGATCATTCCTTCGATTAATTTTGATTAATCAAAACTTATTTCTCTTAGTATTTAAATTTTGAAGCTGTCAAGAGTCAGAAAAATTCGGCAATTAATGGGTCTAAGAACAGCACATCGAAATCTGAACCATTTTCGTTTAGTTGGCATGAAAACCCATGCCTATGCAGTTAAAATCAAGTTAAAAAGCCGGTGTTCAGGATTTTGAGTTTCGATACAGAATTGAACCTAATTTAAGACGATTCCATTCTAATACTTGCAATGTTACTTAAATGCTGCTAGCTGGAGGTAGGGTGATTGCTTCATGAACCCAATTTTTTCGAAACGTTGATTTAGGGCAATATATAAGTCGATTCGAAATAAACGCCTTATTCTCATTTAACTATTTACTTAATGGTCCAACACAGTGCTTTTGCAGCCATTGTACTAACCGCAGTTTTCCTCTGCCTGAACCAAGTCACTGAGACTGACAACTCAGAGATCTCTCTCCCGCAAGTAAATTTCACGTCTGTTTTCTCTTCTCAGGCTGAAAAATGGTTAGCTTGGAGAGGAACATTACCCAACGAGGCTGCTATTTGAAGAAAATACACGAACTACTGTCAACAACACCGACAGCAACAGCACAACTATAGATTCTTTGGACACACAGAATAAAACGGCAGAAACTCCGACCCCGACCAATGGTAACTGGCGACCAGAAAGATAATAATTGATTAATTGAAAAAGCAAACTCAACAATATACCTACCCCTTACTCCTGCGATGCAAGGGTTCAGAGCGCTTCAGGGTTTTTCATTCGAAGGAAGATGGAAGAATGACCTTGCTGATCAAAAAATACGTCCTTTTAATGATATCACATTGGAAAATGGAAAAATCTGGGCCTGGTTCAAATTGTTTAAGATCATCAATGAAACAGTAAATGCAGATCATAAGGAAAGGAGAGTTTATATATTTTGTTGGTATTACAGGCCAAATCAGCGAGAGATAGCGAGGCTACTGTCGTGAGATTTTTTAATGGAGAATATGCTGACGATCCGTTCTATTTCTTCCGCATTTTTGATGCTACATTCGATGATAAAAAGAGGTTTTACAGGCTTTTTGCACGAAATCTTTAATGCTGAAAATGAATAGTTATCGTTTTCTTGCAGAAGGTGCCTCCATAATTGTGATAAACAAGACGGACAGTAGCGAAACCAACATAAGTAATTTTTTTCATACGAAAAGAACGTTTCATTCAATATTTTTTCAAACAGCTTGCCAAATGAAATTGGAGGTCGATTTTTCAAGGATGATCAATGTTTCTAATGGCAGAATTGAGCTTAACTTGCAAGCGGAAGCCCCGTTCTATTTAAAATCGCAGAATTGCACTTTATCTGCGTCCGGACTACTGACTATTCCCATGAAAGTAACAAGTTTCTCACAATGATGTATGCTAACCTGGTCAATAGTTAGAAAATCAGATCACAAGTTACACTTTTATGCTTACAATTATTACCATTGTGAGCTTTTATTGCATCGGACAGATTGTCAAGCATATAATCTCGAACCCTTCCGACGCGAAGAAGGTAGAAAACTCATCCATGGCAGTTATACTAAATACTTTCTCTGATGACTAAAGTATTCAATTCTTTCAATTGGATTTTCTACGATTTGGGACGCTTATATCTGCTTCTCGCACCTCAATATCGCTCTAATGAGAGACGTAATTTGATCTATTACAATAATGTCAGCTACATTCTTTTTAGAATTGGTTCCACCTATTTATCATGCCAATCTTCCTTTTCTTCGTGCTGTTTTCAGTCTTCGATATGAAGCTACTCGTTGAGCTATGGAGACACCGCTACGAGCACTTTTATCAGGTAATTATCTCCCAATCACTTCAAAATATGAATTTCTTCTCCTCCAGACGAATGAGCAATTGCGAAGAGGAATCATGGCTTTCAATATAAAATTTTGTAATTCTACGATAGTCTTTCGATAATTTCTTACCCACCAATGATTCTAGATGGTGCGCTCTTCATTGCTCTTATGCTTTTCAATCAATTCAAGTTCCATCCTGTGTTCGTGTTCTTTTCATCATTGATACTCGTGCCACAAATTGCGCACAATGCCATGAGAGCAGAACGTACCGAGTCAAATCATCCGACTCTCTACCTATTGGCGTTTTTCAAACTCTTAATACCAGTAACAGCCATCAATCTTAACGTCTGGCTTAAGGATTTTTAGCTCTACATAAAAGGATGCCCAGAGAGCATATACGGCTTGAGACCTTCCGTCCCCACTATGGCAATAATATTGACTTCAGTGATTTTCCAGGTAATTGATGATAGTTTTCAGTTCTCAGATACTTATATCAAATTAGATCGTAATATTGGAGCTACAAGCGAAATTAGGGAAAAAGTTTTTCATACCAAGAAGGTTCTTACCACCAAAATATAACTATCTCACCAGGATTCCGGTTGCTGCTGATCTTGAGAGTGGATATGAGCATCTTAATGCTGTAAATTACATTCAAATTTTAGCGTCTAAAGCTAATTATTTTGCATTTCCAATATAGGATGATTGTGCGATTTGTATGGGTTCATTAGCACAAGAAGCGATTGGTGCCGCTGAACTCACGGGCCAAGCTCAATTGTACTACAATGAGTTGCGGCCTCGACAAAATGACTTAATGCGCACTCCTTGTGATCATAAATTCCACGTTCCTTGTCTTCTGAATTGGATGGTGATTAAAATGGAGTGCCCTTCCTGTCGTTCTCAGCTTCCTTCAATTGATTAAGAAAATAACTAACTTCTTCTCTCAAAGCTCGAATACTCTAATAAATATTGCTCTGGTATATGTTCCAACTATTTTTTCACTGACTTTGCTGCTGCTGTTTTTAATCGTTGGATTACGTGAATCACTTTAAGAGCTGTCATTTGACTATGAACTATTCGAAATTATTCAATTTCACTCAAAATAAAATTCTTTTTGCTTTGATACTGCAACACCTATTATTGGTAATGGGCTATTCTTATCATGCCAAGAAGATGGAAATGGCATTAATTTATCAACAGAGATTCTGCGCCATATTATATTTGACAGATGAGAAATTATATTATCAATCCTGTTAGACAGAAAACCTCCCTCTATATATTTTTTATAGAAGATGGAAATCTTAAACAACCTCCAGCAACTCTACACCCTTAGAATCTTTGGGACAAAAAGAAAAATTAATTGCAGCATCGATTAATATATTTTATCCGAATTAAAAGAGAATAACAATTTTTCATCTTTTAGCTGAAAATCGCTCTGAGAAGCATCTAAAATAAGATAAAATATGCTATTATATGCACTGATATCCTCAAGTATCAAAAGAAGAAAAAATGATTCATTTATTTGAAAAATCACTTTTCATACAAAGCAAAATTACAAAATCCAAGATACAAGTATCTTGTACAAAAATTATGAAACTTGAAGCGTTAAATAAATAGACTATTACAACCATAATCCACTTAATTCTAAGAGAGACTCCTTAATATCAGAACATCTAGACAAAGTAACAGCAGATTTCTCTCTCCACCATGAAATTAACTCACAGACTGTTCTATTATATCCTTTAGATGGTTTGGGTCCTTATGAATCGATCTGAAAACTCTTTGGAGAGGCAGGATTAGACGATAGAGACTCTGGCAATTTGCTTTGTTTCTCTTCATTAAACGACCATAATCGATTTACTGGTTGGTATCTCAATCTTCCAGGTACATTTCTATATCTCGTCGCAAATTCATCTTTTCTGGAAAAGATCAGATTTTGATCGCTCAAACCACTCATTTGGATTTCAGGCATCTCTCCTCTTATCCGCGTGCTATTAAGATTCGCTTGGGACGTTGCTTGTGATCGCCCTTTAGTAGTGTCAAGCATAAACGAATGAGACGGAGAAATATCTATCCTTGCGCTTCTTTCACCACTTTTCAATGAACTAAGCTGTTTCGAGCTTTCACTCATTTCCTTCTTCGGAGTCAATTGAATAACCCTCGCGGTATCAGATTCCTCAAGAATCTTCAGGGCCGATACCTCTATCCGAGATGCCTCTTTACGTTTTGAGAAAAAAAAGATCGCAAATGCAACAATTAGAACTACACTCAAAGCTTCCATACCGATGAAAATGTATCTTCCCATATCATCACTCACCGTGAAATCGCCAATACCAGCTTGAAAAATTATCATCGACGTCCGATACGCGTATTCGCTTACGTCCTGATTCGTTGCAAAGAGTATAAAATTATAGACTGTGGCATTCTGCAGGCCATTAATAGCAATACCCATCGGCTCATTTGTAAAATAAGGCGCACGGAACACTTTGCCTCGATTAGGTATCTGTCCTTCTCTTGCATGGGCAATGATTGCTGTGGATGAAGGGAATTCTAGGTCTGTTTGGTTATTAGTAGATCTATTTATTTCCACATATACGAACAAGTAACCATAGCTCCCATTTATGACAATATTTGTTAGAAAAACCTCTCCACTTGATTGATCTATAGTAATATTTTGCGTCGCGAAGCTGGGAAGTGTCAACGCTAATGAACCTTGACGATACGCGTGTTGAATGGAGTACTGTTTGCCTGTGATTCTACTCAAATAAGTAAAACTGTTAATGAATGCAGAAGAAGTAAGCTGGTTTGCGATGAGATTTGCTGGAAAGATTTGTTGTTCTAGCTCCGCGTCTCCAAATATGCTCAGTCTTAGTTCCATTGCTTCTGTTACTAAATAGCTTGAATCTTGAGCCTCTTCCACGGGAATTTCATTCGTCGTCTCATCACACCACTGACCTTGCTCAGTCCTGATTTGGTTCTTGCTGACCCCGAAATTGTCGACCAAAGCGCATAGAAAACCGTTGATTTCAGCTGCAAGGTCCCAAGAGAGACCTAACACAACGTTTTCAATAGTATAGCCGTTATCCTTCGTAAGAAAGTTGATACTCAGTGCGCTCCAGGATGAGCTGGTGGAGCTTTGGTAGCAGATTGAGAAGTTATAGGTAGTATTCGTGCGCAATCCAGTGAAATCTAGACTGGCAGCCATTGAATTTGTTATCGTAGAGGCAGTTAAGATAGTTGTCCCATTCATTGCTATACTGGAGGGCAGCTCATTAAATAACGGTTGAGAGCTTGATACAATAGATTGCAATTGCTGACAGGTGATGTATGCGAGCTCTGGCAGTACATTTTTCGCAAAGAGCAGCCAGGTTACAGACACGTCAGTTGAATTATCAAATACTGCCATGATTGTCTGCTTGGTGGCATAAGTTCCAGGAGAAATTGCTGCTAACTGTTTCAATGGACCACCTCCTATTGCTCTGGCTGACGAATTGAATGGGGCTTGCAAACATAATCCTTCTGTCAGCTGATATCCGGTATTGCAAACCAAGCACTCTCCAGCATCCGAGCACGAAGAACAGTCTGGTGAACAAAATATGCAGCTTCCATTCGGAGTCAACGCTTTTGGGCTGTTGCAGACACAAGTTGAATTAGCTGCTAAATCATATCCGGATATACAGCCAGTACATTGGTTTGGATCCCCAATCGCACATGCACTGCAATTATCTGCACAAACCTGAAGCACACGCGATTTTTTTGAAAATTGCAATAGTGTTTGGATCAATTCAGTTCTTTGAGTTGTATTTTGAAGATAGTTGCTCGGCATTTCATGAGAAATATCTTTTAAATGATGAAATTCTTTCTCTCTGTCTGAAAACTTAATATTCTTGAGAACTTTGCAGTTAATCTCGATTGTTGTTAGATTGTGCTGAGATTGTTGGAGAGCTGTGTTTAAGGCTGACAGCAAAACATGCTTTGACTCACGACCCTGATCCCAAAAAGTGCAGTTCAACACACCGTTGAAATTGCATGAAATAAAATACCATTGATTTGGTAGTAACTCACGCTGCAAAATTTATTAGCAAAAGCCTTTTCAGTTGGATTTTACGATGTACGAGGAAGCCAGCGTGACGGTCAGAGTCCTCATCCGAAGTAAGAAACCTTTGCCTGTTTTTTTGTATGATATCTGAATTTGATTAGCTTCCGTCTCACTATTTAAGAGCTAAGATCGAGAAACTAAAGGAAAGATTACAGCGCCGATGTTACTGGTTCTGCTTTCATAGTGAAAATTGTAAGATTTGAAGGAACTTCGTCTAGAGTTTCGAACCAGAGGTTTAAATACGAAAAATATTGTCCTAATCTATTGAATATAAGCTCATCGAGACTGGTTTACCTGTTCTCTCGTGGGCTGGATCAGCTATCATGCAAGTGTTGAAAAAAACACGACAGTTAGTTTGCTTTTCGCCCTGCGAATCATCTCGATTGTCCGATGACATCTATACATAATAAGAAAACCATTCTGGGACGAGAGTTTACCACTGCAAGAAAATTTAGAGCGAGTAGTATAGAGAACAGATATGTTGCGAGAGTAGTAGAGTGGAGTCGGTACATGAAGATCATCAAAATGTGCTGAATTAACCAGACTCTAATATGTGCGGTTTATTAAATCTAAATAAAAACAGAGATAGAATCAAAACAATTATCATGGTTCGGATTACATTCAGTGGAAATGGAGGACCTATCGACAGAAAACAACATAAAAACAACATTTACAGGCTATCCATAATTCAAGAGGTGATAGCTTGAGACAAAACTGCTGGAAGGACTTAGCTTCATTAAGGTGGCTATTTATTATTATTTCACGGATATAAAGGAATTTTATAATTCAGAGCTTAATTTACTTTAATACAGGAAGAACCCTGAGCGTTCTGAGTCCCACGTCGATGGTTTGGGTGTTTCAGTTCATACTGAAAGGACTTAAGCTGTTGATGGGAAGGACTTAAGCTGTTGATGGGAAGGACAAAGCATTAACAATTGTGCTGATTTACTCATGATCATGAAATGATATGTTCCAAATTTCTCTGTTAACATGTAATACTGCATAATTGGCATCTGCTTAATTGTTTTGATTTGATTTCTCGGTTTCAATGTTAGTTAGATGCGATGAATTGGATTAATTTATTTGTTCTACTGATCGATCTTCATGTCTCCAATAGCAAGGGAAAGAGTCTGAACTCGGAAGGAAACAAGTGCATTCCTGCTCACATTTGTAGACACGTTGATTTTCAGAGAAATGAAGTTTCTAAATTAAAGTACAGTATAAATAAACGAGCTAGGCGGGATAAGCAATACTTTAAATTAATAAAACTTCCACTTTTTGTTCTCTCTTTCTCTCTCTATATCTCTTAAGATCGATTTTTTTTATTAAGGGAAGAGAGTTTTTCCTCGTTCATTCACATTTTCAGTGAAATTCGGAATTCTGAGACCACTTCGACATTTGAAGGAAAAAAACACAAATCTAGAAGTTATAGAAGCTGGAAAGTAATGCAGACACTCTGTTGTTTGAACTTTCTGTCGGCTGATTTTTATCTAACCATCGTTCATATTCGACGTAACTCTCCACAAAACTGCGCTGAATATGGCGCAACCACTAGCAATAAAATCTTTAAACATACTTCACACTGATTTTTTTAGATGTTATTTTGAGTTCTTCTATAAGGATTAAAAGAAATAGGAGCTGATCCATAAAAATCAAAAATACATTCAGGTATATGGATGATGCTATGATTACAAATTAGAAGTTTCCTGAAAACGCTATTGCTTTCTTATTCCATTTAATTTTATTCATACCTGACATCTTTTCCAGTTTTTCATGAAATTGTTACTCTCGAAAAAGCTTTTTCTTATCAACAGTGAGTTTTTCCCTCCTTCCGTCAATTTTTTTCCTTTTAGCATCCCCTTTGTTGAACATTCATGTAGATGCTGCCAATTTATAAAATGTTTCAAAAATAAATCCAAAACTTCCGATGACGATGGTGATTTAATCCTAGATAACGTTTCACATATAAATTCATCCAGCTGCTTTTTTTTTTCATTTTTCCCATTAAAACCGTCTTGAGTTTGTTGAGTAATCACAGATAAACTGTATCAACTCTCCACTAATTGATAAATAAATACTATTGGATAGACTCTAACATGACAAAAATGATCTCATCCCTGGCAAGGACATCGCTTATCTTTCTGTTTACCTTACTTCCAATACAAGGGCAGGTTTTCTATCTCAACAACTCCTATGCGTCCACCTCCACAGGCAGTCTAACAGCTCCATTTAAAACCCTCGAAGAAGCATTTTCCGGCATTCAAGCATTTATTACTACTAACCCAAATGCAAATATCACTCTCTACGCCGCAGCAACTCCTCAACCCTACCTTCTGTATAATCATCTCGATTTGACAGGAAATTCAGCAATCAATTTGCTCATTGCCGGAATGACAAATACATCTTCAATGCAGATTACTCAAGATCCGTTCTCTGTTCCGCTTGTTGATCAAAAAACTACAAATTACAGCTTTCCTAGCCACTGCTACTCTGCCTATCCTCAAATCCTTATCCAACCAAATGCTACACTTTCTGCTGGTTCGATTAAATTGTCCTCATTTGGAGGCGTGCAAATTGAAAACATTACTGCTATTGTAGACTCTCTGAACTCTTCAAGTTCATCTCAGCCAGCTGTGTTCACCGCGACAGCCTCAGATCCTTCGAATTCCTTTGTCAACATCAGTAATCTCTGCGTCTCTCTCGCCTCGCAGTCGCCGTGGACTTTTTTAGCAGCTGATAGCTTTTCGAGCCTCACTGTTCGCAATCTGAGCATGCAATTCTCTCAAACTCTCAACCAGAACAAAAACTCTCAAGGCATCATCAGAATCCTTTCAAACGAAACGACCGGGAAAATAATCACACTTTCTGATATCTACATCTACTCATTTCTCTCTTCCTCTAATACCACCCACGGCCTTATAAACCTTCTATGTGGAGACACCCTCCATACTATCTCCGAAGTCCAAGTGAACCGACTCTTTAGTCAGGCTTTCATTCCTCAGTTCCACTTAGACGTCACAGCGTTTACGCTATCAAACCTGTTGATAAGTCTTTACAACACCAGCTCGAGCATAACCCTACCAACCAGCTACAACGGCTTCGAAATCTCATTATTAAAAGGCGTTCAGAACTTGACAATCCAGAACGCGACTTTGACCGGTTTCAATTTCACTCGAGGTATAGTGCTGTTTATCTCGACAAATGTGACGCCAACCTACACACAGGTGTCCAATGTGATGCTGTATGATAACGTGCTTGGCTGTACGAGGCTTTTGAGCATCCAGTTCGTGGTTGATCTGTCATTCGATGGGTTTTTCATCCAAAATTCCGTGCTTAATTTTACCCGCTGTAATCAATTCCAAGGGATCATTTCCACTGAAAACGACATCCTTGAAGCTGGAAATCTCTTCAATCTAGTTCGAAGGTTCAACCCTACGTCTGAAATGATAAAAAATGGTTCGTTGCAGCAGGCCGACCCAATGGATGTGAACACCAGACTCAAGAATTTCCAGATTTTGAATTCAACATTGTATAAATTGGAGCTTTTCTCGGTCAAAATGAGAGATTTTGGCACACCTGACCAAAATTCAACGCACGTTCTTTTCGTTAATTACAAAGCATCGGTCTCGTTTTCGGAGATCGCTGTTTTGAATTCTACGATTGATACTTCAGCGAACCTATTCATTGTACCCTTTTTAGGAGGGTTTTTCAAGAATATTACATTTGAGGATAATACTGTCGCAAACAAGTCCAACTTCATATATTTTAAGGGCTCGCAGCTGAGCCTGATCTTTGAAGATTCACGGGTCTCGAGAAACACGATCCGCAATCAGAGCGCGATCATCAAGATAGAGAATACTCCAAATTATCTCCTATCAGCTCGGAATTTCTCTCAGATACAAGCATATGAAGTCATTCAAATCACGAACACCGTGTTTATGAATGATACCCTTATTGAGACGTCTCCGCTGATCTTTTTAAATGTTTTTACGCTTGATATTGAAAACTGCAAGATACAGCCAATGGCTTTGGTGAATAGTTCAGGTTATATCTACGTGCCTACTGGGCTTCAATTTGAAGAGCCATTGCATCGTAACTTAGAAGCGGAAGCTGTGCTTTATGGGACGAGTTGGGGCTTTTTCGAAAGGATCATTGACCTTCAAACCCATGCGGTTTCTTCTTCCGTCATTTCTCAGAATAGGGTGTGGGAGCAAGGTCCTGCTGATAGTGAAGTCAACTTTATTTCCTCCGACAACTACATGGACTTTTTCCTCTTACCTATTATGTTACACAATGTAACTTTCTGGGGGATAGAGCTCTATAACTCGAGTCTCGTCACGGTTAAAGACCTCAGCAAATTCGAAGGTCTTGTGCTGCTCGAAGGCATTACCATCGGAAAAATCATTGCAAATGATCCTTTGGGAGGCGGCATTTTCGTTTGTTCAAGCTGCACGACACTGACCTTTATGGAGTCAATTGTGACGACCTACTATGGAGATATGCCGCTGCTGTTGATCCTTGAAACGCAATCCGTTAGCTTATCCCCAGATAATATGTGGAATCTGCTTTACAATATGACTTCGAAAAAATATGAGAGAGACTTGCTTTCGCTTGATCAAATCGAGGTTATTGCTGCTGATCCTTCAGGCTTTGGGACGACTAACGCATCACAAGGAACTCAAAGCTGTCCAATGGAAGGCACAACAAAGAACTTGGTGAAAATCTCCTCAAAAAGACTGACCAATTTCGTTTTGACCCTAAACTGCTTCATCAACATCAACCTGGCGAGCCAGCTCGTTTCAATAAACTCCTTAAGAGTCGACGGAGACATCATAATAACTGATAACGTATTCCAGAATATCGATTTCAACCCTTGCATTCTGGAGGACCAAGTTTATGGCACGAATCTTATTCGGCTTGATTTATTTTATGCCTCAAGACCTAACGAAGCCACGAGCATCTACTTCATCAGCAACATCATTTCCTCGTTACAACTTTTTGGAGGGACCGAGCTCGTCCAAGTCGTAAACAACGATCTGATACAGATAACAGCGCCCAAAGTCGCTCTCTACTTCAAATACAATTCGTTTGAAAATCTCGTGCTTTTCTCCAATTACGATCATATCCTCGAATATAACTCAATGATGCCTATCGAATTTACTGAGAACGCCTTCTCAGAGATCTGTAAGGGCAGCTCTGCTTTAATTTCTCTTCTTACTCCTAATTCAAGCATTATTAACAACGTTTTTTCATTCATCTCCGCGAATCTCTCGGCAACCTATGGCTATGGTGTTTTTATGATCGACTCGCCATTAACTATGGAAGGCGAGGTGCACGCCACCGCTACATATGAACTGACTTTTAATAGCAATACCTTTGACACTATCTATACGATGATGTATGGAATAATCTACGCCGAGGGAGTCAAGCTTCACATATCTGCCAACGATAACCGTTTCACAAGAATTCTGACAAACGCTGATGGCTGCGTCCTCTGCTTCGTCGACTGCTCATTCGCAGAGTTTAATCTTACGAATACCACCTTCAACAACCAGACTGAATCCCAGCAGCCAGATCCAAGCCCTGCGCGATTGCTCAGTGACTCATCAATCGATGATGAGCCATTTAGCTCCCTCGCGATGGTTGCAGCAGCTTACACTAATTTCCTGAACATTCAAACTTCGCCCTCTGGACCGATTAATATCAACGGCTTTTATACACATATCACTCCCACTCCCATTACCTCGGTCTCTGAGATACTCACCGAGAGGCTGTATGGCGTGCTCTTTGCTTTTATCGATGTAGATGGACAAATCACATTCAACGACACTATCATCAACTATGCATTTGTTCAGTCTTCTGAAGAACTTGTGTCTTATGACCTTGAAAAGATATTCAGTTTCCTGGCGTTTGATACAGGCAGCGTTTCCATACAAAACAGCGTCTTTACAAATATGGTTTTTCAGTCGTCGTCTCTGATAAATGCTATGATATCATTGACTGAGGTAGCGACTTTGGAGATTACCAATTGCAGTTTCACCAACCTGACGTTCAGTAAGAGTAATATCTACCAGGTTATTGAAGATTCAGGCGAACTGAGCTATTACACGGCGATTTCCGTTGCAAATGGTTTGGTGGCTATCTCGGATAACACTCAAGCTGTTATCAGGTTCGAGGCCGACAAACCGACCAAAGAACTCCCGAATAGCCTGAATCTGATCATCACAAGCTCCGTTTTCAGCAATATCACTTTCAGCGTACAAGAAGAAATTACCTATGGAAGTTGCGTCATGCTATACGCTGGAGGGGCGTCAAATCTCTCAATAACGAACTCTTCCTTTACAAAACTCTTCTCTTTTTCCGGACCTGCAGTCTACTCGCAGCTAAACCAGTCAGAATCCGCCACTGGGAAGCAATCTATGATCTCCATCTACAGCAGCACGTTCTCCGAGAATATCGCTCAATTCTCTGGAGGAGTCCTGTACAACACGGGCTCTAACCTCCACGTCGGAAACTCGTCGTTTGAAAATAACCGAGCTCTTACAGGCAGAACTTCGACACTATTTACACTCGATCTCTATCAATGGCCTCCCAATAATTACACCAACAACACTGGCTCTGGCAAGAAAACCGACGCGGAGTTCAATTGCACCGATCTCAACTATTCCGAAATATTCCAAGGGAAGTACGAGATTAAAGACGTATCAGCGTTGGTGTACCCTGACATTCTTCCAGAAAAACCCTGCGGGATCTCTCCGCTGCCTACCACAGCAGTAATGTTCATCAATCACACTCACGACGGGCTCTTGCGGTTTAAGGGTCCTGAGTATTATCTTGAGAACGCCCCTTATGATATCTTCAACTATCCTATCGTAATGTATGTAGAAGACAGCGTGGGCCGCTTCTTCTATGAAGTAAATCGACCTCAAGTTGTCCTATACACGGATAATGATGGTGAAGTCCTCATGGCTCATACGCTGGATTGCTCAAAGCCGTATTTAGAATCAAACGCTCATTCTTGCAATTTCACAAAAGGGTTTGGACACACTATCTATAGCCAAGCGAACAGGACTATGAGGTTCATAGCCGAGTATAAATCAAAGGTGTATGGCAGCTACAATATATCGCTGAGCTTAAAAATGCGGCCTTGTGTGCCTGGTGAAATCAAAGTGTTTAACTCTCACGATGGGTCATATACTTGCGATAGATGTAGTACAGGAAGCTACTCATTAGATCCGGACGCATTGAGCTGCAATCCCTGCCCCGATTTTGCGACTTGTCCCGGAGGCAGTTTAATCGACGTGTACCAGAGATATTCTCTCGTTTTCGTGGACGCTACCACAACGAACGTCACTGTCCAAATGTGTCCGTCCCCAGCGAAATGCAATGGAGGAATCGATATGAACAACTGCACAGAAGGCTACAAAGGACAGCTCTGTCGGTTTTGTGAGGCAGAAAACGACTATATCGCTGAAGGAGATGAGTGCCAGCTGTGTCGGCGGCTAGGACTGCACATTGCTATCCTATCCTCGGTTTTGATTGGAATCTTCATCTATCAGATTTACTTCATTTATAAGTCGTATTCAACCAACGTCGCCCTGGTACGGCTGGCCGAGAATAGCAATGAAGAAGTTCATGATGACATCGATAATGAATATGCTGGTGGTATCTATATTAGGCTGTTGACGACATACAGTCAGATTATTTCCGTGGTAAGTATTCTAAGAGGACGACTCTTCCAGGATATCGGAGTCGCCAGTTCAATGATCGGAACCCCTTCGACAACCGTACTCTATTCGAGTATCTGCATATTTGTCTTGGATGAGACCTTTAACGAGAAATATATCCTTTATTACAACGTTTTACTCGTGAATCTCTTGCCGATGGTCAAGATTATCCTCTTGTGGGCGATTATCGCGATAGTGTTTAGAAAGACTATGAACAGCGAGAAAAGATGGGGGATCATGTGGCTAGCTTACACCTGTATTCTGCTCGTTGAACAGCCTGGGGTCTTCAAGCAGTTGATCACGTATTTCGATTGCGAGAGGCTCGATCAGTTTAATTATATGCATCGAAAAACAGGCACGTACTGCTATGACAGCACTTACTATAACTTTAGAAATTGGATTGTGTACCCCTCGCTGGCGTTCTGGGGCGTCTTGTTTCCAGCTGGGCTATTCGTAAGGCTATTTACAATTCGGAAAGAACTGCGAAAAGAATTTAATCTCCTTATTTACGGAGTCATGTACTGCGGGTATAAGGCTAAAGCGTATTGGTGGGAGGTGATGTCTATTCTCATAAAGATTGTGATAAATACGGTCGCTGAACTGTATAAGGACAATTTTAACTTGCTGGCGCTGCTGATATTTTTCATACTCTTCGCCTATTATTCTTTCTTTACCTATGTTCATCCCTATGCCACCAAGGAGCTCAATGATTTTGAAAGAATGACCTTTAGAGCCTATATGATCACCATTTTTGCGTCGATTACGTACTATAATCAAACTGAAGCAGCTGTTTTTGGGAAATTTGCTCCGTTGTTGTTGGCCTTAGTGATTAATTTGTACACGCTTATCATGATCGTGCGGAAAATAGCACACTCACAACAGAAACACTTTGATCGAATAAAGTCATTCATTCAGAAGTTGACTTCTAGAATACGCAACAACGGTGAGGGATCGTTGGGAGTGAATGGATACATTGAGGAGATAATCAAAAAGAATGTGCAAGGTGATTTAGAGCGCACTCATTGTGAAAACAATGAATCGTCAGTTGAAAATGGAATGAGTCACCAAGAGCCTGGCAGCGGGGCTCAGATTCATTCGGAGAGCTCTAACGGTTTGGAAATTACCTTCAATACAGTAATTGAAAATTATACCACAGAAAGCGAAAAAGAGGTGCTGTGATGAGTCTTTACAAAAAAAAAAGTTATGCTTAGCGTAGTTCAGGTAAACTAGTTCGGTTATATTTTCATATTATTGAGGTTACCCTCGTAGAAGATGAACAGAATATTCTTATTTCATTAGAAACATTTCACAATTGATGTTCTCTGAATTTGTAATGAAGTAATTATTTTCGTGATTTGTGAAATGATTAACCGCTGACTTGTTAGCTAGTCATCAAACTTATGAATGTAGAAAATAAAGTTGTGATGTGGTCTCTCTTGGGAGCAATTAGCTCCTTGAAAAACCTCGTTTCATCATCTGGAATGGAGAAGGGACTGTTTTGGCATCACACCAAAGTATATACGAAAAATATGTGAAAATTTATTTCGAGTCCTTGGAAAGTTAGGAAATGTCTTTGCTCAACGGTGGGAGAAGGTGAGAATTTATCATTGCAATTTAGAATAGGCAGATATTTTTGGAAATGAACACCCGTTTTATAATTGTATGAGCTGTTGCGTCTTTGGAAAACATCTTTAAGATTATTTATTAGAATGCCTCTTTGGCTTTCAAACCATCGAGCAACATATATGAATCTACAATCTTTTTCATCTATTTGTAAAAGATATGATATAATTCTTTATTTCATTAAGTAGTATTCAACACAATACACCTCCTTTGTGAACAGTTGCTTACTAGATTTGAAAAGCTTAACGGTTAGGCTTTTCCAATGTATCTCGGCACCTCATAGGCACCAATAGCAAATTGGAAGCTACTATATAGAAAATTTTTTCTTTTGTGAGACCTTCTTCCATTTAGAAAGAGTCTTCTTTTAGAATTCAGGCTTCAAAAGACAATATATACGTTAGCATTCATGAAGCGTATACATTCTCTGAAAAATGTAAAGAAAGTGCCCGTTGATAGGGTGATTTATCAGATTTATATCCTTTCGCGCTAAATATATATATCCGGGCGTGTCTTGAATTAATTTCGATTACAGTTTCGCTTTAAAAATAGAGAGCAGAATTCATTTTTGTTTTTATATTAAGACATTATCACTCACTGTAGTTAACTCATTGCTGTTGAGAGAAGACTGAGCGCTCGAACATTACATCGAAGCCTGATGAGTATCCTCAATTCATGACAATTAATATGATTTTCCATTATCATCCCACTTTGTTCAAATTAAACAGAATGCCTTTCCATTGCATGTTTCAAGACTTGAATCGGAAGAAAAATTTGGGATTCTGAAGAAAACATTTCATAAGGAGAGGCTTGAGTCAATTTCCACAAATAATGATTGCGAGCTCTAGAGTTTAAAACGACAAAAACCCTCGCAGAAGACCAAGAACAGCAATCTCAAGGTAATACAAGACGGAGTAGCTTTTCGATGCAAACTTCTAATAGCAAATTAAGCAGAAATTTCTTTCGAAACTCGACAAAGCCAGCAAAATTGCTCACAGATCGATTGATGGTGCTACAATTCAGTCTGCTAATCGACATTATCGCAGTCGTTGTGATATATATAAAGTCTCACTTTTATCAGCTCGCTCGCTGTTAAATTTAGTTGATTCGTATTTTTGATTCAAGAATTAAAAACGGACAGAGACTAGTGCTCCACTCTCAAAATATTTATTAAAGTTAACCGTTCATCCTTTAACAACTCTGACTATAAAAATAGCTTAATCGTTTTTACAAGAACTGCCAAGCCAACTTCCTTTCCATCACCGAGCAAACACTAAAATGTTCGATTTGTCTCTTCAACCTCTCCAATCTAAAAGGAAACAGGCCTATTTTCACGAAAATTCGAAGGGAAACAGCTACCTGGTGTTTCGAGCTCTGCCTCAGTTGGTATGTGCGTTTTTTGGAAATTACGGGAGATAAATTTGTCCGTTTAATTTTATTGTTTTCACTGTCGGATCGCAATTAAATAAGTTAATTTCTGATACAAAAAAACGATCTTACACGTCCAGTTTATTTAATCAATTTATATGCCTTGAGCCAATTTTTTCCCGCTGAAGACAGTTCCTCGCTCTTTCCATCACACCTACAAAAATTACCTCATTTCGCCAGAGAAGCTGCCTTTCCTTGCGTGTATCGCTGCGAATTTTTGAGTTAATTCGTGATCTTCGAGCTAAGGCTGCAGCTCTATATATATCCCTTTATACGTTGAACATCTGGACTTGATTAAAAAAAATTAACCGGTTTTTTGGAAGAAATTAGCAGTTTTTAATAAATTTATCAACACGTGCTATATATAACTCCGATTCCTAAAAAGCACGCAGGTGCCCGATAATTAAAGATAAACGGAATTTTAAATAAAAAACGAATTCTCAACGAACAAACTTAGCTCTAATACCCACCGCAGCAAATTATTTTATAATCCCAAAAAATAAATCAAACAATCCCAACAGAAAGCAACTCAAGCCTACACAACACAAATGATCCAAACTACTTGCCTTCACCACCAATTGAACACCCAAAAAGTCGCTATCCTCCGCTCCATGGTCGAGAACTTCCAAAAAGACCTCAACAAGTTCGTTCAAGTCTCCATGTTGCAAAAGACTGTTCCTTGCAGCCACTCCGGTGTTGCCTGCTCAGAGAACGTCTGCAACAATCAAGAAATCAGCCACTTGAAGTCCACTCTTGAAGACCTTTACAAACAAGTCTCATTCGTCCTGAACTGTGACACTCTCGCTAACATGCTCGAAAGCCCAAAGAAAGACCAATTGACTCTCACTTTGAACGCTCAATCCTCAGTCACTAGCGACTCTGAGCATTTGGAGCCTGAGAGAACTCAAGATTCCTCTTCTAAGCCACAAATTTTCGTTAAAGAAGAACATGACGCTTGCATTGAGGAAAATAACATGGTTAAGGATCTTAAGGTTGTTCCAAAGATCGATCGCCACCAATACATGGGCTTCAAGCCTCATAAAGCACCAGAGCAACAGAAAGTTGTTGTTGATAGAAAAGCTCAAAACAAGTTTAACCTCAAGGACGCTCTTGATAAGCTAATCACGAAAAACCCAAAAGTCTTAGAAACCGTAAAAACGTTGAATCCTGAAGAGCAAGCACAATTCAAAGCTCAATATGATTCTCTGAAAGCGACTCTTTTGCAAAAAAGATTCAACAGAATAAAGGCGAACGAAGCAATGGGACACTTGATGCCAAGAAAATCGTCTAGAGCTTCTTTTTAAGCTTGCCTCCGAGTGTTTTTCGTTAGTTTCAATCTAGCTTTTCTAAGTTATATGCGTCTTTTACACAATTTTGCTCTTTATAATAAATCTGCTTAACTCTTATACTACTGTTAACAGTATGTCCTGAAAAACAATGTCTTTTAGTTAAGCAGTAGGAAGTTAAGGATATGAAGTTTCCACGTTTTTAGAGAGTAGATTAAGGAGAAGACGTTGAAGGCTTGCAATTAGTGCCTTCTGTGTAAGTTAATTGATATGAAAGAGAGAGCGAGGCTTTTTTAATTCAGATGATGCTGTCAGAACTCTCTCGGAGTCAGATTGTCTAACCTCAGGGTAATACAATAGTGAACTGGACATCTTAGCTAGACGAATATAGTTTCATAGTGTGATTATTACGGATTGAAGGGGCAAATTATGATTCGGACGATTGTGAACAAGGCTACAATGAACTCTTTTGGTGGTAGCTTCAGGTTATATGCATTAAGTAAAGGTAGAGAATCAGAAGAAGATGAGTCAACTCAGAATCATCAGCACTCTTGAAATTATTAGATTTAATAATTCTCTCGCGAATTCGTCGTTAATTCCAGTACTGGACGTCCTAACAATGCTATTTTCGCAAGTCTATATATTGCACATCTGCGACTTTCGTGCTGGTAAGACCGACTCTATTCTTATTCGAAAAAATAACGTCTTCCATTCTGGAAGCAACCATAAATATTAAAGGTTAATGGCTATTTCAGTTCAAAAATATAGAAATAGGTGCTTTGGCACTATAACATGGTATGATTGGGTTCGTGTCAATCCTACGGATATCAAAATTTGAAAGGAATCGCCCTTTGTTTTTTATAAATTGGCGGACTTACTTCATATAATTCAATATTAGACACAATTAAATAGACAGTTAAGTGGCCTCACCCACGCTTCCTAAACGAGGAAATTTTATAAAGCTAATGAGTCAATTTTATATGCCTTTTGCCTTGTCAAACGCTAGTGTCTGGCAAAGGAGGATAACTTCGAATTACTTTCTTCTGTTTGCTCAATATAGGCTCATTTTGGCGTGCCTCTTAAAATGAATAATCGAAAGTTAAGATCAAATAAAAGCTTCTTATTGGCACTCTTTCCAGCCATATCCTGAGCCAGAAACGGAAATTCGTGGCTTATTGGGGCTGCTTATAGATAACTAGTAATTGCAATGATACTAATAGCTCTCAACTTTCTTCATTTTAATTCGGCCGACCAATACTTAACTTTCCAACTTTTTCTATCTCGGCTCCTTTAGCCTTAGTCCAAGGAGGACTCGATCAAAGAAGCGAATAATCGCTCTGATTTTAGTGAGGAATTCATATTTTATTTAGAGATTCCAATGGCAATAAGGTCGTACATCGAACTTCTCATGAAGCCACTTTGGTAGTTTTGATAAACCCAAAGCTGATTCTCTTCCCAACCAGGTGAAATGATTTTTACTTCAAAAGAATTCCTTATATATTCATCTAGCCATATTTAAATGCAAAGCTAACCTCTCAGATTCGCAGTACTAGCACCTCCCAATCTCCATTCTCCCTTGAAAATACGTTTTTCATTTCAAATTTATAAACGCCAACCTCCTTTATTGGCCAACCAATTTTCTGCTCTCTCTAGTTCAAGTTCATAATCTCTTAGAAAGCACCCTTTTGCGTTGTAAGAATTACCAAAACCACTGAATTTGATGGGCTAATGCTGAAATATCACTATATGCCCAAATTTATACAATATTTTGTTGACTGTACAAATTTTTCAGCGAAGGGTTTCTCTTTTAATATTGGGGTCTTATCATTTGTATCCCAAAAGAATTCCAAAGAATTTATTTGAAAAATTTTGCACCATGGAAACCAAAAAGCCTCTTGCAACCGTCGAAAATGTCCAAATCACATCTAAGATCAAAGGAAACCATCTATATCCTGTATTTGAAGGGGTATACTCCAAAGTCACTCTTGGAAAGGAATTTACTGGAAAAGTTGCCGTAAAAGCCATTCCTTGCCAAGACACTCGCGATTCCTTTGCCAATGAACTCAGCATTTTCGCTCTCAAGCCCCATAAACACATAGTCGAATGCCTTGACCTTCTCCAAAACGTAGAATTAGGCTTCGGTGAATTCAAAAACAAGAAATACAATTTAATCGTACTTGAATATCTCTCCAATAAGGACCTCTTTGAATTCGTATCGAAATCAAGGCTAGGAGAGCCAGTGGCCCGTTTTTATTTCGAGCAGATCCTCAATGGCATAGAGTACCTGCACGATCAAGGATTCGTCCATAGAGATCTCAAGCTCGAAAATATCCTTGTAGATAGCGAGTTCAATCTCAAGTTGACAGACTTTGGGTACTGTGTGAAGCACTCTGACGAATCAGGACCCATTCTGTTTCAAGGGACGGGCTCGATTTCTACAGAAGACATAATGCCGCCAGAGTACTATGAAGGGTCGTGTTACTATGGTCAAGATATGGAGATTTTTGCTTTGGGAAAGCTGCTGATGAGCATGGTGCTGGGTATAACTCCGTTTATGAAAGCGAGTAAGGAAGATAAGCTATATTCGGTGATTTTGAGTGGCACGTGGCACTTGTATTGGAGGAAAATTGATTCGTGGATTATGAGCAATAAGCTGGGAAGCTTGAGTCCAGCCTTCAAAGGGCTTATTGAGCAGATGCTGGATCCCAGCCCGAAGTTTCGAATCAAATTGCAGGATATTAGAAAAACCTCATGGTTTTTGGATACAAAATGTCCTGATTTGGAGGAAGTGAAGCAGGTGATGATGAAAATCAAAGAAGGAAATTGAGAATATTGTTGAAGCTCCCTGAGAGAGAGAGTTCAAAGGGGGATATGCTTCTGAAACTGAAGTGAATATAAATACTGTTATTATTAAGAGTTAAGGCTAAGGTGTAATTAGTTGCTTTATTCGAATGTTTATGCATCTTACTCATTACTGTCGGTTTATGTTCAGTTACAACATTTACTGGATAGAGTTATTAAAAGGCATACTGATTGTGTAAAATTATTGTATTTGATAGAAGTGAAGAGTGCGCTTGATGATTTATTCATGATTAGGGGAGAGGTATTAGGTCATTTGTAAATTCTTTCCAGCAATAAATTCAAAAAAAAGAAAGTTCCTTCCATAAGAAATTGCCTCTATTATGGGTTGCTGTCAACTATGAAGAATCGATTTTGTCCTGATATTTCTTTTAGAATTGAAGCCCTGCTAAATAGTTTTGCAAGTAATTAAACCCGAGAAAATTTTTGAGATATCGAGCTTATGTTTCCTGGTTATAATTTTCAACTTTCCCTCACTAGTCATCATATTTTATGATATATCGGGGAGATTGCATGCTTAAAAATATTGAAGAATTGTAACTGCATTCTCTTCAGGTGGTTATTGGCTTTGATTCTTTCTCAAATAAAGCAGACAGATGTAGCAGGCACTAACAATTAAATAAGAACAGGTGTTACTGTGTAAGTATTAAAATTACTCCCATCTGAGGTGCTTCCAGTATAGAGTTCTTTTCCAGTCTTGAAGTCTAATAGTGCTAGTGCTGTTGATGGTTCTGCTGAAGTACTCGCGATCATATCACCGCTTGGACTCCATTGCACACATTTGATCGCACCTAGAAGCGATAATTAGAAATAGTTGAATTAAACAAATCAAAAAATTCTACCATAGTGAATGTCATCAAAGGTTCGAACAATCTTTACTTCTCGTTTGTCAAATACCTTCACATTATGATCTTCGCCACCTGAAGCTAATAAGTTTCCGTTGCTCTGGCAAACATCAATCCAGTAAGTAGTGACTAAAAGAGCCCAACATAAGTCAAAGAAAAGCCAGACATGTAAAATAACAAGAGTTAATAGGTCAATCATATTTCCAAAGAAGATGAAGACAGAAATATTATCTGCACTTACTTTCATCCATTTCAATCGGATCCTTCAAAATGAGAGCTTGTTTCTCAACGTCTAGAATATTGAGTTCTGACCAATGAGTTTTGACGAATAGTAAGGGTTCATCAGGATTTGTGCTCCACCTGCAACGATCATGCTCTTCTACAAAGGAATTATAGATAGGAATACGAAAAATTTTAATTTTGTCATCAACTTATTATTGAAGGTGAACAGATATATCTGGCTACGATGGAGGGAATAAGGATGCTGAAAACAATAGGCATTCGAAAATATTACTTACCACTCTTGTCAGCCACTCCCATGCTCAGATGGAAGCTAGAATTGTGAGTATTCACATCTGATATTACGCATGTTCCATAACTATCCATTGTTGCGATAGTCTCTCCAGTAGGATTGAAATCAAGGCTTGTTATGTAGTTGCCTAGAAACAAACCAGTTGCAATAAAGCTGTACTGAAAAAAATTTATTAAAACCTTCTTCATTGGAATTTTGTGGGAGCCATCTGGATTTTCGAATGAGTGTAACAGCACTACCAGCCTTCCCAGTGGCAAAATGATAAAGATGATAAGCTATCTTTCCTCCAATAGGAATTGCACCAAGAATATGCCTTCGTAGATTATAAGCCACGTCTCCATCGCCAGTCACTAAATGATCATGAGATGGATTTTAACGACGTTTCTACTGCCAGAAACTTCTCCAAATGAATAGATTTTCTTCGCTTGCCCTTTGCGTGAAATATCAAATACTTCTAAATTCGCAGATAAGTCGAAGATATGATTAGCAGAAACTAAGAGTCCTGCATTCGGAATCGCTTTTATGTGACTCCAACTCCAGCCTAAATCTTAATGGATAGTAATCATTTTAGAGCCAAATATGATCAGATCAAAAATACCATCATTGAGGTTGCTGAGCTTCACTCCGTCAAAGTTAGCATATTCTTGCTTCGATTCAAGTTCAACGATACGAATCTTATTATTCTTGCCTGAAAACCAGGCAAGCAATGTTGAAGACATCTCTTCTATCCAAATTCAGATCATGATTGGCAAAAGTAAGAGTGCAAAAATGAGAATATCATAAAATAAATGGATTAAAGTAGTAGTGATACCAGTCGCTATCGAATTTTGAAGCGAGCCATCGCCTTGTAAGTCTCTTTGGGCATTTGACTCTTCAAGGTCTGAATGAGTTGGCTTCTGATCGTCATTTGAATTGTTTTTTGGGAGCATTGCTTACTACTTACTAAGAGAGAAAATAACACTTTTAATTAACAAGTCTTAACTCAAGCTAATTAATGAGAATCTGATTAGATCTGAAAATAAACAAATAAACTTAGGAATCCCGCTGAAGATTCTTTAATTTTTCAAAAAATAAGCAACTTACAGTGTTACTTGAGCTTTAAGACAGTGAAGTAACATGGACTCCTTAGATTTGTTGATCTTGCCTATAAATTAGCAATTCTTCCCGAAGAACGAGAATCCAACTAAATTACTTGAAGCTCAATAATGTGATCCATCGATGACCCCATGTCATCAATTAACCAGAGGGTTTCTCACGAATTTCCTATTATTGTAACGTCAAATTGCGAATTGTTCCACGCCTTCTTTAAATATATGATCTGCTATTAGATTTGTATAAATACCCAAAAAATGATGGCTCTAAGGCCAAACATACAAAAATATTTCTTGAGCATACATAATTAATAACGAGAAGCGTTGATAAATTCTTCAGAGCTGCTGGCCTTTTCCTCTGGCATCATCTAGAGCTTGACCAGATAATCGATAGTAACGATTCAAACATTGAGATTTAAATTTGCATTACTCTTTCTTTTTTGTCAGACTAGTGATTTTTCAGCATTGGAAAGGAAAAGCAAATTCTCAAAAAAAAACTTGAAACGATTTTTAAATTGGTTCTTAGTTTTCTTCTTTGAAACTGTGCTAGGTGAGGCCTAAATGATATGTTCCTACGTAATTCTTATTGTCTTACCTAGTTCGATGCTGATTAAGACAGTAGAGATGATGCAACTATCTTCTTATTTCTGAAGAATTTAAAACTCATCATGAGTTGATTCTTGTATTACAGCCCGTTAAAGGTTTTTTCTCGAATTGTTTTTGTATTTTTTAAGGCAAAAACTAAAAAAATGAAAAATACTTTGACCTTTAAATTCCTAGCTAGCTTTAATCAGGCCAGTCTAACAAGGCTATTTGAGAAAAAATTAAATCTGTTATTATTTTAATCTCGTACCAATGAAAGCTATTACCTCACGAAAGTTCCTGTCAGAGTAATCCTATTCAAACACTGTGCAAAGAAAGCTCCCGCAACGCTGCTTTAGAAGGAAGGAAATGAATGTCTCAGCAAGCGTTAGCATTGCAGCAAACAAAGAAAAAGGAAAATTCAGTTATTGTTTTGTTTTTGAGAGCCCAAAAATTTTTTTTTTTTTCTAAGGCAAGTTAATGGCCACTCTCGCCTAAATATGCTTGGAGTCTTTATAAGGAGGAACGGAAATTTCAATAATCAACATCACAACAATTAAGAATCGCAAAATGAATTCTACAAACAAAATCGATTCATTCAAGCCTTTCAGCTATAAATTCTCTTCGCGACATAATCCTACAAAAAGGTTCGAGATAAGACCATTTACCGAAGAAGATGTAGAGCAGGTCCTGGATCAACTTTGTACGTCCTTTGCCGAAGGAGAACCACTTGGTCACTATCTCGGAGTCACCAAAGAAATGTGGGAATCGCAGTTGAGACCGTCAGTACTGCGCTGTGTTGAAGAAAACCTAGGAGTGGCATGTGTTGATGTTGAGACAGGCAAACTTGCCGTAACTGTCACTTCTTATGACGTCTCGAACGCAATCGCTCAGCCATTCTTTCTGCCCTCGAAATACCAGGCTCTGGATGAAATTATCGAAATGACGGCAGTTGATCAGGACCCGTCTCTCAAGTCAGAAAAATTTAATGATGTGGTGTTTCTCTTCTGTCTCGCTTGCTCAAAAGAATACCAAGGGCTTGGACTTGCGAAGGACACTGTGCAATGGATACTGAAAAACCATCCGATTATGTCAAAGTCGAAGGCAATCACTATCACTGCTACGAACCCTAAAACTAAGATCATCATGGATAAGACAGGATGGGAAACCACGAGAGTTCTTAATTTGATCGAATATAAGAATAAGAAAGGAGAATATATCTTTGAATCAATCACCGAAGAATTCGAGAGGGTGAACTTTTTGAAAGGATACAAGGAGATTCATTTTGGTGTATATCGGCCTGAAAAGAATGCTAATGAGTAATTGTTCGCCTTCTACAAGCGCTTTGGACTAGTATATATTTGGGAATACATAATTTGGTTGTTGTTTCAAGCTATTTCATAACTCAAGTTATAAAATGAATTAATGGATAAATTTACATTATTGTCTATTGGAATTCATGCAATTTACTCACATATTCAGTAGTGGCGTAAAACCTTGAAATTATTGATGGGGTCACAATTGATTGAGTGGTCATCTTATCGAAATATGTTAGATTTTTGTCGGAGCTCGAAACTTTTCTTAGGAACAACAACCAAATGAGTTTTATAATCACAACGTATGTTTTAGGATTCAAGAACTCAAATTAGAGAGCACTGTTGCCATGAAATGAGCGAAAGGAAGTAAAGAGCTAGAGAAAATTCGAAATGAGCCCTTCAGAACTTGTTTTGAACTTTGTAATTCCCAGATTATCGGTATTTCTGAAACAAACTTAATATTCGATGGAAGTATTACTTCAGCTGCAGAATAGAGTCCCATACAATACACTAACTTTCATAAAATTCTCTCTCTCATAACGAACAAACTTGCAAAATGTGAAAAAATATTTCATTTCTGGTGATAAAACAAAATCTTTCCTCAAAAAGAATCCTAATTACGCGTCCCTCATGTAGTATTATGTAGAGAGTCCTTTTATTCGCCATACTAGCTTTGAATTTCCAATATCGAAGGGACATTGCCGCGTGTATCAAGTGGCGAATTATTGCAAAATAAATTTAACTCCTGAATAGATAACACTAAAATGTATTATTTACTGAACGCAACTTTCATAGCATTTACTTCCAATAGTCCCTAAGTATGAGTTGAAGCACCGCATTCTAAAAAGCTGGAATATTCTAGCAGTAAGATACATGACACGCAATAAGCATCATTGAAACCAACAACAGTTTCGAGAGATACAGAATTTCTATATCATTCAAATAAGGAATAATCTTCCTCAGAAGAAAGAACACGCATTCAAAAAAGAACTCTGTTCATTGCAAAAATAGTAGCTACCTAAATCGAATGAAGAATCTTTTCTGGGTGATGAAGGGGTTACTAAGTTTAATACTATTAAATTGCAAAAAAAAGTTTTACAAGATGAAAAATCTCAGGCACTCATTCCAATCATTCAGCTACAAGTTCTTCTCAAGAGAGACCCGACCAAAAGATTCGAAATAAGACTTTTCCAGAAAAATGAAATTGAGCGTGTGCTCGATCAACTTTGCACCACCTTCGCCGAAGGGGAACCACTTGGACACTATCTCGGAGTAACCAAGAA
>ENA-UOUE01000261-UOUE01000261.1-compost-metagenome-genome-assembly--contig:-NODE-261-length-44737-cov-12.744828_pt1 | contig 44737 bp, 27 predicted proteins | sample MGYA00238146_ERZ747223 | MGnify/ENA primary metagenome ERZ747223 (study PRJEB28781, sample SAMN06268865) | compost metagenome | isolation source: single cell | place: USA: California, Emeryville, Joint...
TTGATATTTAACTTGGTTGGAAGGCAGAAAGACGATAGTCAAAATTCGCATCTGAATCAATGAGCTTGAGATAATCTGAATCAATGAGCTTGAGATAATCTAAATTGAGCCTCAGTAATTCTTTAGGAATTAAAATAAAATTAAGATCCTACACACAGCTGTAGAGGCTGAGTGACTCGTGAAATACCTTCAGCATTTACTCTAAATATTCTAAGGTTACTTGATTCACGTTAATAAAGTTAGAAATATTGCTTTCATTGCCTCGAATAAATATTGTTGATTTGTAATCATTTACAAGAATTTATCCATCGTTCCATCTTTTTAAACTCTAGCGTTCAATGTTAACAAGTTTTCCTCTTGGAATGAGAAGAATAATTCAGAAATCAAATAGTACATCAACCCAATAAATTGATATCTTTTGAAATTTGTGTTACCTGTCATAAAAGCTTTTTCCTCTGACTCTTGAAATGAATTGATCGAAGTAATGAGGAAAAGAAATGAAAATAGAAAATAGGTAATATATCGATTTTCAGGTTAAGCTTAACCAGATTTTGGTGTTCTTGTGGCCCAAGTAGCTCATATGGAAAGAAGTCTATGGTGACAATAGCACTCCTGCCTTCGATCTTAATGCACTAGACTACAATGAAGATGACATTTTCATTCCCAAAAAGGATAGGATCTGCAAGTAGTAATAGTTATTGAGTAAAATGACTTTTCCATTAAAATTCATTTCTCAGAAGTAAAATGACTTTTACATTAAAATTCATTTCTCAGATTCAGAAAGCTTTTTCTTTGACTCGACATTTTAAAAAATATTTCCAAACTTTTTCGAATGAGTTTCCACGTCCATCTAACAGCTGATTTTCTCTCCCTTTTTTTCGCTTTCAAGCAACTGATTTGCTTCTCTCATGTTACTTTTTGAAACAATTAGAGATTCCAACCTCATTACCAATTGTTTTCAGGGTCACTTCAATCTGATGCTTTTCTCTTATATTAAACTCGAAAGTTCTCATTAGTGGTGTTATGCATCTCTTAAGAGGCAGAGTAAATCTTTTGAATGTGAACAAAAAAATCTTAGCGCATGCTAGCAGGTATCTCAGACTATAACCTTTCCTCAATAAATAGTTTGTTATGGGCAAAATATCATTAACTAGAGTTGCAATTTGGATACAACACTTATTGGATTATCTTGGTGTGATACAGCACCTGGCGACGTTGTTTAGCTTACAATGGAATAAGTGTCTCGGGTTACCTCTTTGTATTGACCCTCTTAAGAACTCAAAGTTCAATTTGCTCACTTAATTGCAAAGCTAGGCTTTAACGAGGCAATATCTACTATTCTTCTCTCATTGAGCATATTTCTTCATGGATGTATTTAAGATCGCATCCTCACCAAAGAAAATCTCTTTTATCCCATCCTAAGCCCATGTTGAAATTACATTCAGTAATCAAATCGATTCTCCCTTCGATGTTTGTTGTTTTTGCTTGCAAATGCTCTAACTTTACAACAAGAAAAAGACGGTAAGTTTCAAGGTTCTCCCCCAAAATTTTACGATAATGTTCAATTAACTTCTAACAAAAACAAAATAATTTGGCTCACTGCGATCTCTCGGCAGATCCTTCAAGCAATTATTCCTATACACCTTCAATGTGTCTTTGTGAGGACACGAAAATTCAATATTTGAAAATTTCGGTCTCAAAAATTCCAGAACTCAATTCTGGGTTTGCTGTCGACGTCTCAGGGTTTTTCCACAGTTCAATTAGTAAGAACTAATTTGTTTGATTAACTTATCCACCAATCCTTTTGTCAAAGCAACAATTTTTCTTCAACGAAATAAGGATTTTCTACACTATTCCATCAGTTTTGATAAGGTCTCGAACCTCTTCTCGAAGAATTACATTAGTTATAGAATTTCAGGAATATTTTCCTCCTAACTACAAGAATCAGCGTTAGCCACCCTATCGGCCTCAAGCAACCTCAAAAAAGCGCTGACGGCTTCGCAATCCTTTCATCGACTTTCCTCTGGGTTTTTAATTTAAAGAAAATAAGTTATTCAAAGATCCAAGCTATAGAAAATTTAGGTCCACAATAGTTGAAAATTCCGGACCATCAAATGAATTTAATAAAAGCTTAATAAAGCAGGTTCCAAAATTATCAGCTCCTATGAGCGAAGAAGTCTCGCCTACCCTCGCTTATGCTAAGCCTCAGCTCTCACTCAAACTCCCAAATGACTGGACTCTGCAAATCATAGCAACTACAGCAGTTTCTTTCTTTCTCATTCAGATAAAATCTTTTCATGAGCAGAATCTTATGGTTTCTTTACTATCAAGCTTTCTCTATCTTGTCTTGCTATTTGGAATGATCACACTGCACTCAAAGAAGAGGTTTTCTCAGAAAAGGAACATACTTCTCCTGGTAACCGCCTTATATCCTCTAATCGCTTCTTTACTGGAAGACAAGCGACTACTTCTGTTCACTCCAAACCTTGCTGCAATCGTAGGTGTACTCGCGACTGATTCGTTATCTGAGCTCGTTCTAGCTCATATGAGCCATGTTTTCTTGTCTTACTACTCGTTATTCTTCTCTACTGCTCCGGAACTCGTTCAAGAAGAGTCAATTGATCGCATTGGATGGAAAATCGAGCTGTTTACCAGTTTGCTGTGGATTTTCGTTTTTCGGTTGCTCACCGAAAAGAATAAGGTTTTTGAAAGCAAAAACCATTCATTGCTCCAAATAAACGAAGAACTTGGTAGAAAAACAACTGAGATGAGAGAAGCCATCCAGGACAAGGAAAATTTCATGCTGAGCTTCAGCCACGAATTCAAAAACTTACTAAATGTGCTGGTCGGTAATTTAACGCTTGCGTCAAAGACAAATTACGCTCCTGTCAGCAAATATCTCCGCGCAGCATCACTCGCAGCAGAGGTAATGAAACTAATGGCTCTTAACGTCCTCGACGCTGGGAAGCATCAGCTGTTATCTACTGTTGAGATAAAACCGCAAAGGATGCATGTACCATCATTACTGGAGAACATCTGGAATCTCTGCGCCGAAATCATCGCGACTAAACCAAAAGTTTCAGCTAAAATACTCCTTTCAGATCATGTGCCTCATTTTCTGAGGCTCGACCCTCAGCGCATGTTGCAGATTTTCTTAAACTTGGTCACTAACGCTGTAAAGTTCACTGAAAGAGGTTCAATCACCATCAAAATCTCCTGGGAAGATACCAAATCGATGAAAGTCCAAAAGACATCCACAAGCTCGCTTCCAGGGACATCCGACAACATCTCCATGCCATTAGATCCAACGTCTTTTGATGACTATATGACCCGAGAAAAATTGGACGACGAAAAGATCGAAATATACCAAACGAGAACCTTACCTCAACACGATTCGGGATACTATGAAGTGAATCTGACGAAACGAGAATGGACAGAAAACCTTGGTCACCAAGCTCAGAGAGTCGGGACACGAGGACTCCTCAAAATCTCGATACAAGACACAGGGGCCGGCATGTCCAAAGCTCAATGCGAGAAACTCTTCTCCAAATTCTCTCAAGTTTCTGAGGATGCAAACAAGCGCCAGCTCGGCAGCGGACTTGGTCTCTGGATAACGAAGCAGATCATTGAGCAGCATCACGGCAGAATCGACGTCGATAGTAGAGAAGGACTCGGAACCAGATTCGACGTCATTTTGCCCACTTTAGTCGAGGATAGCGTTGGAAGCCCTTCTATTGAAATTCCCAATGAATCGAGTCTTACTGGTGCGAGGTTATTAAGTCTGACGAGAGCGACGCTTACAAGAGGGAACCTATCGAAGCCAAATTTAACAAAAGGTAATTTATCAAAGCCAGCTATCCCAACAATCGGTGAGAGTCGAGCGAATCTTCACATTTCATTAGAAGAACAAAAATGGACTTCAACCACTTCATTGGACAGCCCTATGCATCACCGGCACTCCGGAGGTTGGAATGTGGAAAACTTTAGTCAAGCGGTCTTTGGGATGAAGATTTTGGTTGTGGATGATGATCCTTTCAATCTTGAGCTCATGGGGAGGTTTCTAACGGACTTGATCGGACCAAATAAAGTTATATTCGCTCAGAACGGGAAAGAGGCGCTTGAGTTGATTGAACGAGGGGAGTTAAGTGATGTGAACCTGGCTCTCGTTGATAAGAATTTAGGAGATATGAGCGGCATTAGGGTCATTGAAAAGATCAAACAAGCGACATATTCCGGCAGTATCGGGTATGTTCATTGTTTACTGGTGACTGGAGATAGCCGCCAGATAATTGCGAGGGACCTGAAGAATGTGGATTTTGTTGACGGCTATTTGACAAAGCCGATCGAATTTGAAGAACTTGAAAAGATAATCGCTGATATCTCCCCTTAATAATGGAGAAAAAAGAGAGCCTTGCACTAATCACGAGTCGGTGAATATTTTTTTCTCCCAGAACTAACAATTTTTTTGGTTAAATTTATAGACTATTCTTTCAAATTTCTGAAGATTGTCACGTCGAAGAACTTCAATCTTCAAAATTGAAACCATATTATCATTTTTTTACCTATCCATTTACAGATTAGATATTGCTGTCGAATTTTATAAAGTCATACGGCACCTAGCCGTGTATTATTTTCTTGTATAACGATTTGTACTGTGATATTTCACTCTTATAATGAACTTAAAATACGAATTTAGAGAACTGCAATCCAATGCTTCAAGCACTATTGTTATTTCACGGTTTCTGTAAAGAAGACAAGTGAGATATCTATCGCCCGAAGTTTAGATAGAAGGATATACTGAGCATTCGAAGAGAAGTTAGCGATTGATAAAATTTCTTGCTGCTTTTTTTTTTTGTTGGTATAAATCGTTTACTCATTCAGGTTAACATAATAATAAACTGGAGATCATTTTAATTAAATCTAATCATCATCACATGGACACGATCATTGAAGAATCTTGGGCATATTTCGAAAAGCTCGGCAAAAACGTGAACTCTTCTCACCGTGACGTACGAAATTGACCGTTTATAATGCTTATAGTGAAATATGCTTAGATAAAATATGTTAATAGCCTCTATGGGAATCTCAAAATCGCTCATGTAAACAAACAAAAACTTCAATAATCGCTAATCAGATCCCTTGAACCTCAGGAAAACATGGCAAAGGCTTTGACCACTATTGCTCAAAATTTTCATGTAATTTTTCTCGCATCTTAAGGGATTTATTGTACCTTAGGAAGAAATATCTCGAGAAGACAACCAAAACGAGATGCTTGTATTCGCATATCAGACTATCTGCAATCAACTCTTAAAAATCTCACAATGGCATCGCAATTTCGCTCATAAATTCGAGCTTGAAGTCATGGAACCTTTCAAACTATTCTCTTCAAACGTGTTTCAGGGAAACTACGACAAATTAGAGCATGTGCAGAAAGTAACTTGATATAAAAATCCTTTCGATCTTATGTTCCAATAAAGCTACTCATTAACCTCCAAAGCTCGAAAGCATCAATGGCAAAATCACAAGAGACGTAAACATCATAATAAAAAGGATTGATATATTGTGACTAGCTACTACAAGCATCAGCAAAATGCGGAGAAATCGCAACTTTCATTTGAAAAATTATTTGAAGAACCTGTACGAAACGAAGAAAATATTGTTAAAGCTCAAGGTGATATCAAAAATGAAAATTAAAGTTGACCACTGCATGTCGTAGAAAGAACAATAGGGCTGAAGATGCAAGCACAGGAATCCTGCTCACACTATAAAAAGCAACTCGTAGATAAACGAATCATTGTGCTTATATTTAATTATATCATTGTTATTTCGTCAGCATCTCACAAATCAGGCTTTGGAAAATTACTACAAGGAGTTTCCAGAAGCATTCAACTTTATTGATGACAACGAGGCCGGCAGGCTTGCATTCACTAGAAATAATTTAGTGAGTGCTCTAAGACACATCACAGCGCTTTACAGTCAAGATAGCATGAAAAAGACATTAGAAGTAAGCATTAATTTTTCAAAGGATTCGAGGAGCTGATCTCATCCTGTTCGCATTAGAATTTTGATGAAAAGCTGAAGGAATATGATCACTTGATAACCACTAAGCAGGACACTTTCAACAAAACCGTGAAAGGAACTTTAGAAGAAGCATTTAAAACTAAGAAATTAGAGGAGTTCCTTTCATATGAAGCGATGAAGAAGATGCAAGAGGCGAATCTATTGTAAGTTTGTTTTCATCATAATATATCACTCTAACCTCGATAACAACAAGAAAATCGACAGATTTTGAAGACTATACCCTGATTACAACCCCTACAAACGAGAAGAACCTGCTCAAAATTCTAGATTTTATAAAATCTCTGACCACAAGCTCCAATAGCAGCATGAGCACATCCTCTTCACGCAAACAAAGCATCAGTGACACCTCTAGCGTGGATTCTAATAGTTCATCAGGCATCGACAAAGAAATCGATGAGCTTATGGATCTTCTCTCTAATTCTACAAACAGAAAGTTCTTCCTCGACCATCTAATAAAGTTGAAGAATCCCACGGATGATTCATTCGAGTTGAAACTCAAAACATCACAGTTCAAATCGCTTGTGGATATCATGAAGAAAATTGTCAACGGTAGACTAATTCTCTCTAACTATGAAGCAACTTACACATGTACCTTTGTTCTTAGAAATGTGGAGTGGAGAGGACATCGACTCTTTGTATAACGTGTTGAATATCAGCACTAAATTCTACCATAGAGTATCAGAAGTTGTCTGGACTTTTTGTAAATTTTTTTTTTTATTTAGCCACTTGAGAAAAAGGAATTTCTGAATGAGCATTTGAGAAGTATTCCTATCTGGAATGACCATGAATTCTGGAATAAGATGGCCGATTTCCTTCAAGAAAAAGAAATTTCCGAGCAAAAAAAGCTGGCTGAGAACGCTAAAACTGCAGAAGAAGCAAAGGTATTCTATGAAACAAATAATTTTGCCTTATATAACAAATTATTCAGACTAACTCCAAGAAGATGAATGTGAAAAATCTCGTTAGTTTTGGTAAAAAAAGGCTTGGTTTGGACTCGAAGAAACAGCCTCCTAGCAAAGAGGTTGTAGCCTCAGTCTACAATAAAGTTAATTTCTACTTGACCAAAATGAGTCTGAATTACGAGTATTCAACTGACCTGTTCATTAGCATCGCCAAAGAGTATGTTTAATATCCATGATTAAAGGCACAGGCAATCTAACTTATAACCCTTAGGAATAACCTCGAGAAAAAAGAGATCACGGAGATGCTGACGATACAGAGAGCTGAATCTGATGCTGCGTTGAAAGAGTATGCAGTTGAGCTGAGACTTAAGAAAAGGCAGCGAGCCGCTCCCAAATGGGGCAAATTATATCCTATTTATGAAGCAGCCGCGTACTTGGGCATTGCTGATTTAGTCAATCTACTCGCAGTGAATAAAGAATGGAGGAGAAAGCTATTTAAAAGAGTCTATCGTGTAATGCTAGGCAGAGACGGAAATAACCTCTCCAACCGACAGAGAAAGGCAATTTGGGTTGCGCTTTTATCTCCAGTAGAATTTACATATAATAAAGTCTAATAAGAATCATTTATGTCTACAATAGAACCAACTTAAAGTGAATTTCGAAGAGTTAAAGCAAATGGCAAGGACTCCACAGGAATGGATACAAGAAGTTGAAGATGTGATTGCCATTGATGTCCAAAGGTCCTTCAACATCCACAAAAACTTTAATAAAGAAGTAAATCACTTGATAGTCCGAACATCTTGAAAATTTTTATTAGTCTCTCAGGCTTCTGCTCAAATGCTACGCTCTGTACGACACGAGGCGTTCGTATTGTCAAGGAATGAATTATATCATGGGATTCTTGCTGATGGTTTTGGGAGATGAAGAATTAGCGTTCAGATGCTTCTGCCAAGTGATGGAGAAATTTATGAAAAACATTTTTGACGAGGGTTTCGATAAACTCAAACTCCATTTCGGAAGCTTCATGAAATTGATTGAAATCGATCTTCCGCAGCTAGCCCAGCATTACAAGGTATCGAATTCGTTGAGCTAACCAACCTGATCATTCTATTCTCCTGCAGAAAGAACAAATCAACCCGAGCTTCTTCATGCCCTCGTGGTTTATTACGATCTTCACAAATGTGCTTCAGAATGTCCATCAATCGCAAACTGTTGTGAGAATCTGGGATTTGTTCCTTCTGGTATGCATTATAATAGTTATTATTGCTGATTGAGGAATATTTTAGGATGGTCTGCAGACCATTTTCAAGGTCGCGATATGTGTCATGAAATTTTATGAAAAGAAGCTAATGACGCTCAAATTCGATGGTACGATGCATTTCTTCGGAGAGGTTGTAAAAGAAGAAATCTTCAAGAATATAAAATATTTTGAACTGAAAGAAGCCAATCTGTTAGCTGGGTCTACCATCCCTGAGGTTGTGTTTGTACAAAATATCTGGAAACTCATGCAAGAGTCAGGGGCTTCAAAAATTTTGTTGAGTGCGTTAGAAAAGCATCATATTTTATTTGATTATAAACTCTCGAAATATTTTCCAGGTGCACAGCCACTTTGAGCAATAGGTTTCAATGTTTCTTACAAAATATTTAGTGAGGGATTGAATCAAGAAAAAAATTCCATATAACCTGGTTATTATTGAGAGACTTACTTAGATCCATTTCTTATAAAAAAGTCTTTACAATTTGATAAACTATTTCTCGAGAGAATTTAAAATCAATATTGGGTGAAGGAATGAGTGCTGAGCAGATATAATGCTGGGCTTCTTCTTAATAGTTATGGAAAACGTTTATGGTAGTAATGAGTTAATCAGAGACTTTTAACGAGAGCTTTCCTTAATTGCAGTGCCAAATATCAATGAAATCACAAGAAAAGTATTGTTGCCGTTAATGTTCAGTTCACTAAATTTCATAAATATTGTTAATATGAAACAATCTACACAACTAGGATTCAATTACAATACTAACTCAATTTAAATTTGAAGTTAGAAAAGAGAGGACACCTAGTTTTGGAAAGACTTTCCGCAATCTCTGCATATTCGACTTATGAGAAATCAAGATCAAACGTCATCATGATGACTAAACAAAAAAACTCTTGACAAAATGGATCTGAATAGAGCCAGAATTTATTAATCAGGACTCAGGATTTCAGACAGAGATAATTTGGTAACATTTGCAAATCCAACAGCCGAAAATGAAGCATTTCTTCATAGATGCAAAGTAATTCCTTTTAGATGAGAATCAGTTTTTCTATATTTGTCAAAATGGAGCATCATTTAACGGTCTTTTCCGCGATCATTTTTGAAATTCTAAATATATCAGCCTCTCTTCTTTCCACGAAAACTTTCGATTCTTTGTAAAAAAACCAAACAGCACAACTGCTACCTCAGGAATATCAAAAAAAAAAAATTCTCAGCCAACCAAGAGCAATGACGTGCATTGTTGATGGCTCTTTAGTACTTCGTATTTCGTATTTTTACTCTAGATGCTGATTGATAACCGATGAGATGAGCATTTCGTCACCTGCATAAATTGCTGAGAGCCAAAGAAAGAGGTATCTTGTTATCTTTTTGTCGAAGATTATAATAGAGCACATACTTAAATAGAATTCGGCTTCTTAAGTTTATAAAAATCTAATAGCAAGCATTAAAAAAAAATAGTTACCTCCTAAATCTTTAAAAAAATGGAAAAGACTCAAAGACTCCAGAGATACAAGGACAGAGTTTGCTTGGTCACTGCCTCTTCAACTGGTATCGGAAAAGCAGTTGCAGCCAGATTCGCTGAGGAAGGAGCCACTGTTATTATCAACAGCAGAAAGAAAGAAAACGTTGATCCAGTCGTTAAAGAATTGACTGACAGAGGTCTCAAGGCTGTCGCCTACCCTGCCAACGTCTCAAATGATAAGGAAAGACAAGCTATGGTTGCCTTCATCAAAGAAAAATTCGGCAAACTCGATGTTCTCATCCCAAATGCTGCCATTAACCTCCATTTCGGAAGAACTTTGGATACTACCGCTTCTCAATTCGACAAAACTATCAGCGTCAACCTGAAGAGCGTCTTTTTGCTCGTTCAAGAGTGCCACGAGCTCCTTATTAAAGGAACTAAGCCAGCAGTCCTCTTGATTGCTTCATACCTTGCCTATCAAGGAGAAAACTTCCTTGGTATCTACGCTATGACAAAGACCGCTCTTCTCGGCTTGAATAAGGTTCTTGCCAGAGAGCTCCAAGAAGATGGAATCAGAGTTAATTGCCTTGCTCCAGGACTCATCAAGACAACTTTCAGCAAGGATCTCTGGGAAGGCAGAGAAAGAGAAGCAGTTGATAACCTCAGACTTCGCAGACTCGGAACTGTTGATGATATCGCTAATGCGACATCTTTCCTTTGCTGTGAGGACGCTGACTATATTGTGGGAGAAACCATCATGGTTGGAGGTATGATTACCCAAAGACTCTAAGCAAGTGATTAGAGTAAGATATTTGTTTGGTTTTATAGTTATAAGTTGAATTATTTGGAGCTTCACATTCTCAAAGTTAAAATATAGTGGAAAAAGATTCTTGTGTTGATCCTTTTATCATCTATATCTAAATATCAAAAATCAATTTAAATTCTTTTCGATAGTAGTGAATAGATGAGGATAGTTTGAGTGTGAGATGAGTACTGCGTAGGATCATCAGGATGGCACAAATAATGCAATCAGAATTGAACCAAGGCACATTTCCGGAGAAAATGCATCGACTGTTGACATTTTCTGCTCAGGAAAGTATTGAGGCTTTGAAAGTCAGCTTTAGGGATATTGGTGAGTATTCGTTGAACCCAAACTGAGAAATCAAGCTTGGGAGGCAATTCAGATTTAAAGTTACAATTCGCGCCTAAATTATTCATTCTAAAAGAGTCATAATATCGATTAGTGCACGCTTCTAGTTTTAGAGGAGAACAATTGAGAAAAGATCCAGAATCTCGAGTGTTTTTGAGGAGGAATTCTGTCAGCATTCTCTCTTAGAAAATTTATGAAGGTCGGGTTTTTTCAATATTGTTTTTTGTTATCTTTCTGATTTGATATATATTGTCTGTTTTCTTCAGTGTGTAAGATTCTTGTTGAATACTAAGCCACGTCAGGCACTATTTCCTATCTTTAAGACAGCGATTATCATCGAAAATCGTTTAATTTCATAATTATCATCCCCACAGCAATGGATAAAGAAAGTCTACATCTTGAGAAATAGAAGTTTCAACAAGCAAATAATACTTGCTTCAATGTAAATCAATTCCTTTTGAGTCTATTCATTGTAAGCTATTTTTTTATTTACGCATGCAAAAAGAGCTTCTCTAATGCCTACACAAAATGAATTCATTCAACACAATGATTTCGATATTCCTTTCAGAACTCATCTTATGCCAGGTAAATAGCAGATGTTCAAACACAATGAAATCTGAATGATATCCCAACAATTCAACCTTCAATATTGACATATCGAGTCAAACTCTCACAAATCAATCGATAAGCTCTCTATTCCTGTATGCGTAGTTCGAATGTCTGCATCGTTACTGGCTTTGGAATCATCATTGTGTTTTTGTGCTCTCCCGCTTTTCGATTGAATAACTCGTGTTATACATATAGATTTAATTGATTTCAAAGCGCTCGAAAGATATGTCATAACACAAATTTTAGCAAATTTTGAAGTTGTCATCTCATTTGATAATATTAAATTTGAGATCTTAACAGAATAGTTTATCTGGGAGTAAAGCTACCATTTAGATCCGAAATAGATTGGCTTCAACACGAAAAACGGATTTGTACAAAATTGGTACAAAATTTGAATTCAAATTTTGAGAAATAAAAGAATGAATTTTAGAGTTAAATTTTGGCTAGTGATCAAATCTTCGGATTCGAAAAAGAAATCATTGCTTTCTAGTCAGCTTTCGCAATTCTTGTGTTTTGAGAACATATCTAGATATTAAAAACTAATGAGTGACTAGCTCACCTTCCTAAAGAAGACAAAATCAGAGTCTTATAATCTCGGTGGTCTTATTTAACCAAAAATCCTCGCCAAATTTTCAAAATTTTGCATTAGAAAGAAAGTATATCGAATGTTTGGAGTGAATCATATTGAAAAACTCCATGTTGTTTGATAGCATCTTCTCAAACGAGAATTTGAAAATGTTCAAAATCTAGAATTGCATTTAATGGGGTATCAATAGAATTGCTGATTCCACAGCTTATTCTCTCTTAACACAAATTTGCATTTAATGATATCATGAGAGTGTATTTCAATGGAAGAGCTAAAGGATCTTCGACGAAAATCTGAACTAATCTCCAAAAAATGAATTTTAATGGAACTTTGGTTGTGGCGCTTAAATAGCGGTGTTATACTGGCCAAGAGGCCTTAAATGCTTAAACAAAAGCTTCGACTCAGGTTTCTTACCCAATAAAAAACTCTTGAATCACAGCTTCAAGAGGCCAGAATACGAAATCGAATTTCTGATGATTTATTCAAAGCTGCAGATTCCCGGGCTCGAGATCAAAACCAATAAAATCTGCTCAAATAAATCTAAAGCTTCTAAACTAATGCGCAATATAAATCACTGCAACGGCTTTAATAATAATTAATTGAAAAAATTCGAACTCAGATTTTCTGCGGGTTCTAATATCTTAGTAACTAGAAACCTTGCCTTCACTGCAAAAATGGATCAAACAACTATTCACGGTACAACGGCTGGAACATCCTCTGAAGAGAAACTTTCGAATGGTCGATGGACCAAAGATGAACACCAACGATTTGTCGAGGCAATTAAAATTTATGGCAAAAATTGGAAAAAAGTCGAGGATTACATCGGAACAAGAACAGGGGCTCAAATTCGCTCTCATGCTCAAAAATTCTTCCTGAGACTAGAAAAAGACTTGAAAGCAAAGCACTCGAATCAGAAAGATAAAGGCGCAGCACAACAAGAAGCCTCAATTCGAAAATTATTAGAAGGATCCTTATCTGCATCTCAATCTCAACACGGTAATTCATTGTTATGATCCTCTTTTTATTGACATCCATGTCTTCTAGATGAAATATCTGATAATGAAAGACAAACAGATCAGCTAAAAGAAAACCTTTCGCTCCATGAAGCTGAAAATCAGTCGAAGGCAGCAATTATCAGCGATTATAACTCTGTTGTAGCGCCAACTCGCTCAAGCAGTCTCCAAGAAGATTCGGCCTTTACTAACAGTCAAAATTTAATTCAGGGAATTAAAACTGAAAAAACCCCGGAAAACACCCATGATAAATCTGAAAAAGATTCCGTTAATTCAAAAACCCACATGCTTAGCAAGTTACAAAATGGTCAAGAAAAGAGCAAACAAACCAATTTCTTGCTCGATCTGCTTCTTCAGGGCTCACTTAACAAATTTGCTCAAAATCTGCAGCCTCCTGTTGATACCAAAAGTACTGCTCCCGCTGCTACTACCAACAGATCTTCAATAGCCGGTGAACTCCACCCTCATCACTCTGTGTATAAAGACTTAATGTAATAAAAATGATAACTTTATGAGCTAAACTAAAATCACTGTTTGCATAGGAACTACTTTTCCAAGTATAACAAGAGCTCTAAAAATATTAAACTTTCAGATATGGTCGAACTCTCAACTGAGAAAAGTTCCACTGATGACGAATCCTATGAAATTCCTGCGAGTCTGAAGAGAATCAGACAGGTGTAAAATCTGTATATATGACCACCTACCTGCAACATCCGAATTTGTATAAAAATCCCTACTTAATGAAAGAGGAAACATCTCAAGAATGTGATCTTCTCTTGAGTTAGTAAGTTTCTCTCTCTCTTCGTGAGTGAATGTGCTTGATTTCTTTGAAAATTTACTTTCGTTTTCCAATTTAGTTCTGTTTTTTACATTTAGTATCAATTGTTTATTCCTTCTCATTGAGCTGTATATTTCTGTTCTGTTTTTCACTAATTTGCGTATTATTTCATGCTTATATATAATAGAATTATAATCGAGTTGATGTGCAATGAAATATTTTTTGAAAATATGATTCTCCAGCTTCAATCTGAATGGGATTCTTATTATATAATGAATCATTTATATATAACAGTTGCTAGCTATTCACCACTCGTTAAGTTGCTCTTTGACGAGATTTTTGGTGCTTTGGTCTTGTTCGTTCCACCAGCAGGGGAAGAAAGAACGTTAGCACGAGAAAATTGACTCTATTTCAGCAAAGAGATGCCATAAAATGATTTCATCGTGCGAGAAGACTCATTTTGTGTAGTATTAAGTGTTTTCAAGTTCCATAAGCTAGTAACTTTACACATAAGTTATGAATTGTTACAAATGCGACAACTAAAACCTCTGTGTATACAATTAGTAGTAATATAGTGGTAGTGAGAGACTACGATGCCTCTTCAATTTTCCCTATTATAATAATAAAGTTTTCTAACATATTGCACTAGCCTATGAATCTATGTGCATTTCTAATATGATGCAACGAAATCCAAAAGCAATTACTCACAAAAAAAAAATAATTATTTGACTTTTGGAGTGCACCAATAAATTTCGTTATTGGTCTGAGTCCTCCACGACTCTAAGACATCACTTTTACATGAGCTGAGAGTGTTTCAGACATATTAAATGGATCTTCAGCACAAGCCTGATCAGTCTTTTCTTGACTTTTTTCTTTGTATTCAGCTGCAATCACAACCGAATCTTTTTCAGAATATGACACTGTGTCTTTTTCCGAAGTCTTTGAGGCTTTATCTTGCACTATTTCCCTTTTCACCTCTTCCTTTTCAACAATCTTTTCATCCATGCTAGATTGTTGGATACCTCCATATGATCTTCTTAATTCGTCTCGAAGGTCAGATTCTGTAGCAGCTGCACCTTGATACCAGGCGCTGGCTTTTATATCTGAAATGCTCGGTCTTCTTGAAAGATCCAGAGTCAGCATAGAATTCATCAAAGTTTTGAATTCTTCGCTGAAAAAATCGTTTCCGTCAATCTTGGGTTTGTTCTTCTCATGAGCTTTCCAGAAAAGATCAAGCTTCCTGCTAAAAATTTTGAAATGAGGGTCATTTTCTTCGGCTCTTTTAAATGGAGGCGTTCCTGCCTTCAGAAGGAATAATATAATCGCTAATGCGTATAGGTCAGCCTGGACTGGACAGTACGGCATCTTTTTATGAAGCTCCGGGGCCATATAAGCCTCGGTTCCGACGACCGATTCACAGTATTTCTTTCCCTCATCAGTTATCAATGATATAGAAAATCCGAAATCAGCGAGCTTCAAGTTAAAATCCTTATCAAAAAGGATATTCTCAGGCTTGAGATCACGATGCGCAAACTTTTGATTGTGACAGTACTCGATTACGTTCAAGAGTTGATGAAAGATTTTTCTGGCCATAGATTCTTCGAGTCTGGCACCACTTGAAAGAAACTTCCAGAGGTCTCCATTTGGAGCATATTCAAGCGCAAATGCGACGACTGGGTAAGTGGTTCCGTTTTTTTTACAGTAGTCGACCTCGTCCAGATATTCAATCAATTTTAGTATATTTGGATGGCTGAGAGTCTTAAGTGCGTAGTTTTCTGCTGCTAGATGGCGAGGGTTTAGCTTTGGGTGGTCTATGCGAATGATTTTCACGGCTGCTTGCTCGCCTGTCAAAGGATCATAGCCTAGTTTTACTCTAAAAACAAATTTTAGGCCATGTATTAAGTCAAAGGTATTTACTTGGAGTTGTAACCGTCGCCAATTTTCTTCAACAGTTGCCATCTGCCAACTGTAGCGAATCTTGGACCGTTTTCTTGAGAATCTTTGAGGTTTGAGTCAGTGGCCATTTTAAGGTTGCTTGCTGTCTTTATTTCCGATTGAAATCCAGTTTTTTTTTAATTTATAAATTTACAAATTGATGCAATTAAATACCGAAAATGCCTTTCGCCATAATATTGCATTTTCTGCTTAAAATACAAGTTTCTGATAATGTGCTCAAAAAAATTATAAAACTGTTAATACCCTATTTTAATTTTTGATTAAACCTTCAGAGAAGAGGGCACAAGATTTTTCCGATAGCCAGTTATTACACATTATCTTTTTCATGTATGGCGGACGGTTCTTATCTGAATGATTCCTGGCAGAAGAATAAGAGCGAAGGCTTTGTAGGCTCTATTTCAATGAGAAATAGTTTTATTTTGTAGGGAGTTTGCTACTACACAGGAAAAAAAAAAAAATTCCTGAGGAAAATTGAATCATTCTACAATAAATTTAACGGAATATTTCTGAGCTGTGGCGTTTTATTGATATGGTATTTAGCGTTTTTTCGTTCGAATTTCAAAAAAATGAAACCTCATTTGATATCCGACTGGAATTCTGATAATTCTTGAGCCACTATATTTTCGTGCAAGATAATGGACAAGGATCGTGACTCGCACATAGACTCAAATATCGTTTCACAATGATGAAAATTCTTCTGCAATGAAGCTAGGTAGTGGGTATCAAGGCTATTAGGTAATGGTGTCGCGTTTGAAAATTTTATGTTTGATAATCTCCTGCATAAAACAACTGACCTAGAGCATGTCAGTCGCTAAACTCTTTCCAGTAGAATGAAGAACGCATTTAGTCCATCCCAATATTGTAGTTTATGGCAAGAAAAGCCGAATTGGCAGTGAGCTATTGACAAAAAATGAGCTTTAAATTGATTAGGCCTCGTAAATCCAATGTGGGAAAAAAAAAAACCGACAGGAGAGGGTGATAATGCCCCTTCAACAGACATTGCTTGCATTTGCCAAGGAAAATGGCCTTTTGATACGAGACACAAAAAATCGTAAGTTTTCAGTCAATACTCCTTAAAATAAATTAAGATGAAGTTAGATAGAACGGATGCTGATTCCGTTCTATTTCTATGAGACATTGGAGTCAGAGGGTGAGTATTATTGTAGCATCCCTGGTGGATGGTCGGCTGCTTAGGTTCCATTTTGGAGCGACTTGACATAGTTCAGACAGTTTTTATTTTTTGGCATGTAATAGGCAATGGACACGTCATGCTACGTCATCTGCGGATGAGGAAGAATTGACTATACAGCTCATTAATAATACCAAACCCCCACAGAAAATTGCACTCGTCGGCCGCTATTTTAAGAATAAAGGGGCTATGAGGAAGTGCCTCTCATCTGCTTTGAATTGACAACGCTCTATCTGAGTACGACAAAATAAATTTTGGATTATACCTCTGACACTGAGGAAAGCATGATTATAAAGATTCATTTCTTCTTGGAATCGCAAAACCTGAAAATCACATCTTTTAATTTTTTTTTTCTTCCTTCCACACATATATAATTTAGATGGTTTTCTTTGTTTTTCTTCTTTGATAGAAAAAAAATGGTAGTCGAACTATGTATACCAGGGAATGGAGACAAACATAAGGCAAGCAACATTGCCCATACTATAGAAACTGCTACTAAATTAATGTCGCAGGTAACAAGAAGAATTCAATCGGTGATTACGGAAAAAGCGCCTTGTTATCAATGAATATTTGAGTAGAAAACAGTATCAAACAAAGGCTGGTCTTTTTTATGCTTAATGGCTATCAACGGATGAATCAGAATTTGGATTTTTGAAACTTATTCATTAAAGCATTGAGAATCTCAATATTATTTTCTGCGAGATTCAACTCAAGCAAGCTTTGGAATGCAAACGCTAAACATAGGAAATTACAAATTGGCATTGCAATTTGTACTGAAAATGAAACTGATCATTTTCCCTGGAAGAGATTAGAACATTAATGAGTTAGGTTTATTAGCACCAACAAAGCGAAGCAAATTAAATCAAAACTGTTCCTGAAATTACGAATTTAATTTGCTAATTCTAAGATTGTTGCCACCACAAAAAACAAACCGACTTTGCTGGTTATTAACTTCAGTTGGCCTCTCCTTTCTAGTGAAGCTCAGTAGAAAGAATTTATAAATGAATATTCTGAATGATATAATTTCTCAAGGAGCATCTTAACAAATTTGAAACGCATAGAAGAATACGCTCTGTTTTTGAGTCATAAAAAGGGCCTTTTGTCCTATGATACAGAGATCCATCTGTTAGGCCTCGGGCAATTACCCTTCTTAAATTTAAATTCCGATTATCAGATAAATTTTATCTGAAGCATTAATTTCTCGAATTCTCTATCTAAATGATTTCATTTAGCGTAATCCTTGCCATGGTACATCACCCGCTAGAGGACCATCTCCATTTAGCTTCCTCGTAAGAAACTCACTTCATTAAGCCTTATAGCTGTGTCTTCAAAGTAAGAAAGACACAGAGAATTCCATTTATTTCAAAATAAATTGGCTTTATTTTTAGATTATCTGGAAAAATATTGTTTATACAACCTGATTTAATGAAGTTTTTAGACTTTTTGCATTCTATTCACACTAATTCCAGTTATTACGGCTATCTTCTAACGCTTTCAATAGATTTTAGGTTCTCATAAGTTCTGAAACAGACTTTTGATTCCGATAAAAATACTGAGCTTTTCAGATCCTTAAATATTCCACTTTTACTAAAAACTTACATTGAGTTAAAATGAAAAATTGTCTTTTCACTTTCTTATGGCTCCTCTATCAATTCTGCTTGCTCCCTTCGATTTACGCACAAAAGGCTTTCCTAACTAAGGAGGGCTATAAAAAGGTGAGCTGGGAGCATCTCCAACTCAACCACACCAATGGAGCTATTGTAATTGATCTGAATAAGTCCAGATTGTTAATTTTTCTCGAATTGATCAGAATGGCCTTTCTAATACAACAGAAGTCGAAGGATTTTTCAATAACCTACGCATTCACTTCCCAGAATTGGTGCAATTTCCCATTCATCCTCATCATTCTTACCAATCTCATCGATTTATTAGATAACGGAACTCACAATTGGAAAAACTTTCCAAAATAGGACATTAAAAGCTTACAGAATCCACCTTGCAAGTATTAGACCTCTCCTTTCATAGCTAATTGAGACCTTACCTAGCGGACGATAATTCGACTGATAATAAATCGTCTTCAATTAGTTCAATTTTGTTCATTGGTGGTTACAGACCAGTCGATATCGCTTCGGCGAGCATGCTGACCTACCTGACTGATCGATTTGTGTGGGGTTATGCGCAAAATGACATGAATATCAAAAAACTGCTGCAAACGAGACAGATATGGATAATTCCAGCAATTAACCTTGACGGATTTGCTCATCTATCCGAGTTTTATACTCTGTTTGGGAGAACGACTCCGCTTTGGAAAAGCCGCAATAATAAATTCGCTGGAATCTGTGGCGAGTATTTTTCCTACAAAGTTTCTCTTAATGACAGTTGATTAGATACAGCATGGGTGTTGATTTAAGCAGAAACTTCGACTTTCAGTTTGACGGGCCCGAGATTATCAATAATTCTCTGGTTAATCTCTCAGCTAATAACTACCCTTGCAAGCACTATTATCGTGGAGCAGCCCCTTTCTCAGAGCCTGAGACTCAGAGCTTAAAAGACTTCTTGGATAATTATCATCCTCAAATGGTGATCAACGTAGAATAGTAAAACGCAATGTTCATTCCGTTGAATATTCACTTGTAACTTAGTGGCCAGAGCTCGTTCATTATCCCCAACACATATGTCGCAGATGCGCTTAATCCTGGACTCACATCAAGGGAATTTTATGAAAAGCTGATAAAAGATGCGCCATTTCCTAAAGGATTAAGGTTCTATTTTTATTGAAGCATAATGATGTTAACTTGAGAATTAGGGCCGGAAATTCTTTCAACATCTCCAATGAAACCATGCATGGCTCTTCGATCGACTATATTTTACACGTGAAAAAGTCCATAGCTGCGACTTTTAAGCTCGGGTACCCAGGAATGCCGCAGGTCCATTATCCGAACTCTTCTGTAGCTTTGACTGTCTACAAGTAATTGTCTCTCGTTCTGCCTTATAAATAAGCTGTTACTTATAATAGAGGGAATCTTGACGCCTTGCTCTACTTCATCCACAAAACTGGCTCATTTGTTGGGTAAACTAATCAATCACATTTCATAATTATGGGTCTCAGTTTCGAGGAAATTAAGAGTGGAAAATGCAATGAGCAAATCGAAGCGTGTGTTCAAAACCCTGAGAAAACTAAGAACGTTTTCTTCCTCTTGGAATACTTTAACAGAGGGCTAGGAGACGTGGCAGAGAATTCCACGATACAAATTTCATTCTCAAAGCGGATAACTTATGCTCTAGAAGGTCTTTACTTGGAAAATAAGGGCAAAATTCAAATTTCTGAGCACAGTAAAGCCATCACCAATGGTAAACATAATTTCTTATGAATGTGCCTCTCATTACTCAATATAGGCGAAAGAGACGAAGATCCAAGCTATTCATACCACGCAACTCTCCCAGCTCTAAAAGCTAACCAATCAATGAAACTCACCCTCGTACTTCGCGACACGAAAAACACTTTCATCCCAACCAAAGTACCCTACAAAGAATTGGTCTACGTGCGAACATTCAACGAATTCCCAAATAAATTTTCAAATTTTATTGGTCGGATTGTCGTGCCGAATGACAGTTGGAACTTTGGAGTTTGGCTAGATGATCAGCGAGGCTACCTGCTGCTGATGACATGCCTCTGCGGGTCTTTCCTATTTGCAGCAGTGAAAGTCATAAAAAAACTGCGAAGAGCCAAAGGAGGGAAATTTTCTAAAATCTCTCCGCCGACTCACGAGGTATCAATTGAAATTAGCACTGGAAGACCTGAGAATACTGAACCCGACACATCAATGGCTGAAGAAGATACAAATCTGAATGCCGATTCTGCAACTCCTCCACATACAGAGAGAGAAATGAGGACTAAAAAAGACACCACAAAGTCCCAAAGCAGAGAGAAAAAGAAGAAAAAGGCTACTAGGCCAAAAAAAGAATAATGAATAAACTATGAATTTATAATTGAGCTCTTTAAAATTTCTCATTGATAAAATCTCTCTGTGGAATAAAAATTGAATTGCCAGACTACCAAAATTCAAATTTTGAATCTTTTTTAAATAATAACGAAATATTTTTAAAATAATGCAGGGCTTTCTTGTTTGGGATCCTGAAAGGGTGAGTGTTTTGTAATATCCGCAATGGCTAACGAGTGAATAGCAAGAGAATAGTTCACTGAGCATTAAAAACAATGACTTCAAATGCAAAGTGAAATCAATTTGCATCCAAGGAGGATTTATCTGCTTATTGACAGGTACTTGCGGTTCGTTAGTTCGATTAATTCTGAAATGTATTCCCTCAGACCTTGGAGAGATAATTCAGTATGGAGAGGCTCCAGGCAAAAACGCATTGAAGAAAAGTTCGCAGGACGTTGAGAGGATTTTTGAATCACAGTATTCAATCCTAAAAGAGATCAGTGGATCTAAGGTCAAGCAAGTCGCTTGCAATCAGACAGCTATATTCGCATTGACAAGTATTCAATTCCCCCTTAAAGAGCCCTAGCTAACTGTAAAATAGGCAATGGAGAAATATATTCTTGGGGTGTAGATTTGAAGAAGACTGGTAATGGAACCATTGGTTTTGCCAGCTGAAGGCGATTTTTTGCATATTTTAGGGGTTCTAGGGCAAGGCGAGCAGTTTAGTAGTCTATCACCTACACGCATCGGACCTCAAATTCGGTATAATTTGAAATGCGAGCAACAACTTATAACCTCTAGTTTCAAGTTCATTTCGGTTTCATCAAAGCATGCTTCGGCATTAGACTGTAAAGAGATCTCTTCTTTTTCTCTCTCTCATGACAAACTTACCAAGTCTATGGAAATCTTTATCAATGGGGCTCTGGAGTTGACGGAGAGTTGGGAGTGCCTGAAGAAACGCTCTTGGTTCCGACTCGCATCTTCTCCAAAATCGTTATCGGAGGCAAGAAAACTGAATCGAAAAACACAGCGACTCTTGTTCTGACAAGTGAGTTTTTGAATAAATTCTTTTCAAGAGTTATTCATATTTCTAAAAAAATCCAGGTGGAGGTCATGTATTCATTTATGGAAAGCTGGGCCAAGGCTCTCCCGAGAGCACCGATAAACCGAAATATGAGCCTAAAGTTTCCGAAGAACTTCGAAATGAGTTCATTGCAGAAGCTCAACTAGGAAATGGCTTTGCCGTGGTGTTAGAAAGTAAGCAATTGTATCCATGCACGTTTGGCTCAATAATGAAATTATTAGAGAAAGGCCAATGCTTCGTTATCTTAGAGAACATGTATTCGCAGAGAATCAAGCAGCCTCGCGCATTTTGCTCGATTCTCACTTTGGACAAGAAAATATTTGCAATAACAGGTACTTCGTTTATATTAAGGAACTCACCAGCAAAATGTCTGCAACTTTAGATCAGAGCCATCTGTTTGAATATGAGATTTTTGGAACCCCTCTCATGTATCACCCGAAGCTCACAATGGGTTACACCGATTGGTACCAGCTCGTCCGCTCTTGCAAAATCCAAGACTCTTACACTTCCCCTACTTTCCTTCAATCCAGCTATAATTCTCACATTATCATTGAATACAGTAAATATTTCCCTTTGCAAATGAAATGACATATAATCGACTCTTTAGCATCAAAAGATATTCCAGAAAAAATAGAAACCAAAGGATCTCCAAGAGCTTCTTTTCTGGGAACTTCGCTTGTGGTCGAGAAACTGCTAAATACTAGCTTTTCGGAGCCTGTTAATGGTCTGAACGCTCACATTCGAGACGCGTCAGCAGACCTTTGCAAAAAAATAGCTCAAATCCAAACTACGAAACAAAGCAACAAGAGTGTTGAAAGATGCGGCGGGAGGAGCGAATTCAAGGATACTGCAGTTAAATCCTTGCCTCCTCTCAGCAGATGCATTTCTCCCAAGAGCAACAATCTCGAACCTCCGACCAAAGGAGAAAAATCAGGCAATCCAAGCCCGATAACCTCAAGGGACAATAAAGAGCATAAAGCAAGTTGCATTGAGAAAGAAACTATCCTGAGCCTACTACCTTCAACAACGATATCAAACCGGAACGAAAAAACAAAAGATCGCATTAGTAAACTTGGCCAGAAACTCAGAGATGGTCCAAGTACACTAAGAAGCAGAAGAGATCAACCTGAAGAATATAACAGGCGTGTCGCCTCTTGTTTAAGTCCAGACTCAATGAACGAGGAAGAATTGACCGGTTTGATCTGTATTGACATTGAAAATAATCCGATGACCAAGTTACTTGAGCAGCAGCGAGATCCTCACTGGAAGAAATCGGTGACGACTAGATCATTCACGCCAACTATTCGTAGCTTTCAGCGGGAGAGGGAAGTTGAAAAAGAAAGGGAGTTTGAGCAAAATGACTTTGCTGAAACTTCAAGCTTATATTTAACTTCCAAAACAAGCCGAATGCAACCAAATGAATATGTAGCGACTTCAGAGACTCGAAGGCAGATCGATCAAAATTTGTTGAGTCATCGCCAAAAATCAGCAAATGAGGGTGAGAAGAGATCGATAATGATAAGCGCTGATTTTAATGACTTGCTGACCGATCGTGCTGACGCTTTGTCTTTCAAGCCAGTTAACACGTTACCCAGCGATTTTACTCAAACAGAAGATGCAACGCTCACAAATCGTCGTGGCTACCCATTTACTGATAGATCGCTTCTGTTTCCTCTAAAAGAATTGACTATCTCTGACAATAATTCCACTCAGAAACCAGAAAATCTGCAAAGCATGTTTGAATCATTGAATATAAACACTCTGAAGACTCCGAATATACCAAAGCGAATCTGGGAGAACAAAGAGAATATTAAAGAGGAGTTGTCTCTAGCCCCGACCAAAAAGGACGGAAATGATCTCCTATCTTCGGGAAAAGGCGGAGTGTTATCAGAAGAAACTCCTAACCGCGCTGTGGTACTTCACGCGGAGGTGCAGCTTGAAGAAGTCCAATCAAAAGTTCAATCAAATAAGCAACTTCCAGAGAAATTCGCCGAATTATTGCATATTAGTCCTATCAAAAAGAAACCAATAACACAATCGAAAAGCAATTTAAAAGAAAACCTCAGCGCGATCACTTCAGAGAACCTCTTTAAGCAGGACACAATTAAATCGCAAACGAATAGCGAATCGAAGGGAAACAGAATTGAAGCTCTTCGAGATAAACTTCAAAATATGCAAACTATGCGCTCAAAGTCGCAATTAGCTGAGAAGAAAACCTCTCAAGCCTCATCTATGATAGTCAACCAGCACGAAACACTGCAAGAGGAATCCAAAGAAAAAGTGGCGGAGAATATTGCCCCACAGCTTTCTCGAGAAGTAGAATCCCGCCAACCAGAAAAAGAAACCGCAAAGGAATACTTTACTGAATCAGAGCACAACATCATTCAAGTTCAACCGGTGATTGTTGATTCTTTGAACACATCCGCGAAAAGAGCTGCTAGTTTTCAAGATAATGACCTGGATACCAAACCTGAAAAATGCTCAGCGAATGAAGAATCTCATCAGTCTCATGCCTCTCAGCGTAGCATAAACCAAAATAGATTCGATTCTATTCGTGAAAAGCTAAACGCTCTGAGTTCGAGGTCTAGTCAAGTAGGAGAAGAGATAACCGTGGATCAAACATCGGAAAAACGTGCCAAAGAGAACCCGCTCCGAGAAAGAATTGCAAACATTAGTCATGCTCTTACGGAAAAGAATAAGAGTTTTTCAGGTGAAACAAACAACTCTGTGCGAAATAAAGAGAATAACGCCACTGTTGGCCATAAAGACATTCTCAGGCGCTTAGAAAAAGATGTGACCCCTGCCAAATTCGAAAAAATCGAGAAAATTAATAAAATCGAGAATGGTAGTAGTGTAGATCGATCAAAGAGCTTCCCAACAGAACAACAACAGATGTTCAAGGGTGATGAATCTTCTCGCCACGAAAAGTCCGAGAGTTCAAATAACACTTCGATAAGCTTACCTTCGAAAGTTGACCTCAGAGATTTCTTAGGCAATGAGGCTCGTAACGAAAGAAACGGGAAAATCTTAGCTGAAGAAGATATTTCAATCACTGAAACTGTGATTCAAAGGTCAGTTACCCCTACAAGTTTCAAAAGATTCAAAGAAGGAGCCTTAGTATTTGTGAGCACCAGCGACAAAGCGCTTGAACAAACAGACCGAATCGCTTTGAAGGTTCCATCTGTCCTACAGAGAACTGCGATTTCAGAGAGCAGACCACAAACGAAAAAGAAAATTAAGTCGATGACCTTCAATTCTGGACATGAATCGAGCGAGAATACGCTTTACTTCGATGATAATCATGAAAAGAATTTGCATTATCAGTACAACAACCTCAGAGAAAAACTCGAATCAACTCAGGTTGCGCTTGGACTTTCGAAATGTGAGAATATTCATAAAAGAGTTCTCCGAGAAGTCTTCCGTGTCTTTAAACTGCCATTAGAGCAAGCAAAGGAAGAGGAAAAGATAGCTGCTTCAGCCAGGTGTCTTGTAACGCTTATGGATAATCTTTATACGAAAAGAGAAATGAAAAACTTGCATTTTGCACTCAATCAATTAAAAAACCTCTGCATTTCCAAGCAGAGAGACTCTTACAAACTCAGAAAGGAAAAGGAAGCGAATCTCGCGCTCGGGCTTGCAAAACTTGAGTTTATTCAAAAGAAAACTCTGTTCATGCTCAAAAAGGCATCCCTAGAAGCTATTAAGCAGCAATTAAGGCAACATGAGCGCAAAATCGAAAAACTAAAACTTATGCTTGAGCTCATCGAAAAATGGAAAGCACATCACAATCTCGAATTAGCTGTTTTCGTTTTTGAGAAACTTACTCAGAATCTGGTCTTCCAAAGAGCTCAGCAAGAACTTTTCGAGAAACGAGCTCTCATATTTTGCAAGCTCTGCGAAAGATCTCGAAAACGTTATCTTAGGGCTGGATTATCAGCATTCTGTAAAAACAGCTATTATACTAACAGGATTATCATGGCGCTGGAATACACCAACCAAGTCGTTACTAGAACCAGAAAATCACATCTCCAGTTTGCCTGGGATCAGATCCAGAGCGAAATTTGGGAACGCAATCAACGGGCAGTTCAGATTGCTAACACCACATTCAATGTATTGCGCAATTATTATCTGAAAACATGCTCCTTCTGGTTCTCGAGAATGAAACAACACATCCTTGAGAAAGAGATCAGGTATCGTAACCTGCTAGTCGAAAATGACTCGTTCGTGGTTTACGCGCTTAGCTCGGTATTCGTCAAAGTTAAACAAGACGCTTTCGATAAGCTCAAGTCTCTGGCGCCTAAAGAAGAGGATGAACCTATGAGCTTCTCTCGTCGATGCCTCTATTCTGATGAAGTAAGACTACGCTTGTTTGGAATCCACACAACGCTTGGGCATATCCTGAAGAGACAGAAGCAAACCGCGTTCCAAAAAATCGTGATGAGTACAGCGCAGGTCGAAAAGGATGATAAAGCGGTTAAACTCACGGAAGCAGGGTTGAAAAAGATTGCTGCTGCTGTAAAAAATTATGAAAGAAGAAGCCAAAGAGAATTTTTCCTTGTCCTTAAACAAATCGTAAGTGAAATGTTAGAAGCAGAGGCAAGCGAAAGAGTGAAGCACCAGCAAGAAGACAGTCAAAGGAGGCTCGCTGCGCATTTACTCATGAAAATTTTGGCGACAGCTCGCATAAGATGTGTGACTCGAGCATTTGAAGACTTGAAAAACTTTGGAATTTTCAATATAAAGGTCAGAAGCCAACTGTCAGCGATTTCGAAGTTGTCAATACAACTAGAACTCACCTACCAAAATAAACTCAGATCCTGTTTCGAAAGCCTCAAGGCCTATTCTGCGCTGAAGCCAGAATCTGTTCAACATACTCTGGTGGGTTCAAAGAGCTCGAAAGAAGTTAAAATCTTTATTGAAGACGGTGAACAGGAGCTGATATTCTCCGGACAGATCATCAACAGTCCACACTTTAAAACAGTGTTGGAAACTCAGAAGTTGCAGAATGACCAGGCAGCACAATTTAACCCTTTCACGAGCAATATACCTGAGATCAAAGAGAAACACAGCAACAGCAAAAGTAATATACTTCCTTTGATCTCATCCATCTAAATGAACATTTATGTAACTATTTTAGGTCCAGATCATTCTTTTGGAAAGGATTTTTCTAAATTCTTAGATGATAAGACGTGTCCATCGATCCAAGATGATGAGGAGAAATTGGAGCTGACTGCCAGGAGAAGGGCTGAAGCGAATCGATTCTCTATTAAAGATTGTCTTAGCCTTCCTACAGAAACTAAGCTTAGCGATGAATTATTCGAGACGAAGGAAAAAGAGGATCCAATAACCAGCGCGAGGGAACGAAAAAGCCTTGAAATGGAAGTGATCAACGAAACAAACAGCAGCGTGATCAAGCATTTTGATAGCATCCTGATCTCTTCGCCTTCACCGATACGAAAAGGACAAGGAGTGATCAGCCCTATCAATAACGAAGAAGCTGGCACTCTAAAAGCTACTGAGTAGAATCTTAAACTAATAATAACAGAATCTCTTATCACTTTATCGTTAGACCTTCTATCAATCAATTCCAAAAGGAAGCCTCTGCCTTGAAAAATGATTCGAAAACTCAGAGCAAATCTGCAAAAAAACCCGTTCAATGTAAGAATCTATCATTATAATTTGTTTCTAATTAATATCGTAATACAGCTTCAAGTGAGTCTGTCGTGAACCAGCAGCAGGAGCAGCTCCTTCAAAGTGACCCAATTCAACAAACTTTAGGTCAGGAGAGCTCTAAAGAAAGCGAGACGTTTGGTGCGGTCACCTCAAGCTCGCAATTGATGACTTCGATTCCATGTATTAAGAAACTTGAATCGGTTTTCAATTCGGATTCCAACGTGAGAATCCATACTAACGAGGACGCTGATGTAGACATGGATGGTCCTTTAAGCTCGAAAGACCCACTTAGCAACTTCAAAAAGTTTTTCTCAAGATGTGCGGAGAATCCTACGGATCAACTTGACAGTAACTTCGTTACTAAACTGCCTTTAATTAACATATATCAATTAAAGGAATCAAAGACGATTTCAAACTAAAGGATTTAAGCGAAAATATTGAGCAATTCAACAAAGATGACTCTCAAGGTAAACAAACTCTATATTACGAATTCCTTACGATTCATTCGTAGGTGAATCTGCGGCCGATCCCTTGGAACTCGAAATGAAACCTTCTGCAAGAGACCCTCAAGAGAAGAAGAGCACATTCCAAAACCAACCAATTCTCGACCAAGAATCTGATCCCCGTTCCAAAGGTCCTCATCATCGGGCAAAGCAAGTGAAAAGCACGTCGAGCCAAAACGACGCTGTGCAATCTCATGGCTCCACTGACGGGAGCAAAGACAACACAATCGTCGTCACTTATCAAAGCAATAACAGAGTCACACCGTCACCAGAAATCTCAGTTAGAGTCACAACTCCAACAAACGTTCAATTGAACCAGAGCCATCCCGCTCCAAAACATTCCTCTCACACTCCAAAAGGCTCTGGCCAATTCTCCGGTTTCAGCAAAGCCTCCAAGCCTGCCCTTCCCACAGCAGGGTCTCATAAACAGCTTCAACCTCGCGTAAGAGCTTCATCCCAAATGAGCCAAAAAGACTTGAAACAGTCATCGTTCACTGTTTCTCCTAAAGAGGCCAACAGTTCAAAAGTTTTCCGTACAAATTCTCTTGATTCGTCAGGCAAGAAAAAAAGAAACGCTAGCGAAAATACTCCAACGCAAAAGGCCTCAGCGAAAGGAAAAACCCTAACAATATCGACGTCTCCTACAGCAAATTCAGATGTTAAGTTTAAAACCTCAAAGTCAGGATTCCTCCTTGGTTCTAAGAAGAAACTTGAGATTGAAGTTTCAAGCGAGTATAAGGACTCTGCCACGAAAGGAACCGAAGAAAGTGCCCCAGGTTGTATCAAAGATCGACTAGAATCGAGATTCTTCGAGGAAAATAAATATTCGACGCTGTACAATATGTATAGAGAAACTGCACCTGATAAAGCACAGCTTATAAGAGAAGTCGCTCGAAGCTCCAGGAACTCAAAGTCAGAATTATCAGATCAACTTAGTCATATTCAAGGAGATTCAAAGCTATCGATGAAGAGCCCGCCGTCAAATAGCTCGTCAAGGTACTTAGGATATAACTCTCCGACTTCGATGTCGATGATCTCGAGCAGAGTAGATCATCAGAATCTCAATTACAAGGAAAGGTTTGATCCGGTGAAGGAGAGTATTAGATCGAACAGTTATTATGAAATATCGGAGGCAAGAAAAGGGTACTTAAGTCCGACCAGGAGTCCTGCGAAAAGTCCTGGTCGAAGCCCTGTAAAGAGTGCGTCACATCCGTTGTTAAGGACGAAAACTGATAATTGAATTAGTGAAAAATTGATATATTGGTAATTTTTTATTTATTTTCGATGTGAATAAGCAATCGTATCGAAGCAGTCATTTGGAATTTTTATTTTCAATAGTTCAGAATTGGTTCTAAAGGTCAGTTTGTTGTTGTATAAATTAGTCTCAGATACCACATCAAAAACTCAAAATAAGATCTTATAAAAAATAATTTTCTGCTTATTTGAAGTTTTAATTACTTATCTAAATTATCACTAGAGCAGTAAATACATGAGAACATTTGCAATAATCACAAAGGAATAATAAACAACACATTCAGTAAACAAACTAACAATCTTACTTAATCAAAGCATTCTGTTTTGATATTTCCATTATATCTTCCTAGCCCTTCTATATTCTCATCGACGATTTTTTTCCAGTTATTATCACTGCTTACCTCGAATTCCTCTTCAAATCTGTTTCGCAGCAAGTCTTCAAATTCTTTCCTCCTTAGCTCATATTTCTCGATCTTCACACTAACATTTCCAGCAGTATCACTATCTACCTTCACCAAATTATTACTCATGAGCCAGTTCACATATTTCACAACTCTTTTCACTCTCGACCTCAGCAATCCGGCAATAATCTCAAACTGATCCTTCAGCATTTTAGTCAGCATCACCCTCTTTTCCTCATTAGACGCCTTCAACGCAGGACCAGAATTACATTCGATAAACCAGAGATTCAGCTCCTCATCTAGCATAAAATCTACTCCAAATAGCTCCCAGACCGCGCTGTGCTTATAATACTTGCTTTGGGTCATTCTCACGAGGTGCTGCATTGCATGATGAAACGCAGGTCGCAAATATTCGTCGATCCAGCTTAGTCTCTTTATCCGGCCCTTCTCGATCAGATAATTTGCCAAACGAGTATAGTTCCACATCTGGAAGTTCATTAACTCTTCTTCACTAATACCATCTGCCTTTGCTTGCTTTATCACCTTCAGAGACTGCGCAGTGTTCGTTAAATGCATTCCTTTTTCTGTCCTGCTAACGTCATATTCAAGCAATGAAACCCTTAGGAATCCGTCATGATAGTACGCTATAAGCGGATTGGTCGAAGCGATCAGTAGATAGACTCTAAAATCGAACTTATGGCCCATTACTAGGAGCGGGTTGTGTATATAGCTCTGCACGATATAGGTATTTTTCACCGCCCCGCACTTTTTGCCATTCTGGTAAGTTTTTCGCAATTTGGCCTCCTCTATCTCACCAACAGGCTCGACACCCTTTCCTTGATGACCGCCAGCACCAAGTTTCCTTATGTAAACAACCACTTTCTTCTGTTTCTCTTCTTGGTAATGAGGAGAATTGATGATCTCGAACCAATCTCGACATTGATCAGGGTTATCTAGCAGCCAAGTCCTTGGAAAGAATTTGTTCCCATCGAAGCACTGAGGCTTATTCTTGTATTTTTGTGTATAGTTAAACACACAGCTCGCGACTTTATCTTTCCTATTCAACAGCGAAATTCCTGGAATGTGGTTGTATGACTGCGTAAGGCAAACGAGCTCTTTGCCGAAAAGAAAATATGTCCCATGAAGAGCTTTGTTTGTGAAAATTGTGCTGACGTTCAAAGGGATATCGAAAGTAGGAGTGCTTCTGACTGATTTAGGCAGCTGGAAGCTTAATCGAGGCATGGTATCTGTTCCTATCTGAGGAAGGATGCTCCGCATTAGCGAATGAGAGAGATAATCGCAAAGGAAATTGATTTCTTGGAAAAGTGAATAAGTATTTCTGACAAATTGAGCTCTGACTTTGCGACAATATTCAGAGTCTCTCTTCAATCCGAGAAATGTACCTTTGGGTTTTTCAGGTGCAAAGGGTGCTTTAGGAATATCAAGTTGTTCTAAGACATGAAAAGCGATGTCTGGGTTAAGGAATTGGTAGTTATTGCTATAATCAGTCGCAACAAGCTTGATTTTTTTCTGATTGAGTGAACTGTTGATGAAGAAGACAAGAAATGCGAGCAAATTCAAGCCGATGAACAGCGTGAGGAGAAGACGCAGCGAGAACATGTTTTGTTTGCCTGAAAGAAAATTCTAATGATTTTAAATTAATTGGATACTGGATATTTAGCCACTATGGAATTTTATTTGGCGATTTTGGTTACTGCATTGAAAATTAGAAACACTTTCATTCGAGTAACAGCTCATAGAAGAATATCTTAAAAAATTTTTAAGGTCAGTTGCCTGGCCAAGGAGACTTTGAAACAGGGTTAAGATGAAACTTACGTCAGAATCGCTAAAATCAACTTTCTGGAAAGGCAACATGCATGCTTTATATAATATACTCTAACAAATGAATCTATAGCCCAAACAACGAATAATAATCAAAAGCATTCTATCTTAATATTTCCATTATATCGTCCTAACCCCTCAATACTCTCATCCACTATCCTATACCAGCCATTATCACTGCTGACTTCAAATTCTTCGTCGAATCGGTTCTGTAGCAGCTCATCAAACTCCTTCGTTCGCTGCTCAAACCTATTTATCGTAATTTGAGATTTTTTTGTGTCGTTTTCAGGAACGTCCACCAACCCGCTTTTGATGAGCCAATTGACATATTTAATCACTCTTTTTATCCTCGATCTCAATAGCCCAGTTGTTATTTCATACTGATCCCTCATCATACTGAGAAGAAACACCTCCTTTTCTTTATTCGACGCTTTCAATGCCGGTCCAGAGTTACATTCAATAAACCACAGATTTAAATCTTGATCCAGCATAAAATCGGCCCCAAAGAGCTCCCATGTTCCATAATGTTTATGAAAACGAGCTTGAGTCATTCTAATTAAATGCTGCATGGCATTCATAAAAGCTGGTCTCAAGTACTCATCAATCCAGGCACGGCTCTCGATACGTCCCTCTGAGATCAAATAGTCAACTAGACGGGTATAGTTCCACATCTGGAAGTCCATCAGCTCCGTCTCGTTCATTCCGCTGATAACTGCCTGCTCAATTACTTTCAGAGATTGTGCTGTGTTTGTGAGATGCATTCCTTTCTCTTTTTTACTGGCATCGTATTCCAACAGCGAAACTCTCAAGAAACCGTCATGGTAGTAAGCAATAAGTGGATCTGTCGACGCAATCAACATATATACTCTGAAATCGAATTTATGACCCATTACCAACAATGGATTGTGTATGTAGTATTGAACTATGTATGAGTTTTTCACCTCGCCGCATTTGGCACCGTTTTTGTAAGTTTTCCGTAGAGAGGCTTCTTCCTTATCATCCACAGGTTCTACGCCTTTCCCTTGATGACCACCAGCGCCGACCTTTCTGATGTATACGATATGTTTTTCCTTCTTATCCTGCTCATATTTCGCAGAATTGATTATATTAAACCACTCACGGCACTGTTCGGCGTTATCAAGTAGCCAAGTTCTCGGAAAGAACTTATTGCCATCAAAGCACTGGGGCTTATCCTTGAATTTTTGGGTATAGTTATATACGCTGCGCGCTACCTCATCCTTTCGATTCAAAGCGCTTTTCCCATCAATATGGTTATAATTTTGGGTCAAGCAGCCCATTTCGGTACCATAGATCAAATATTTTAAATGGATTGACTCACTTGTGACATATGACGTGATATTCTCACATAGATTAAAAGTTGGCTTCTTTCTAACGTTTTCAGGTAGTTCGTAGCTGATTTGTGGCAATACAACAGTTCCTATCATAGGCAGCGCCTTGCTCTTGGTGAGAGAATAGGATAAGAAGTCAGACATGAAATTGATCTCTTCGAATATGTATCGCGGGCTATTAGTGAAATAGCGTCGAACTTTTGTACAGTATTCGGGATCTCGTTTAAGCCCGAGAAAAGTTTCTTTAGGAACTACTGCTTCGGGGTTAGAAATTGGCCTGTCCAACTTGCTTAATACGTTAAATGCTAAATCAGAGTCGATAAATTTGCTGTAATCTCCATGTTCTTCAATCAAGACTTCTGATGAGCGGGAATTCGGACTTGTAATGGTCGTGGAGATCAGCAGTGCCAATGCGATGAGGTTGAGTGTGCCAAATATCGCAACGAAAGCTCGTAATGAGAACATATAAGGCGCGCACTACCTGTTTTATAATTAAAGTTTTTTTTTGTTATGCTCATTCGCAAGTCAAATACTCCTTAAGAAATTTAATCCTTTACATCATTATTTATGAATATTTTGTTTTGTTTTAACGAGAGTAGACAGAGTCTAATCGAGCATTCAAATCATTAGAAAAGAGCCTGTGACTTAACCTTTGAATATTAGCATTTAAAATATTTTCAAACAGATGTATTGATTGGGCGAACCTCTTTTAATCTCAGATCAAAAGCAGTCAATACTAATCATTCCATTGTACCTGTCGAGTCCATTAAGATTTTCATCGATAATCTTAACCCATGTATTATCGCTGCTCAATTCAAACTCCTCATCAAGATGATTCTTTGTTAAGTCCGCAAATTCCTTGCGTCTTTGCCACAATTTAGAAATTACCACCTTACCGCCCTCTTCCAACTTAATAAGCCCTGTTTGCTCAAGCCAATTGATGTATTTAATCGCCCTTTTCAGTCTCGACTTGAGTTGCGAAGTAAGAATCTCCAGCATATCATAAATCATTCTTGTCACCAGGATCTCTTTCTCCTTTGGCGTCCCTTTTAACTCAGGCCCGATGTTTGCTTCAATAAACCAGAGATTCAGATCCTCATCTAGCATAAAATCTACTCCCATTAGCTCTGACGAAGAGCTGTATTGGTAAAATCGATGCTGAGTCATCCTCACGAGATGCTGCATTGCCTGTTGGAACTGAGGTCGTAGGTACTCGTCAAGCCAGTCGCGGCTCTTTACCTTCCCTATCCGCACGAGATAATCAGTAAACCTCGTCAGATTCCACATCTGTAAGCTCTGCAACTCAGTTTCATTCATTCCTTCTTTAATAGCCTTTTTCATAGCTATAGCCGACTGCGCAGTATTCGTCAAATGCATTCCCTTTTCCTTATTGGTCACATCGTACTCATAGAATGACACTCTCAGGAAACCGTCATGATAATACACCACAAGCGGGTTCACAGACGCAATGAGCATGTAGATTCTAAAATCAAATTTATGTCCTTCTACAAGTAGAGGGTTATGAATATATCTCTGCACGATGACCGGGTTGTCATTTTTCCCGCACAATGACCCTCCACCATACTGCTCTGTCAAGTTCCTTTCTTCGTCTTCATCAACTGGCTGTACACCTTTCCCTTGATGACTCGCCACACTAATTTTCCTAATGAATACGATTGTTTTTTCAGCTTTTTCTGCCTTATATTCCTCTGATTTTATATAATCAAACCATTGCAAGCACTCGGTTTCATTATCCAAAGAAAGCGTCCTCGGGAAAAATTTAGTTCCATCAAAGCAATGCGGCTTGCTCTGGTATTTGTACATGTAGTTTGTAGCTGCGGTCGCAATGCTGTCTTTACGATATAAAGCAAAGTTACCAGCAACATGGTTGTACATTTGGAATAAACACCCAATTTCTTTACCAAGTTCATGGTGATGATGCAGATTTACGGAAAAAGAGTAAATTGTTGCTCTGGGGTCCATGAACCATCTTGGCTTAGTTGAATTCGCCTTCGGGATTTTCGCATATGTAGTCTGAGGCATCAGATCTTTACCAACCTTCGGGATTAATGTATTTCTCATTAGCGTGTCTGGAACATCATCTGTTAGGTAATTCAACTCGTTGAAGTAGATTTCAGGGTCATCGACTAGCAACTCACGAACTTTATCGCAATAGTCGGGGTCAGGTTTAATTCCGAGATAAACGAGTCCCATTTTTCTCGCGTTTGATTTTGAAGTGTTGTAGTACTCTAATGGTACGGGTTTGAAGTCTTCTAACTGCTTAAGTACGTCCAAGGCTAATTCTTTGTTGTTGAACTTCCGTGATTCGATAGTTTCTTGAGTAAATGTTTCATTTTTCTGCATTAGCCCGCTGGTTGTGATAAAAATCAATAAGGCTGCCAAATTAAGGGTCAGCAGCACGAGCCCGAAGCTTCTGAGAGTCAACATTTTGCTTACAATAGCGAGAGAAATTAGGTTTTGTATTATTATCCAAGGGAGATCTTAGATAAATTTTACCTCCAGAAACCGTTTGCAAAACAGCTAATTCAAAGTTTGAAGTGATACGCAAAATGTATATGGCAAAAAGATATCGTGAGCCGAATTATCTGTTATCTCACGAGTTTATTTCGGAGGGCGTCATCGTAATAAGAAAGTTCACGAGGTATAACTATTCTCGTATAGAAACACAGATCAACTTAGGTTGTTTATGAATCTGATTTAAAACGCTTTTAATGTAGACTTCTATGAGTTAGCCAAATAATCCTTTTATTTACGTTTTTCAAAAAGTTACCCCGATGATCACCCTCAGATCCCTTGCAACGATCTTTGGAATTCTAAACTCCGTCGCAATTCTCGTCTTTCTTGTCTCTTCAGGAGCCATTTCCAGCGAGAGCGAAGAAGCTTACCTCCAAGAACAAATCGAATCTCGCAAATTTGTTAATAAGGACCTCGCATTGGCAGTACTCAGAGAACTCGACAGCCATGAAATCATGCCTGACAACTATTTTATGCTCGGAAAGACTCCTCGCAAATTCTTCAACAAAACCTATTTTGGTCTCAAACGAAACCCCGAATATTGCAACCAAGTCCAGGAAAGACTGGTGAATGACCCTTCATTTATTTTCGAGGAAATGAATTTCGTCACAAACTTTCTTCCGGACACATTGGTGCGTCATAAATTAATGCCTTTGCTTGGTAGGGACTTGATGCCTCACGTGAGCTATGTTAACTTAACAGAAAAGCAGCGAGAGACCCCGCTGTTTTTGTTCCCTGAGCAAGCAAATATCTTCTACTTTTCCAACATGATTCACCAGTACCACGAATATGGTCACGAGATCGCTTGCACGTTCCAGGCGTACAGTCACGTGCCTGGCGTCGAAGCATTGTGTAGAAAAGATTACGCTTCCAACTCGGTGGCTGCGTACACTAAAAAATTTGAAGATAGACCTCAATGCTACGATGGAAGCAAGTTCTTCCCAAAGACGATAAATCTCTTCAATAAGACAGATTGTCAGAACTTCTTCAAACTCATCAATTCTGAACAGTATAAGAAGCAGAAGGAGGAACAAACGATTCTTTTTATCCGAAAGGCCGGTGTTGGAGCACACCAAGGAAAGACAGTATTTCCTGTTGATGAAGAACAAGAAAGGATGCTGCGAGAGGAATATAAGAACGGGTCTCTTTGCGGAAGGACTAACAAGTCGGATTTGATACAAAGTTATATTCAGAACCCTTTATTGGTGGAGGGTCATAAGTTTGATTTCAGAATATATGCTATGATTGCTTCAAGCAATCCTCTGATAGTATATTATCATGACGGGTTCCTGAGAGTCTCTCTCTTTGAGTACGATGTAACAAGCAAAGAAAAGGGAATGCATTTGACGAACACTGCGCAGTCGCTGAAAGTAATTGAAAAAGCAAAGAAACAAGGCATGAACGAAACTGAACTTCGTAATTTTCAAATGTGGAATCTAACGAGATTCACTAAATACCTTGTGAGTATCGGAAAGGTGGAAAGTATTGACTGGCTTGACGAATATTTGCGTCCTTCGTTGCAACATGCCATTCAACATGCTATTAGAATGTCACAGGAGAAATACTACACTGCAAGCCCGAGTTTTGATCTTCTGGGCATGGATTTCATGCTTGATGAGGATTTGAATTTGTGGTTCCTGGAATCGAACATTGGTCCGGCTCTCGAGGGCTCGAATGATGAAAAAGAGAGGATGATATCGAAGCTTGTGAAAGACCAGCTCGAGATAGTGACGGCGTATCTTAAATCAAGGACTAAAAGAGCGATTAAATACATCAACTGGCTTGGCCAAACAGGACTTGCGAAGTTTAATGAGAATGGTGAGCTTAAGATTTCAAAACTTGACCAAAGAAAGAAGGAATTCAAGGCGATTTTAAAGAATTACATCGATGAAGAGTTCGAGATCAGCAGCGATAATGGATGGGTTAAAATTATCGATGAAAATTTAGAAGGGTTAGGAAGGTACAATGGCATGTTTAATATAGAGTGCTTCGATTTTTAACAGTTTTGGTTTCTATATGGCGTGTAACCTCTATAATGAATCAGTACCCACATGATCTCATTTGAATAATTTTTCAACACAGAGGACAATTTTACATTTTTACAGGAGCCCTTAAGGAAGAATCTTTATAGTCCGTATAGAAATAGAATGAAAAATGAGTCTGAGAAACAGAAGGGTTAAGTTCTAATGGCAAAGGAATATTACTTTTCTTATTCAAGATCCTCAAACTAGTAAGATTATTTATCTACGGATATGTTGGGTTTTCGAGTGCCAAAAGAGCAACGAAAAAAAAGGGTGAATTTACCACTGTGACAAATTATAAATAAATTAATTCGATAGGAATTTGACCAAAAGTAGTCCTGCACCAGTCAACACGTCATGAAATACGAATTAGAGAATGTAAGACCAAGAGATACCTCTATCACTGACGAAACAGAGCTGGAGAGCCACAAAACTGAAGCACGGCAAAGCAATGACATCAGGTTTTCTAGAATTTCAACTCGAGTAAACTCATTGGAGAAGCCCCTCAAAATTCCGACTATTGTGCAGAACAGCGGCCCTCTTAAAGGCTTGAGCAGCTCGAGTCCTGACTATGTTGAAAACGAGGCTGAGGAAAACCCTCTGGAGAACTACAACTCCTTTCGCAGTGTAAGTTGGCTCCTATTAATCGCTCTTTGGACCAATGCTGTCACTTATCTGCTATTCCCTTCACATTTCAAAGCTTGGCCGATATTCACGAGATCTTTTTTCCATGAATGGATTTTGGAAAGCGAGATGATTCCAGCTTTTTTGCTATTTTGCGTTGAAGTTGTTGTGATGTCGATTGTTCTGTTTAGTGGAATTAAAGCATTTGAATGCCATAGCTGGAGAGCGATGAAGGCGCAATTTCTCGCTCATATTCTTATTTGTGTCTGTGGAATTCTCACGAATGGAGTATGGAATTTAGTGTTCGGTGGTTTTTTAGCTTTTCAAGCTTATCGCTTAGCTTCAATTTTTCATAAACTTGATCGTATGAAGAGATCAATCTTAAGTGTTTAAAATTTTATGAGACATTGCATAATGGGCAGCTAATCCATTTTAGGTAATACAAAATTTGCTCTTTCAGGAAATTTTACAAGAGTCATTGAAGTCTTTTATTTTTTTGAAGTATTTGCAACACCAACAACAAGTTTCCTGAACTCTATGATTAGCTTCTACCTACGCTTATCTTAGCAATCACTCTCGTAAGACAATAAGATTTAGAAATATAATAAATCTGGAGTATTTTTCTCTTCTCTCTTCTCTTTGAATATAGCTTCAATGATTATACTCAGTGTTACATAGCTACTTGAGTCATCTCGAAATAACCCTGCTGCTGTGAGTTTAAACTATACAAACTCTAACAGTTACAAAAAGTAAAGTAATAATGGGTCTATTTAAATTGTAGTCATTAATTACAGATTGGACATACACCCTTAATGACTCTTTTGGTCGGTTTACTTCTGAATACTATCATCAAATGCCTCGATAGTCTTAATAATTTCGAATCATACTGACTCTGGTTTTTGGATGTGTTCGATTCTATTCGGAATTTTTTCTTAAAGAAGCTTGAAAGATAAAACCTAATACCTTCCTCGATAATAGATTTTTATATGTCACTGATTCAAAATTCGAGTCGAATATTGATTGCTGACCAGTGAAAAGAAGGTCGTACCTCATGTTGTAAGATAGTTAACAAAGCTGAATGACCAGATTGAAATGCGATTACCATTTATTTTTCAAGCAATACTTTTAGATGTAGTTGTCTCGTTAAGAGTTTGCTCTCCAAAATATTAAAATTCCTTCTGCTGACATTTATTTTTGTTTTCAACACAAAAGGAAACAAGCAATTTTCTGATTGACCAAATTATTTTAATTATCGTAAAGCTTCTTCTTCTGATCCTTATAAAATGAATGTAAGCAGTGATTGAAGAACCTTCATAACAGCCTGAATACACTCAGATTACATAAAATATTAAAGTATCAACTCATTTAGATAGAGTCACTTGCCCGATATCTCATCAGATCTCATCAAATAGGATCTAAAATTATTTCCACAATTAACGGTTAGATGCGCTAATAGAAACGTTTTTCGATTAAAACAGATTCTTACAATATTTTATCTAAAATTTTTAATCCGACAAAAATTATTAGACTAAGTGCTCTTTAGGATGGAAGAAGAAAAAATCAAAGGTCCCAACACCAAGCTCCTCGAATGTGAAGCTTTAGTAATTCGAACTGTTGGTCAAGATCCAACAACAGACAACTTATTATTCGAGGTTTTCATTTCGAATAATGAAGGCAAACTATTGAGCATTGCTCCCATCTTCAGAGCTATTGAGACTACCCCTCCTGTTGGAACTTTCCTCGATAGACTGACTTCTCCAGAACATCAACCATTCAATTTGAACGTTCTATACAAAGATAAAGAAAACCAAAAACTAGATGAGACACCGTTCATGGAGATAGACAAAACGAAAGACACCAGTAAAAGTATATATAAAGTAAGAGCAAAGGAAAAGACTGCTGAAGAAAATGTGGGAATCCTTGAATTTCAATATAAATCCTCAAGAACACAGTTCAAAGTTATTGGAATGGACTCTTTGTATCTCATAGAGGAAAATAAGCCTCGTAGATTCTCTTTAAAGAGTCTTCTTTGCTGTGGAAAAGGGACTAGAACTATTAACGATGAGGTCACGATTTTCGAGACCGATAAACTATCAGGTGTACAGATAAGCGACCTTGAAAAAAGGATTAATGCTGAACAGTACGTCAAAGAGCCTGTAGGTAAGATAGTTAAGCTGCAGAAGAGAGATGCGATGTCGAAAAGACGCGATATCCTCGTGACTTTTCCAAAAAACGCTTATAATGAAGAAAGGTCTCTCTTGCTTGCATTAACATTTTTATTAGCCGCTCGGTTCTTTCAGGAAATCTAATCTGATAATATAGTTTACGCTTTTATTTTATTTAAGTAAACGAGTATCATCCCTTGTGATAAGAGTAAACAGAGGGATTCTTTATACATAACTTTATAACTTGATGAACGAAAATGAATTATGAGATAATGCCAATTGCCAAGGAAAAGCCAGAGCGATCTTATAGACAAATAGTTCAATGATGATCCGAACATAGAGAAATATAGCCGAAAGCATTATGATTCATGTTCTGTCAGCCATCTACTAATTGACAAACCTTTACATTAAACTGTGCAACTTAAACTCAACTTTTGCTTATTAAATTATGCTGCAAAGTCTCTTGATATTTGTTTATAAGAACTTAAATTATTGATGTGGAGCAAGGATGGTGAAAATTGGTTGGAATAAATGGCAATGTTGTAATTTCCACGTGCATACAAATTCCTAAAAGCACTGAAGCGTATTATATATATATTCACGATTTTAACCATTTTTTCAAAAAGCTATTAAATTTGGCATTATCACATCTTGTAGTATACAGTTGTTTGACATGCGCATCAATGATCTCGTCAATGTTCGACCAATTTGGTTTATATAGCTTGGTTAGCCGCGGAAAGAGCCTCTTTTGCATATAGTACGCATTAAACTCTGGATGGAACTGCGTGCAGAGCACAGTCTTCCCGATCTCATACATTTCCACCGGCGTCATCTCGGAAGTCCCAATTACTTTTGCTCCTGCTGGAGGCTCTTCAACATGGTCTGTATGACACTCCACTGCCAAAAACTCTTTGTCTAGGCTTAGCTCTTTAGACATCTGATTAAGAAGCTCTATTTGTGACTCCTTTAATGCTATTTTTTCTCTATTCATGCATTTCGGTATTCCTTTCAGGTTCATTTGAGATACTTTCCCTCCAAGAGCATGCGCAATAAACTGTGCGCCGAAGCAAGCTCCATAGACTTTGGTAGTTGACTGCTCATTAATAATCGATTTCAGCAATGCGCCGAAATCGGAGAACCATTCTACTTTATCATAAGCTGATAATTTCGACCCAGAAACGACGATCCCTTTCAGCTTTTTGAGTTCATCTTCAGTAGGAAATTGATAGTTATACACCAAATATGATTTCCATTTTTCTCTTGGACTCTGATATAGCCCTTTATAGAGCGCCTCGTATTGATTAGTCCAATCAGGAGTTGGATCGCAAACCATTATTCCAAAGAGAGGCCAAGATTCGGTTATTTTAGGGTCCAATGCATTTATGAGTTCTTTGGCGAGCTTGGGCTCTGTTTTCTGGAATTCGTCAAATGGAATCTTCTGGAGCGCAGACTCCTTGAAGAAGAATAGTTCGCTTACTTTTGGAAAAAAGACTATGTGGTTTTCGCCTTGCTCGGCAATCGGAGCTTCGACAAAATGTCCCAAAAATTGAATATATGTCTGTTCATCCCAGTTGTAGTCATTGTATTCTTTTTGATATTCAAGAGAGGGATATTTTGAGAGTTCGATCGCGTTGTCGAGGAAGATATGAGTCGCTGCATATATTGGCGAAGGCTCCCTTTCATCCATTTCTCCTTGTATGGGCGCCAAATTACTTTCTTTTTTGACGTAAACGTACTGAATGGAGCTGTAATCGGCTCCCTTGACAAAAGGAACTATCGAAATTTTTAGTTTCGGGATGTCAGAAGATTCCATCGATTTGCAAGAAGAAATCTAATTTTATTTCTGATGATAATTTCTACACTATGTAAAATACTGTAGGGTGATATTCCATAAGTCAGAATCGCAGTATGAAATCGAGCGCAACTTTCGAAAAGATGATACTAACAGAGAGCGATCCTTGTATATCGATGTAAATATTGTATTTATAATACTTTCATATTTTTGTTTGTCAAAGTAGTCAATCATTTCTTTTTCAAGAATATTTCAACAATTTTAGCAACGCTTCGGACTAATTCTTTCAAGCTTAAAGTAAATGGAGAAATTTCTAAATTTACAAAGTTACTACTTTAATTTTTTTGCAAAATATTCAGCCTTTTCAAGGTTCTGAACCTACAAAGAGATCAATAAAATTGTGCATAAATTCGTAATTGCGGTTATTTCGAGTTAAACCCATAAAGTATCATCTCGTTATAAAACATGAATAAGAGAATTTTCTAGATTACGAAAGAACTTGATTTGAAATTAAATTCCTATGGAAATTTTTGCACGAAAGTCTATACATCACTTTGCCCACTTACTTGAGCTTGTGCTTAGTTTTTCATTTCAGTGAGACTCAATTAATTTCCTTTTGATTATTAAGCAACTTAATTATTAGAATTTTAGGAGTCTTTAAACAGATTCTATCAATATTCATCATTATTAGCATTATCCCACCAAATTCTTGGAGTCATTTTCGAATGCATATGTGTCTCTCTGTAGCGAACAGCAACGAGGCCACATCGTTTTGATTACTATTAGTGAAGACAAAAATCAGAAGTACTCCTCATACTCAATTGTTACTTATGATTAACGATAGAATCCGGCTTGTTATCTCGTATTAAATCGAAAACTGATTTATATTTCTTTTTTGAAGCTCAATGCTTTACGTAAATTTGCTAACAATTAAGATTCATTGCGAAGAGCTTATATAATTAAGGTTCTTAGAAAAAAAACTTGATAAAAAGGTTGTTAGTTGGATTCTTGGTTTATAAAAAATCACAGATGCAACTCAAGACCAGACCTATAGAACTTTTTTCAAAAAATCAATTTGCAAATAAATTAAAGTGCGAAGAAACTCGTTCACCAAAAATGACTGACACATTCCTCACTTGCGTAACAATTCGTCAGTACGAAAATTGCAGCAATCTCGATCAAAAGAATCTTCTACAAAGTTTCGCAATTTATAATGAGAAACCTGAAAACTTTCGCATTTTTTCTTGGTATTAAAGTCTGACTCCTTTATAAAATCTTAGGCGTCTACAGATCTATTGATTTTGAGCCAATGCTCAAATGATCATCAAAGATAATATGCTCTGATTCGAATTATCAATCTATCAATTCAATCTTGGATTTAATTAGTTTAAATTCGGCAAAAGAATCCATTTTTGGAAGCTAGCATTTACTTATATATGCGTACTGACTATATTCTTCTCATGGCCAATCTCGAAATGTATCTTGTGAACTTTAATGAGAGAAAATTTCTCGATTCTTTTGCGTAGTATACTTGATTCTTCAGACAATATGAGGATCTACCTTCGAACCGCTCCGATGGTGACATTCTCTAGCAATTAGTAATAAAAAAGGGTTTCTTGGATACTAACGTGTTAAATTTTCGAATCGTTTCTCATAACCCTTAATTAGCAACAAGAGAAGAGCAAGTGATAACTTTTTTTTTATTTAATTTTGTTCAAGTGAGAGTTTTAAGCAATTAATCAGAGTAACTCAAGATAATACCAAAATAATTGCGAGTTTAATTTGGAAAAGATGAAGTTTCGATTGATTGTATGCGTTTTCCTGTTCATAAGCCTTGAACAGACGGCGTATAGCCAATTTTATAGTTGTGCTAGTGATGCTGACTGTCGAGCTTTTTTAAATCCTAGCTGTGATACTTTCTTGGGCATGTGTGACCAGCCTTGGCAGAACAGTGACTGTGATTATCTTGGAACAGGAGCTGGCTACATGGTAACTGTTTCTGGCACAGCCCTTTGCACTAGGACCTGTTCAAGTCATAGTGATTGTGCATCACTACCCACTGCAAAAATTTGCTGGCTTTCTAATACTCCAAAGTATTGTGTTGAATGTTTAAATACGAATGATTGTACGGCTATGGGCTTTAAGAACCATAACTGCAATTCAGGGTTCTGTGCAGCTCCAAATCCGTCTGGCACTGATTGCGATCCATCAGGTGGTGGTTCACAATATTGCGCTTCTCCGATCGTACCATGTTTTAATGATGCAATAAGATGCTGGTATCCATGTACCACTAGTGGGGATTGTACAGATTCCACTTGTGTATCAGGAGTTACTCCCACAGGAGGTGGTGTTTGTTCTTCTCGTACAAATCTCCCTCCTTCAATTAGTCCTTCGGGCTGCGCAAGCCATAATGATTGTACGACGGCAGCAGCAGCAAAGTGTGACAGCGGGAGTTGTGTAGCTTGTGATGATGACTCACATTGTACCCATCTTACTTCTACGCCTTACTGTGAATCAGGCACATGCAGTGTATGCAAAACGAGCGATAATACTGGTTGTACAGTATCAACT
>ENA-UOUE01000264-UOUE01000264.1-compost-metagenome-genome-assembly--contig:-NODE-264-length-44570-cov-9.197829_pt1 | contig 44570 bp, 28 predicted proteins | sample MGYA00238146_ERZ747223 | MGnify/ENA primary metagenome ERZ747223 (study PRJEB28781, sample SAMN06268865) | compost metagenome | isolation source: single cell | place: USA: California, Emeryville, Joint...
CCAAAAGGAAGTCAGATTTCTGGAGGACAAAAACAAAGAATTGCAATTGCAAGAGCACTTCTAAGAACACCTAAGATCCTCTTACTTGATGAGGCGACTAGTGCTCTTGACACTCAGAGTGAAGCTGTTGTTCAAGAATCCCTTGATAAGATCATGCTGGGAAAAACAACCGTTGCAGTTGCCCATAGAATTTCTACAATCAAAGATGCAAACGAAATTCTATTGTTTGATGCTGGAAAGATAGCAGAGAGAGGAACATACAAAGAACTTATAGAAATGCAAGGAAGATTCTATAAGCTTGAGAAAGGACTCTAAAATTTCTATATAACAATTAGTTTTTTGTCAACTCACTATAGGTATTCTGTTCATTCATTTTGTTTAGTCACGATTTGTTTGAAACACATCCTGTTTATTTTTCTTCCATTATAAAAACCAAAATAAACCGTTTTCAACCACATTCCCTGACTTGAATCAATTAAAGGACCTAATAAGACTGGAATTGTAATTATTCTCAATCACTTTGTCTTTGAAAAATCAAATGCTCATCCAATCGCTTGGAAAATTCATAAACAATGCTTTTACACAATGTCTCAAAGAGATAATTATTTCGCGAATTCATAGGTTATCTCTCTTCACACAAAGATCATCGCTTAAAGATATGTAACAAACGAGACAGATATATAGTATTTGAAATAATTGTACTGTGTGTTGGAATGTAGCTAAAATATTTTTTTACCTGTGTAGATCAAATGAGCAATTCAGCTGTTTCTTTAGCTTAAGAATTCTCACTTCTAATTGTGCTGGAAATTTTTCTGTCATATTGCAACTTGCAAGCAAAATCGTAATTATTTTTTGGCAGTAAGAATTATCTTATGCTCTTCGGAATAATCGCTATCTTTAAACATATTAATCATTCTTTCGAACTAGCGTCTGTCCTTGGAGTGAGCTATTATATCATCCAATCGGATCATAATCAGACTCATTTCTTGATCAATACGATGCAATTCATAGCAACTTAATGATATCAAAACTTTTTATTTCATGTCACAAAAAACCCCTCTTTCTCTTTAGAAATTCAATAAAATATAACACTTCTCTTGTGAACATGTAGATACGAACTCAAAAAAAAAGTTGCTAATTTATGTTGATAAATTTCGATGCGTTGAAATTGAATGTTTGGCCTCTATAAATTGAAATCCGAATTGGTGGGAACGAAGAGCCACCCATCTTTAATTGTATCTATTGTTAGCGAAACTATTAGCAAAGAAGTCGAAAACTTAGTCGGAGAACAGAAGAGGTATTTATAACTGATCTCATCTAAAAAGTTCCTCCCTCAAATGCACAAATTACACACTCCTGTGGTTAACTGTACAGCGCTAGCAATAATAGCCTTTAACGAAGCTTTAGAAAGATTGAAGACAAATTGTTGAGGCTAATGATTGTGGAATTTCATTTTTAATGAATAGGGATTTTCATTTTGAAAACTCCACAACCGAGGCTATTTACTCTTTCTGGAAGCAAAGAGTTATCAATTTCAAATTGAATGAAACTGGCTTCTCTGTGCATTATTTTTTCAGAACCCTCGTAGTTAAGATGGCATAACATAATCAGGAAAGGTATTTTACAAATCTAACCTGGAATTCGCCAATCAGGAATCACAGGCACACGTTTAGTAAATTCATTTTATATATTTCCAATTCGTAATTTATCCGAAGCATGGGATGGTGGTTTGAAACAAAAAACCAATCCCTAAATTGGAGCGCATGATAGTTTTATGCATCGTTTTCGTATTCTAGCGAGTTTAGTACTGTCTAAAGAAAATCTCAAGACGTATTTCATTTTTCTCAAATTTTTCGTTGATCTGTAATCTTAATGAATCAAATCTCTAAGCTTAACACACCCAGAGAGCGGAGCTTGGAAACCAAGAGCTATTAGATGGGTAGGTTTTCACATTTCAGAGCAAATGTTCTCATGTTTAATTAGAATAATGCTTAAAATAGATCCAATAAAATTTATTAAAGAGGTCGATGGGATGCACTCTCTTTGAATAGTGAGTAAACTCTTCGAACAACTTTTCTTCTTACAAATGCCAATATCCTATCGGATAAGTTAAAACCACCTTGAAGAATAATGACAATTGTTGTAAAAAATCAAGAGGAATCTTCTAATAAAATGTTGGAACTTTGCTTCGATTAAAAATAATTTGAGCAATGAGAAATTTTACCTCTCAAAACCCTTTTCTGACCGAAAATCATAAAATCTGACAATTATCAAAGCGAATTTTGTTGAGTCAAAGTCCAATATCTAATATGAACAATTCATCCGTACTAATTATGACAAAATTGTTGGATCTTTGAAATGATTTCTTTCCTTTTAGTGCTTTTTTGATCGAAATTTAGTCACACTATCAGTAATTTCTCTTATCTTTGGAATATAGTTAGTCTTTAAGATGGAAATTCTGTGCTCGAGATCACTAATTTAAGAATTTTTTATTAATGTATTTCGAAATGGTATTCCTTAAAATATTTTCAGAACAAGAGAAGTGAATCATGGAAGTTAACATCTCACCGCTCAATTAATAATTCGCTCATGACGTAGCTACGTTTATCCAGGCGTTGCTATATATATATTAGGTGGAAAAAGAAGATTATTCTATCAAGAAAAATAATAATAGGACATGGCAAAAAAGTCCCAGCAACCGTTACCGACCGAGGAACCACTCACCTCGGATGCAATTGTTAAAATTCCAGAAAAGAAAAGTAAAAAGAAAGTTATTGAGAATGATTCTCCACCAATAAAATTCTGGAAACTCTATCGATTCTGCAACAAGACTGATTATGTCATTATGGCGATTGGCACAATTAGTGCAATAATCAATGGAGTTCTCATGCCTCTGCTTGCCTTGATTCTTGGATCGGCAACTTCAAGTTTCGATCCAAGGAATGATCCCGATACAATAGTTGCCGAAGGAAGGAAACAAGCATTGTATTTCTTATATGCGGGAATAGGAGCATTTGTGGTTGCCCAACTTTCAATGACTTGCTGGATGCTAGTAGGAGAGCGACAAACGATCAATATTCGACGAGAATATTTCCGTGCCCTTCTTAGACAAGAAATCGGATATTTCGACAAGATCAACCCTAATGAACTCTCGACGAAGGTTGCAAATGATTGTCAAATGATTTGGCAAGGAATTGGTGAAAAAGTACAAACCTTCATTTTCAATTTTGTGATGATCATTACCGGATTCACGATCGGATTTTCTAAAGGATGGGAGCTTTCATTGATCATGCTTTTGAATATTCCACTCATCTTTATTGGAGGCTCAATGTACATGTGGTCTCTTCAGAGGTCGACGAAGAGGAATTTGGAAGCCTACGAAAAGTCGGGAGGAATTGCTGAGCAAGCTTTGAATGCAATCAAAACGGTTGTTGCTCTTGGCGGTGAAGAAAAGGAAGTTGCACGATATAAGGCTTCCCTTGATGAATCAAAGCCAGTGGTAGTGAGATATGGCTTTATGGGAGGATTCTTTGTTGGAGTTCTCGTGTTTGCGATTATGGGTTGCTTCGCGCTTGGATTGTTCTATGGATCATACCTTATCGAATGGAAACGCTGGAATCCTGTTGAAGACAGACCTTACTCGTTTGCTGATGTGCTCTCGATCCTCATGGTGAATATGATGGCTTCCTTTTCCATTTCTGGATTAACGTCTCCATTAAAATCTTTTGCTCTTGCCAAGAAAGCTGGCGCACGAGCTATGGAGGTTATTGACAGGGAATCTCAGATTGACATTGAAGATGAATCAGGAGAAAAACCTGAAATCAAAGGAACCATTGAATTTAAAGATGCTGTTTTTGCTTATCCTCTTAGGCCTGATAAGCAGATCCTCAAAGGTATTAAGCTGATCGCTCGCCCAAAACAAAAAGTCGCCTTCGTTGGTGAGAGTGGTTGTGGTAAAACAACTGCCATGCAACTCATTGAAAGATTCTATGAACTCGACTCTGGTGACATTCTCTTCGATGGTGTGTCTATCAAAAAAATCAACCTCAAATGGCTCAGAGACAATATTGGATATGTAGGACAAGAGCCTGCTCTCTTTGCCACTTCTATTGAAGAAAATTTGAGATTTGCGAAACCTGATGCCACCGAAGAAGAGATTTGGGCTGCTTTGAAAGCTGCCAATATGGATGAATTCGTGAGAAAAAGACTAAAAGATGGTCTCAATACCTTTGTGGGATCAGGAGGAGCACAGTTATCAGGAGGTCAAAAACAACGTATTGCTATTGCAAGAGCCATTCTGAAAAATCCCAATATTCTTCTCTTAGATGAAGCTACTTCAGCTCTTGATAGAAAGAATGAGATTGAGATCCAAAAGACTCTCGATGAGATTGCCGAAAACCGAACGACAATCGTCATTGCACACAGGTTATCAACAATCAGGAACGCTGATTTGATCATCGTATTTGACGGCGGTCACATTGTTGAGCAAGGAACTCACGACGAATTGATAAGGAAAAAAGGAAGATATTTCCAATTAGCTTTCCAACAGCTTCCTCATGAAGAGCAACAAAAAGTATTGGCGGAATTGGGCGAAACAGAAGAGAATAAGATTATTACAACTCAGAAGCAGGAAAATAAGTTATCCAAAGATGAAAGCCCATTATTACAGCTTAGAACTGATGGGGAGGAAGAGAATAAACCAATCGTTGAACCAAACGAAAAATTGGTGATATCAACAACAAGTCTTGAGCTAAAGGAGTTTAAACATCCTGGAGACTACGAGCCAGAAATGTCTTTTGTTGACCGAATCGAAAAAGCAATCTCGCACCTCCCTGACCAATTGACAAATATAAGACAAGATGAGGGTCCTATTCCAATGATTGATATTCAATCGCTTCCAGTTAATATCAATGCCCCCGCCAGCACGAATAATAACGCTCAGCCATATGATAATTATCCAGAAAGCGACCCTAATTCAGCTCCAGGAAGTCCTTTGGTGAAAGAGATTGATGCTGAAAAACCTCATAAATATGAAACTCAAGTACAAAAACGCCTCATGGGGTATGTTACTAGCTGGAGATTCCTTTTATACATTGGCTTATTAGCTGCTATGGCAAATGGTTCTATCTTACCCGCTGCTTCGGTACTGATGGCTCACATGATGCAGACTCTTGCTGATTATGAATCCCCTGATTTCAGATATGACGCAAATGTCCTTTCTCTCTGCCTGTTGATGTTAGGATGTGCTGCTTTAATCCTGCAGCCGATTGAGAAAGGAGTCTACGCTCTGATTGGAGAGCAAGTGACAACTGGAATCAGAACCGACGTCTTCCAAAAACTCCTGCGTATGCATATGGGTTACTTCGATAATCCCCGCAATTCTCCAGGAGCTTTAACTGCAAAGCTTGCTTCAGATGCCACTCAAGTAAATACGCTTGTGACGACTGTATACGGGCTATTACTTGGAGGGGTTGGTGCTCTTATCACTGGTGTATCAATTGCATTCTCAGGCTCTTGGCAGCTTGCACTGATCGGACTTGGAATGCTGCCTATCATGGTCCTGGCTTCAAAATTTAATGCCCAAAAAAATAGAGGCTTTTCAGCAAAATCAGAGAAAGCATACGCTGACGCTAACGGCTACCTTAGTGAAGCTATTAACAATCTGAGAACTGTTGCGTCTTTTGCGCGAGAGGAACTTTGCCTGAAGATTTATTCGAAAAAGCTTGAAGAACCACTCAAAGACATGGAAAAAAAGAGCATTGTTTCAGGAGCGGCTTTTGGGTTTACTGAGTTTGCTAGGTTCTTGATGTATTTTGTAATTTTCATCTCAGGGTCCTATTTTACCAGAGATATAGGCCTAAGCATTCAAGATCTCTTCTTGGCAATGTTCGGAATCATGTTTGGAGCCTTGGGAGCAGGGAATGCAACTAATTCTCTTCCAGAAGCAGGATCAGCATACCAAGCTGCTCTTGAGTTATTCGAGCTGGTTGATATGAAGAGTGAGATCGATATCAAAGATGAAGAAGGCAAAATTACAAAAGAGATCGTTGGTAACATTGAATTCAGAAATGTGAGCTTCAAATATCCATCCCGTGATCAATATATCCTCAATAAATTGAACTTAAAGATTAACGCTTCAAACAAGATTGCTTTGGTTGGACCAAGTGGATGTGGAAAATCAACAGTCATTCAGCTGCTTCAACGATTTTATGACGCAACTAGTGGAGAAATCTTGCTTGATGGTATTGACATCAGAAAATACAACCTGAAACACCTGAGACAATCATTGGGAATAGTTTCTCAAGAGCCAGTTTTGTTCAATGGAACAATCGAAGATAATATCAAGTACTCTTTGATCTTAGTGATGCATCTCTAATCTCATCTTTTTTATGAAAGGTATACTCGACCAGATGCCTCTGATGAGGAAATGAGAGAAGTTGCAAGACAAGCCAACGCACTTCATTTCATTGAAAAGAACGAATTCGGTAATCATTCACATATTATTTCGCTGAATCATTGTTTCTTTAAACAGAGGAAATCGCAACTGATAAGAAGAAGGACTTTGGTCAAGGATTCCATAGAAGAGTAGGACCAAAAGGAAGTCAGATTTCTGGAGGACAAAAACAAAGAATTGCAATTGCAAGAGCACTTCTAAAAACACCTAAGATCCTCTTACTTGATGAGGCGACCAGTGCTCTTGACTCTCAGAGTGAAGCTGTTGTTCAGGAATCCCTCGATCAGATCATGCAAGGAAAAACGACAGTTGCAATCGCTCATAGAATTTCTACAATCAAAGATGCAAACGAGATTCTATTGTTTGATGTGGGTCAGATTGCTGAGAGAGGAACATACAAGGAGCTAATCGAGATGAAAGGAAGATTCTATAGACTTGAGAAAGGAATCTAGTTCTTCAATTTCTAAACATTTAAGTTTCACATAGGCAGTGCAGTCATTAAAGTTTTTTCTCAAAAAACAAACAAAAAAATTCTAGATAGGATTCATCATCTTCACCTTTTTACATCAATATGAAATAAGATGGAATTTATGAGCCAAAAACTCTGCCAGATTTTGATATCATTATAAAAATCCAAGACTCCATCTCTCTCCAATAGCCGTAACCATCTGTCGAAGCAAGATCATAAATCAGTTTCTCTGAGTTTCAAAAGATGTCTGCTGAAAGATCCACCGAACCAAGCATGTGAAGTAAAATGATCACTGATGATCCCAAAAAGAATTTAGAATGCTTAAAGAGTCAAATTAAAGTGGATGTTGCAAGTCATTCAAAATAGCGAATATTGAGCAATATTCTTTGGACTCACAGGAAATAGGAAACCTGGTTCGGATTATTTTTTCATTTTCTTAACCCAATCAATGAGCAGTCAGAGTTAATTCTGACTGGTATAGTAAATTACCTTCATCGTTTTCAGCCAGGCTTTCATTAAAACTGGCAAATCTTATTCGTTTAGATACATATTCGAAACAATTTATAGCAGATCACTTATTAGCAGGCTAGATTTTTGAGTCAGCAAGGTAGTTGTTCCAGTTTAAAGATAAATACTTCCGAAGTGGAAAACACTAGTGATTCTAATCGAAATTGGCTTGAACGAGCAATACATTACTGTTTGAAGGAAGCTTTATTTCCAACAATTTGATTATAAGACGACGTTCATTGGGTACTTCGGTGTTCTGAGACAGAAATTCGTTCGCCTTTAGCATAATATTTTAATTCTTCCTATTATGACGTAAAAATAGAAAGTTATTTGATCACACATAAAGACTAATGAAATATTAAGAATAGAAGCATTTTTTTTCTTAAGAGCCCTTTGAACTCAGTAAACTTAAAAACCAGAAACCTCTATTGAATAGTCCAGATGAGTTGCAATTTCTTGGATAAATGGTCATTGGCGAAATAAACAGTCCAATCTGGAGGTTTGAGAATGAAAATAAGCGAGATAAAGGACAGAAGGTAGGTATGATTATTCAGGGATGAGTGCATGATCAGAATATTTTCTGAATATCAGATAACCTTGATTTAATTTTTAAAATTTTAGGCAATTAATATTCTGGGATGAAAAACGGAATACATTTTTAAGTCTTGGAATAATGAATTGTTTGGGATGTGTATTTAAAGAAATGAAAATAATATAATTACATTCATAAAAAAAAATAACGATTTCAACTTTCAGGAATGGTAACAAAACAAAATAATAAGAAGATATCATTCGAAAAAGAAACTAAAATGAATAATTCCACAAACACTCAGAAAAATCAAAGAGCGAAAAAAATAAATGAAGAGCATGTTCCTCAAATAAAATTCATAAAACTCTTCAGACTCTGTAATAAGACAGACTACTTCATTATGGTTATTGGAACTCTCGGCGCGATTGCAAATGGAATTATTATGCCAGCCCTTGCCTTGATTCTTGGGTCAGCAATCTTAAGTTTTGATCCCAGAAATGGACCTGATACGATTGTGAGCGAAGGAAGGAAACATTCACTTTATTTCTTATATGGTGGTATTGTAGCGTTCTTCGCTGCACAGATCTCTATGACCTGTTGGATATTGATTGGTGAACGGCAAGCCATTAGCATTCGAAGAGAATATTTCCGTGCCCTTCTTAGACAAGAAATCGGATATTTCGACAAGATCAGCTCTAATGAACTCTCGACGAAGGTTGCAAATAACTGTCAGATGATATGGCAAGGTATTGGTGAAAAAGTACAGACATTTATATTCAATTTTGTAATGATAGTGACTGGATTTACAATTGGATTTTCACAAGGATGGGAGCTTTCGTGAGTAATGCTTTTATGTTTTCCGCTTGCTTTTATTGGAGGAGCTGCGTATAATATGGACTTTTCAAAAATCAACTAAAAAGAATTTGGAAGCTTACGAAAAGGCAGGAGGTAGCGCAGAGCAAGCGCCTATATCGATTAAGACAGTTGTTGCTCTTTGCGGGGAAGAGAAAGAAGTGACTAGATATAAGAATTCACTTCATGAATCTAGGTCGACTGTCGTGAAATACGGAGTTCTTGGAGGATTCTCTGTGGGGCTTATGTTGTCTGCAGTCATGTCTTGTGTTGCACTTGGGTTATTTTATGGATCATACCTTATTCAATGGAAGCGCTACAACCCTGTTCTTGGTCGGCCATATGCATTTGCCGATGTTTTATCAGTTCTCCTGGTCAATTACTCTCTGCTCTCTCTATTTCAGGACTACCAGCTCCGTTAAAATCTTTTGCACTTGCGAAGGAGGCTGGTGCAAAAGTTATGGCAGTCATCGACAGAGTATCTCAGATTGACATTGAAAATGAATCTGGAGGAAAACCCGAGATCAAGGGAACAATCGAATTTGTTTTTTGCTTACCCTCTCAAACCTGAAAAGCAGATCCTCAAGGGTATTAACCTGATCGCTCGTCCAAAACAAAAAGTCGCCTTTGTTGGTGAGTGTGGTTGTGGTAAAACAACTGCCATGCAACTCATCGAGAGATTCTATGAACTCGACTCTGGTGATATCCTCTTCGATGGAGTGTCTATCAAAAAAATCAATCTCAAATGGCTCAGAGACAATATTGGTTATGTAGGACAAGAGCCTGCTCTCTTTGCCACTTCTATTGAAGTTGGGCTGCTTTGAAAGCTGCCAATATGGATGAATTCGTGAGAAAAAGACTAAAAGATGGTCTCAATACCTTTGTGGGATCAGGAGGAGCCCAGTTATCAGGTGGTCAAAAGCAACACGTATTGCAATTGCAAGAGCCATTCTGAAAAATCCCAATATTCTTCTATTAGATGAAGCTACTTCAGCCCTTGATAGAGAGAATGAGATTGAGATCCAAAAGACTCTGGACGAGATCTCTCAAAACCGTACAACAATCGTTATTGCTCACAAATTGTCAACGATCAGAAATTCTGATGTAATCATTGTCTTTGACGGTGGTCACATCGTTGAGCTAGGAACTCATGACGAATTGATAAAGAAAAAAGGGAATTTTTTAGTTTAGCCTTTCAGCAGCTCCCACCTAAAGACTAGAAAATAATATTGGCAGAAATAGGTATACAAGCATCTGAGAATATGATAGAGCAACAAACTGAAGGTAAGTCCTCAGAAAATGAAAGTTCCGAAAAGAGAACTGAATTAAGACCATTTGGAGAGGGATCTAGAAATTTAGCCACATCAACTACAAGTCTTGAACTCAAAGAATTTCGTCACCCTGGAGACGATGAACCTGAAATGTCGAGTTTTCTACCACAAATTGAACAGCCACTTTCCCAATTGTCTTCTCAATTTAATAAACTTTCCCACGCCTTAGGCTCTTTAAAAATGCTTGATGACCAAATTGTCTCTATCACCACCGATAATAGCAGCGATCCTAATTTAACTTCTGAAAATTCACACACAAGAGAATCCAGCTCTGATAAACCCCTAATCAATGATAAGAAAAAAGCTCAAGTGCAAAAGCGACTCATGGGATACGTTAAACGCATGCCATGCCTATTGTATATTGCTTTAATTGCAGCAATGGCTAGCGGTTCAATCTTGCCAGCTTCCTCGGTCCTCATAGCTCGTATGATGCAGACATTGGCTCTTCTGGATGCTTCAACTTTCAGACATGACTCAAATGTGCTCTCTCTTTGCTTGCTGATGCTTGAATGTGCTGGTTTAATTTTCCAACCTATTGAAAAAGGAATTTATGCTTTAATAGGAGAGCAAGTAACTAGTGGCATTCGAAGTGTCTTTGATAAATTGCTACAAATGCACATGGGTTTCTTTGACAACCCTTTAAATTCTGCGGGTATGTTAGCTTCTAAGCTTGCATCCAACACCATTCAAGTTAATTCTCTAGTAACGACTGTTTATGGTCAAATAGTCGCAGGTACTGACGCACTCATTACAGGAGTTTATCTGAGCGAGGTCCTGAATAAAATGAGAACTGTTGCATCATTTGCAAAGGAAGCTATGTGTCTAAAATTATATGCCAATAAACTTGAAGAGCCTCTCCGAGAAAATGAAAAAAAGAGCGTCCTTTCAGGAGCGGGTTTTGGATTTTCAGAATTTGCCAGATTCTTACTTTAATTCGTTATTTTCATCTCAGGGTCCTATTTCACTAAAAGTATTGGGCTCAGTGTTCAAGATCTCTTCCTTGTGCTGTTTGGAATAATGGTTGGAGCTTTAGGAGCAGGGAATGCCACCAACGCTCTTCCTGAAGCTGGATCAGCAAAACAAGCTGCGATTGAGCTGTTCAAATTAATTGACATGAAGAGTGAGATCGATATCAAAGATGAAGAAGGCAAAATTACAAAAGAGATTGTTGGTAACATTGAATTCAGAAATGTGAGCTTCAAATATCCCACCCGTGCTCAATATATCCTCAAAAATCTGAACCTAAAGATTAACGCTTCAAACAAAATTGCTTTGGTTGGACCAAGTGGATGTGGAAAATCGACAGTCATTCAGCTGCTTCAACGATTCTATGATACAACGAGTGGAGAAATCTTTCTTGATGGTGTTGACATTAGAAAATACAACCTGAAACACCTGAGACAATCATTGGGAATAGTTTCTCAAGAGCCAGTTTTGTTCAATGGAACAATCGAAGAAAATATCAAGTATTATTCTATTTCAAGTTGAATCTCTCTCATCTTCCATCTTTCAAGGTATACCCGACCATATGTCTCTTATGTGGAAATGAGAGAAGTTGCAAGGCAAGCTAATGCACTTCATTTCATTGAAAAGGATGAATTTGGTAAAGATGAAAATTGAATATTTCACTGAGATGCTAATTCTATTATATTGACAGATGAGGCACCAGCAGATAAGAGGACGGACTTTGGTCAAGAATTTCATAGAAGAGTAGGACCTAAAGGAAGTCAGATTTCTGGAGGACAAAAACAAAGAATTGCAATTGCAAGAGCACTTCTAAAAACACCTAAGATACTCTTGCTTGATGAGGCAACCAGTGCTCTTGACTCTCAGAGTGAAGCTGTTGTTCAAGAATCCCTTGATAAGATCATGCTGGGAAAAACAACTGTTGCAGTTGCCCATAGAGTTTCTACAATCAAAGATGCAAACGAAATTCTATTATTTGATGCAGGTCAGATTGCTGAAAGAAGAACATACAAGGAGCTAGTCGAAATGCAAGGAAGGTTCTATAAGCTTGAGAGAGAGGAATATAATACGAATTTCTGACGATTATTACTCTTTGGAATTTAGCGTATTTTCATGTTCATATCACTATTTTACTCATCAGTGTTCTATAACTCTAGCAAACATCACATAACTCAAAATTAGGAAATAATTAAAAGCAATCCTCAGGATGAAACTACAAAAATGATCTATGCTTCTTTTTTCGAACTTTCACATTAAAAAAGCAATTTCAGTAAGAGGAACACTGAATATACCGGCCCAACTTTGGGTGCGAATTGGAAGGGAAGGGGAGACACGAGTCTATTTTGATCCCATCTCTGCTGATAAGGTAATTATTACAGTACTTTGATTGTCAGACTATCAAATACAATCCAGTAAGAAAATTCTCGCAACAAATTATCTACATACAACATTCAAAAAACAAAAAGATCATTTTTATCATATTCGTAGCTTTTTCCAAGACCTTAAATATAAAACTTTCTGCTCTTACTTCTTTGATGGCGGCAAACGCTTCGGTAGCATTGAGAACATAAAAGGTCAAATCCCTCAAAATTATTATTTGCAGCAAGAAACACTTCGAGAAATTACTCCTTCATTTGTGGAATTATCCAATTCTGACTGATTAATATTGCTTTTCAGTTCTCCTAATGCTCCTCCTGTATTTTCATCAACCAATGTGACAAGTGTTTCAAAAGTCTTATAGATGTTAGTACCCTCCAGTGCACTTGTCTTTATGAACTCCAACTTATTCTCTGTAGCATACTTTGACAGTGTTTTTTCGGTATCCGGATCCACAATTCCATCACATTTTGTACCAGCAATGAGCCTCACACATTCTTTGCCAACATGGCTATTAACCTCTGTGATCCAGCTAGAAATTGAGGTTTCGTCCAATGATTTTGTGAGGTCGAAACAAATGATAACTCCATGAGCTCCCAAATAAAAATTGCGGTTTATCGATCGGTATTTCTCTTGTCCTGCAGTATCCCATATGTTAAGTTTGATCTTTCGATCTTTTGACAAAGGAAATGCTCTTGAAATAAAATCGCAGCCTAACAAAGGCATTTTAGTAAGTGTGAGTTAACAATAGAGGCTACCGATGGTCATCTTTGAAGATTCCACAATATGAACAAAAGATTCACATTTAGGATTGTCCATATACTCGGAAAATACGGAAATCAGACTGCTTTTGCCAACACCGAGGTCACCAAGCACCACAATTTTCACTTTTGAAAGAGAGTCTTCGCCTATCGTTGAGAGGATAAGAGTACTGCGCATGCTCTTTTATTTTTAGGTATTTTGCAACTAATCGTTTAATAGTTAGTTACAGAGAATTTTCTTTATTTTTCTGATTTGGAAATTTACTCCTTTAGTAATCCTCAGGATTTTATCACCTAGAACCTTCTTAGAGCAAAAGAATTCGAATAGAGAGAGAGGTCATATATACAAATGAATAATGCATCATGACCCTTTTTATGGAAGTGCGAATAAGACAACTATGCTTTGATACGCATCGAGAGAGGACATCATTTGATTCAATTTCGCATGAACTATGACTGACATATTTAAATATTGAATCGGTCGGTCTGTTCAAACCTCTTAATTTAACAATTCAGTTTAAGAAAAGTTCTCCAACCTTGAAAAACTTTGTCAGTCCTTTCAGGTATATTTTTATAAGAAGCAGCAGGATATTGCATAATATATTAAAATGATAGCGCACAAGTGAGATGACGTAATTTACTGGAACCTGGTGTTCTTTGTTTAAAAATTGACTTGTTAGTAGCGAAATCATTCACAATCGCATTTTTATCGTCGAAGGCAGAGATAAGCATCTGTTGAGAAGGATGCCACCTCACACAATTTACATGCCCTATAATGAAGGAGAGATTCCAAAGCTGATTCCAAATTTTGTGCTACCTGAATGACAGTCAAATGTTTTTATCATCTTACCCTTTCTTTGATCAAATACTTTCACTTTCTTGTTATCATCGCAAGGCCAATAAATTGCCATCTGCTCCGCAATCTATCCAATAAACTCTTCCAATTCGTACACAACATTTTTTAACTCAGGAGAGTATCAGAAATTTTTTATACCGTCATTTGCTTTCACAGATTCCTTCAATATTAGAGCCTTTCTTTCGACATCCAGCATATTAATGTGACCAAAGTTATGTTTTAAAAACAGTATGGAACTCCCGATTGTTGGACTCCATCTACATCTGCTGTAATCATCATCTATTTGCTCTAGTTTTCAGTTAACACGAGAATTGTTCACCTTCTGATTTCAAAAATTGTCTTTCATATTTAACTTCATTGTCATCAAAATCAGAAAGAACGAGTGCTCCTTGAAAATCAAAATGTCGCCATAACTTTCCCCTGTGGATCAAGCTCCATGCTTGTAATGATGCCTAAATAAAGATTAATCATAGCAGCTTCAAAAGCATTGCAAACCTTGATGCACAGGAATCCATTTTGTTCTCCTTACCATGGACAAGCTACAACAGTCAAACACATGATAGATAATTTGATTTCTAATCGGAATGAGTGTGAGTAAGCCTCGTTTTTCATTATAGGCGATATCACCATAACCAGTAACTAGCATATATAAAAACTGTCAGAAAAGAAATGATTGAGAAAAACAAAACTAAAGGATGCTGCTTGGCAGAAAAGATGTTTTACCTCCTTCAAAAGATTCACTAGCAAAGGTCTCTTAAGATTAGAGTAAATCTGATATATTTCGAATGTTGCTTGCAATTGATAACGATGATGCAACGAGACCAACAATCCAGTGTTTCCGATTTCTTTCACATGTGTCCAACACGACGAGCCTAGCAGATATTAGCATTTGCTGACAGCTAGCTTAGTCGGATACCATTGGCCTTTGCGCCTTGAAAACTTCTACCAGGTTCTTTTGAATACATGTCAGAAACTAGAATAAAATTGTCATGCCTTGAACATGAGGCAACAAATGATTCATCATCTATAATGGATTGATAGAAATTGAAAGAATATACAAAGTACTTCCAGTTTTTACATTATTTTTTGGCTCGGTATCCATTTTAAAGCTCTTAATAAATAGAATTTTTTTTTGCAATAAAGTGTGATAAAAAAAGGGTAAGATTTTGGTCGGGAATATTTGGCACTTGATAACTTAATTTCATTCCCAGTCGAATATTACATACAAACTTGAATTACCTGTAAAAACAACGAGAATGCTACGAGCCATCCCGAAACGATCTAAGTTTTAAGTTCTGATCTTAACCCAATGTGAATGACATCCAAATATATACGAGATTTCGGAAAATTTCCCTCTCTCGTTTTGAATAATAATCTGAAACAAATTATATTGAGAAGAAAAAACATATGAATCATTTTGATTGTTTGACTCACAAAACTAGCTCGCATTTTGCTTTGTAGTTCCCATATGTTCTGGCTGATATTTTATAAAATCATAACAGATTCTTCGGCTTAATGGTTCATCAGAAACCAAATTTTCCAGGCTCTTGTTGTAATTTTCTTCGAAGTATTCTTTAGTCAAAATTTGTTTATCGTAATAAGCTCTTAAAACTGTTGCCCTTGCAAGATAGTATTCTTTGGCAAATTCAGGATGACTTTGTATTCCAAAATATCTCTCATCTTTAGAAGCTATAATCTCGATGTTGCAAGAAGCTGACTTTCTACAATCAACAAATTAGTGCAACAATATTCATCATATCTTACGCATAGACCACAAAATCTTTCGGAAGTTCAACGACCTCGTCACCATGCGCTTCGACAATTCTGATTACATTTGGAATTTTTGCGACGTTTTTTTTCATGAATTTATGATTGAAAAATTCTGGAGTCAGTTCAATATTTTCTACTTTTCTTATAAAAAATTTAGGATCTGCTTTTCTTTCAACCATGCTGTCAGATTTTCCACCTATCGAATGACAGATGATCTGTTCTCCGAAGCATACACCGAAAAATCTCGTTTTTGGGAATTCATTGTGAAATTTCTCCAGCCATTTTCTTGTTTTTATCAACCAATCATCATCTTTGTGAGCTGATGCTGGACTTCCTGGAATGGTCAATACTAATAGAAATCAAGCACTTTTTTTCTCTCCCATTTAGATAACAAAAAGTACCTTTAGCATACTTCATAACTTCGTCAGAAGGAAATTCGTCACGGCCTGCATTGTAAACAAGCCAAGTTTCTTTGTTTCGTTTGTATATACCGAGAAACAATGCAGGAAGATGATCGTAGAAATAGTCAATTTCTGGAATTCTTGCTGAATCAGTTTTGCATATTAATAGTACATAAACATTCTGTTTTGACAGAGGCAGCATGTCATATGCCTGCTTCTCTTTAAGATGCGCTGCTATGTCTACTACCTCAACAAATTCTTTGAGTGGCCAGAGTATCTTGATCTCTGTTAGATCAACAAGTTCTTCAAGCTTGAACCACTTAAAGTACAAAGGAATCTCTAATTCGAGGAGATTTGAATTTAATTCGTCAGTGTTGACAAGTCCTGCATCGTGCAGATAAAATTTATGCCCATCAAATTCATCATGATAGCACTCACAATGAGTGAGTACTTTGAGCCATGTTTTAAAATGACTGCTCTCCCAAATTTTGGGAATTATGAGGTTCTATTTCAGTGAGCTATATGATTCAATCGCCTAGAAGATATACCTTTGTAAAGATCAAATCATCCTTTGTAAATTTTAGTCCCTCGCTTATTTTCTTCAAAATACTGGGAGAAAGACACCCATGTGTTTGGGAGATAACTGCTCTTGCTGCAGTGAATGGTATTGCTGCGTCGAATCCTTCATATTTTACATTAGGAGTGGTAAAGGACATATCATCTTCGCTGCTTGAGAAGAGTAAGAGAAACAAGCCATCTGATTGTTGAGAATATAATATGACAGTAGCGTGCTCATAATAATTGAACTCTTCAGGTGGGCAAATTTTGGTGGTGAAAGTGCGCTTTTGAGTACTTTGTAAGGATTTGTCTGAGGGTTCCATAGAAAATCACAATATTTTGTTTTTAATGAGTTTTAGAATAATTTGTACTTCGATTTAGACTTAACCTTAACAAAGAATATTTCTATTTTAGAGGAGTGATTACTTTGTTCGGATTAGCCACATCAACATTTTAATGTGATATGTTATTCTGATGGGGTGACATCACAATCAATGAATTTCTGAATAATTATTTAACATAAACATAACTCAATAAAAAGATGTCATTTAGTGGTACTTATTGTTCATCTGGAAGTGCAAATTTGCTGAAAGTAATTTTTTTCTCGCGTATTCGTCGTACAAAAGTCTTTTTTGGTTTAAATTGGTTTCAATATAGAAGAATTCTTTTCTTCCTTATTTTCCAATCAACAATAAGCATCAAATACCAAATCAGTATCAAAATATAAAAACCTAGACTAAACTCTCCCTAACTACTTCAATTCTTATATTTTCATTAGAATCGCATCTCCACCATGAAAAGTCCGATTTCCCAGAAACCACATTTAATCAAAATGTAAACTACACCACGGCTTACTAGAGCGATGGAAATGAAAAAGGAATCCCAATTAGGGCTCTTCATCGCTGCGCGTAGAATTAGTGAAAGCTCGTCTCTTGCCTATAATAGAGCTATCCTTCGTACTGAGCTTCTGAGGATCATCTTCAGTCTTGCACTGTGTTTCGGGTTTCATTCTACTTCTGAGGGCACTCTCGGATTTATCTAAGAGGCCAGGCGATATTTTCTCCTTATTTTCTTGGACTCTTTGCACCACAAACTCTATCTGCTCTGACAAACTTGCTGTACAGAGGAAGTAAATAGAACCAACAGTATTCAATCCTTTTGCAATCAACATCGCAGCATATAATCCATAAACTCTCCATTTCAAGTAATGCGCAAAAATAATGGACAAAGGAATCGCTAAAGGATAATATGTAAACAGGTAGAGTTTTGTGGATTGTTTTTCTTTTCCGATGCTCCTCAGAACTCCTCCCAACACATTTTGAAGGTTGTCAAAAGGTGTAATAGTCATGAAGAACAAAAGGAGACCCTCTGTATATTTTTGGACATGCTCATTGTCAGAAAAGATTAAACTCATATAAGCACTTTGCGTTCCTAGCAGTAACCACATACAGCAGATAAGGACGCAATCCAGCAAGATCCCCATCTTTATGAACCTCCGAGCTTTTTTTGGGTTCGCTTCTCCCATCGCATTGCCAACGAATGAACTTAGAGCCACGCCAATGCTCAGTGTCCAAATAAGACAAAATTTAGTAATTCTTGTGACGACGACATTTGCTGCGACTTCATCATCGCTGAAATAAGCCGTTTGAAGCAGAATAATTTGGGTGCCGACAAGGTCAATAATCTGCAAGCCCCCAGCGACGATTTGGAATTTGAACTGTGTCCACAGTTCTTGAAAACAGGTTCTATTCCATGAAACAAGGGAGTCTCTGCAGCGACCAGAGTATTGTATGTAACAATAAAGGATAATCGCTCTGCAGGACTCCATGCTGAATCTGGCTATCCCAATCCCATAAATGTCCCAGTCGAGGTATATCAAAAGAAAGTACTGAGTAGCCACATCTAGCACTGATGTTATCAGTTGGATATAACCTTGCGGAGCGAAGATTTTCTGAGAAACCAAAAAATTTTTTCCAGCGTCAAAATAAACAAAAGGAATTGCCGCAGGCATCATGGCGATAAGCACCTTCTGTATGTCATCTGAAAGATCTGCAGCGAATCCAATCAACTTAAATAAGAGAGCGATCTGCGATACGAGGGCTGCGAGTGGAATATAGACAATTATTTGCAGTATGAGTGCTCTCTTAAAATAGACTCCAAGCAGCTCTGGATTTTTTGAACCATAAGCTTGTGACCCTAGTGAAGCCATTCCTAAATTCAAGGCTTGAAGGAATGCGATTATCCCAGTGAAATAAAGAGTACTTCCCATGCCAACAGCTCCAATCAAGAGAACATTTTCCTTGAGTGAAATGAAATAAATCATCGTGGTAAAAGCTATGTTTGCAGCAAGTCCCTGAATGAGAGATGGTAGTGCAGATTTTATAAGCATTCCTATAACCTCGCAACAAGATGGTTCTCTATGGCTCTCAGCCAAAAGCTGAAGTTTGCTGCTGCTTTCAATCTGATGATCTATTAACGTTTTTGTAATTTGATCGGAGTGGCGTGATAAAGAGTTCCTTTCCTCAATAATGACACTAGAGTCAGATTCCAGTAAAAATTTAGCATCCAAAAAAGAGATATTTGAGTAGCTATCCTGAGACTTCATTTTCGAGAATTGTTAGATCCAATTGCCAAATGAGTGTATCAATCAATATATTTTATAGAAAAGACACTTGAAAGATTTCAATTCGCCCTTCGATTCTTCGATTCAGTCTAAGATAGTAAGATAGGACTGCTTTTATTTGAATCAGTATTGAGACCATGAAAGTTCTACTGATTATTAATTACCTACTGATTATTAATTACCTACTGACATGAAAATTAATTGAAAAAATTATTTGAAAGGAGGCGATTTATTCTGTCCGAACTTACGAATTGAAAGGTGTATGCAGGATTAGCTTTTCTGCCCTGAGAGAGAGGGGAAAAATATAGTAATTCGTGAGAGTATGGCTTCATATTTGACGATTTCATTCAACTATGTGAATTTCAATTTATGAAGGTAATTTAAATTATGTATTTCCTGAGGGACCCACAAAAAGGCTAACGAGGAAGCTAAAATTATGACTTGTAACCGGCGACTCTTGGTATCAGAAACGACTTTCATTCCTTCTCTTTTCAGTTTTTTAACAACGAGATTAAAAACTAAAGTTGATCATCTAGACATTCAAATATTCGTTTTGGTTATATATAGGAAATATTGCAAAAAAAGGAGTTTTGCTTCGCCTCTAAACAATATGTTTAACGTCTCTTTTGCATTGTAGAAAGGCAATTGTTTATCACGGCATTCCAATCGCACAAAACGCACGTCAAAGTTCGGATTCAAATGGAAATCATTTTTATATTGATGGTCCATTGAAGCAAAACTCTCCAGGAGAATGTAGGTGAAGTAAAGAATCTTCATCTATAAGTAAGCTGAGTGCAATTTATCGGCTCTGATAGCGAATTTCGATGTTATTCTTTGTTTCTATTACATCGAATAGTATCGCAGGATTTTTCTATCAGTCCTAAATGGCTCTTTCACGTTTGGACTGAGTGCATTCAAGAGCAATACCTTTAGATTTACTTTGGAAGAAATAACAGTAATGACATAAAAGCATGATTTATAGGATTAGCTTCTGAGACTCTTCGATTTAGCACATCATTGTAGTGATATCAATTTAAGTTTGCACGTATTATTGCTAGAAATACTTTGATCAGAACTTATATTGCCCAAAAGAAAAGAAGAACACAAAAAAAAAAGAGGGTATAATTCATGTATGACCACGAAGAGGCCAAATTCGGAAGCGATTAATTGACTTTATCGTGAGTAGTGATATTCAATTTCAATCTGTTAATACATACATTCATTTCAGTACATTCAGTAAGAGTGATTTGAATTTTCCACCTTCAAAGCAGATGAAAATGCCCAATTCTCTAAGACTAAACCTTGAAGAACACGAACTGTGAGTGTGTATCTAGGTAGACATTAGTAATCATAGTTCTTTCGTTCGTCGTGAATTTGAATTTTTTCCAACAACAAAATTTAAATAGACGGGTTTTTGGACAATCAACGAAAATATTATAATTTGATTAAAAAATCAAATGCAATCAACTAGCCAAGAGATCAGAATTGAAAGTCAAAACTCGCGACGGTGGCCTATGAAAGCTTTAGATGCTTTCATCAATTTTGTAACTCCTCAGCACGACCACGAGGAGGACTCTTATTATGAGAGTGAAGAAGACCTGGAGCATCACACTACAACAAGCGAGGTGACTGAGCTGAAGCAAGAACTCGAAAAATCAGAGCAAGAAAAACTCGAGCTCTCCAAAAAGCTTACCGAACAGATCTCAAAGGCTCAGGAAGAGGCTGCAGAGCGCGAGCAGAAGCTTACTGAGCGCTATATCTCCTCTGTTGATGAGTTGCAAGGAAAGATTTTGGCATCCAATCGCCTTTTGACGGAGAAAACAAAAGAAAATGAACAGCTTCGACTCTCTAACAAAGTGTTAAATAAAAGGCTTCTAGCCTCTGAAGAGAAATCAAAACAGCTGGAAACCATATCTGAAAAGATAATGCAAGAAAATGAAAGGTTAAAAGGTTCAATCGCTTCTAAGGACAATGAGTATCGCAACAAGTTTGCTGAAATGTCTCTTCAAATCCAAGTGCTTATCTCTGAGAGAAATAAACTCGTTCACGGTCTTCATTCTGTCATTAATAGTCTAGAAGACTTTGAAAAAACTGGAAATTATCAGTCTCAGCAAAACTCCCGGGGAATAGCCAGCAAAGAAGAGACTCAGATCAAAGAGATCGACCTTTTTCCGACGCTGGAGAAAACGCTTGCAGAAATCTTGCAAGGACTTGTAGGAAAAAATTGCAAGCTCTCAGAATCATTGAAACACTCTGAACATCAATTCGCATCCTTCAAGCACGAAGCTGAGAGTCAGAAGAGCAAATTGATTATGGAAAAAGATGGAGTGACAAAATCCAAAGAGACTTTAGAAGAACAACTGAAAAAACTTCAAGATCTTTATAACACCCTGTCGGCTGAGCATAAAGGGCTTTTAGGTGCGAATAAGAAGCTTTCAGAGGAGAACAAAGCTCTCGTAGCAGCTCTTGAAAAAGTCAAGCATGAAACTGAGAGCCAGAAGAATAAATTGATTATGGAAAAAGATGGAGTGGTAAAATCCAAAGAGACTTTAGAAGAACAACTGAAAAAACTTCAAGCTCTTTATAACACCCTGTCGGTTGAGCATAAAGTGCTTATAGGTGAGAATAAGAAGCTTTCAGGGGAAAACGAAGCCTTCGTAGTAACTCTTGAAAAAGAAAGGAGTATTACAAAAGCCCTCACTCTCGATAATACCAAGTTCTTAAGCATAAATGAGGAGCTTAAAATACAATTGACTAACCTTCAAACGAAGCTTGATGGATTTGAGATCCTCAAATAATCTGAGAGAAAGAGACGATACTACAATTAGTACTCATGAATAATTCACTTAATTCACTATGACGTGAGCATGGTCAGAGGACAAGGAATTTAATAACGATTATTATTACTATTTTAAGAGTTCATACTTGATCGTCAACTACAATTAATACAAATATATCTATCTATTCTCTATTCGGTGACAGAAATTCAATAAATCAAAACTCCTTAACCCTTAGTCGTGCTGGAAAATGATGGGCAAGCGTGTGTCTGTTAGGAGATAAGCTACTCGTAAATATGTGAAATTACTTACGATCTCCAATTATGAGGTAAAAATATTAATATAGTCAGCAACTGTCATAAGGGTGCAAATTGAAAATGTGGAGAGGATCAACAATGATATTCAATTAGGGTAGTGAAATACCTGATTTTCCGTTTTGTCCGAACAATGAGCAAAAGTTATCTAAGATAAGTGAATAAAACACCATTGTACCAGCCTAAAGCAGTTCAAATGAGTTTCTGTAAAAGCGACATCTGACAAATTTTGCCGAGAATTTTTGCCCTAAAGTAGAGCAAAGTGTGACATTCAGACAGGAGTTTCTTTTTCTCTTGTCCAAAAACAAAGAACATGAAATTAGGTAAATGAACTAAAGTCGATTAACATACATAATCAAAAAAAAAAACCCTCAATAATATGAACAGAAATAGTGCAAATACATTAATAAATATGAGTCTGCTCATCGACAGTTATTTAAATAGGCAAGTTTCATTGTAAAAAAACCTGAGCAAATGATTATTCAGCTCATTTTTTGTTTGTTTGTTCTTAGATTTAATGATTCGTAGCATGCCAATCTTCTTGTGTTTTACTAATGCTTGCGGAGATTCAGAATGTTTCCAAGCGCGCCTGCTTCTCGAATCAAGCTTTGTGGATAAGTAACCTAATTTTTCATGCCTATTGTTGTCACCCCTTCACTCACATCTTGGTTGTAAGCATTTTCTTGAGATCTGGAAGCAGAATCCCAAGGGTTTATTCAATTTTTAATCGATTAATTCTGGTGATGCCTTCTGCGATTCACAAAGAGACTGGAGCTCTCAATATAGGATTAAAGTATGCGATTTTTTATTTCAAGCTAATCATCAATCTCAAATATGCAACCAAAGAAAAAGCATCACAAAGCACCGCCAGCTAAGCCAAAGAAAATAGTTGAAAAAAGGAAAATGCCAGAGCCCTCCGCAAAACCCGAGCCTATCAAAATTCGCCCAAAGAAGCATTTGTTCTTAGACTTGGATGAAACTCTAATGTGCGGACTGGCGAACACTAATACTACGCTCCCGAAGTTGAAAACCAAGGTGAGGAAGAATCATTCCATATCAACTAATCTTCTCTCCAGTTTGATTTTCAGGGCAAAAAGGCCGTATTCAACAACATAGTGAAGCGTCCAGGACTTGATGAATTTCTTACGGCTTTGTACCCGTATTATCATCTGTATATTTACACCTCAAGCCATCAATTGGTACTTTTTCTCCTTTTATGAGTATTTAATTCTGTTTGTTTAGTACGCAGAAGCGATGGTGGATACAATAGGAATAAGAAAGTATGTCGTGAGTGTGATACATCGTGAAAAATGCAGGAGAGTAAAAGATCTATGGATAAAAAGGCTGAAGAATTTCGACTTCCCTCCTGCTCAAATGATTCTAGTTGACGTAACTTTGTTTGTGTATTCTTGAAAGTGATTTGTTAGGACGCTGAGGTGCAAGTAAAGAGGCAGCTTAGACAGTCTCTCCGCATTAAACCATTTTTTGGAGAAGCAGACGACAGAGAGCTGTTTAAGGTTATTCCTTTCTTCATCGAGCTTGCTAAGTACGAAGATCCAAGGCCAGTTGGGTTGAGATATAATTCCTTTCTGCAGAATGGAAGATTAGAAGTGGATAAAAATTTATTGGACTCTTTGCCAGCATCTGATACAGATTCTGAAGGGGATGAAGAAACCAAAAACACAGGGCAGGAATCTGAATACCAGCGCAATTCTTCAGTCTACAGAAAGCCTGAAAAAACAGAACGGCCTTCAGAATTAAAGCGAAAGAATTCCGAAGAATTTGAAATCGACTCTGATGAAGGTATCCCTCCAGAACTGCTGCTGTCAAGGGATTTGCCAGTAAAGTCTCAAAAATCTATTTTCGTGTCCACCGGTTGAATATATATAAATGAACTATTTTAGAAATTTAGAAACTCTATTAGCAAAGAGTATATTTTAACAGTTTTTTTCATAGAACTTTTTTCATTTTTGGGTCTTAATTCAAGAACGTATATGGTGGATTCTCGAGTATTTTTGGGCCTCAGCTGAGATATCAAGTCTTAAATCACTTTTAACAAACGATCCAAACTTTCTAAATTCTCTTCCTCCCAAATGGGCAATGAATCTACGAATCTACCTTTTAAGGTTATGTATTTCATGAATAGTTACCAGTCGAATTTGAGTATTGTCTATTTAGAATAAAGAATTGACTGTAGCTATCATTCCGAAAGATGAAAGAAAGAGAACTTGCATTATTGAGGAGTAGAATTGTGAGCGAGTGTCTACAACATATTTTGGAATGATTTAATGGATAAAATAAGAATTCGAAGATGGAGATTGTAGTGACAAAATAATGTCCAATTAAACATCTCAAAACTGAAATCAACAGATGGCAATTCAATTCAATTCATGTCCAGACTGCTTTTGCACAATTTTATTTGATTTCATTGTTTTCCTTCGAAATCGAAAATATCAAGAAAGGTTAATTTTAGAAAGCAAGTTCTCAGATGGGTTGAATCTCATCGGATTGAGATTAAATTCTTCTCATTGTAGTAGTTACCTCGGAAAGTATTTTTTTCCATGAGAGCAGTTGTCAATATTTCATAACTTATGAAATCATTATTTTTGATAAATTAGACAAGAGTTCTACGATATTTTCTTCCTACCTTTTTAGGACAGAACATGAGTAAACTTCTCTGAAGTTAAAACGGGTTTTTAGGTATCGAAATTCTCAGCTCAATTGAAGTCATTTTTTGTTTTCCAACAAAGCTTTTCCAAAAAACAAAACATTAGATCATTTTGTTGGTAGGTAGATTGATTAAGGTATCGGGTTAAAATTTTGAGGGATGATTATTTCTTTCTTCAAAAATTCATGGCCTCTTTATCGTGCGGTATTTCACTCAAAACTAGCTTCCAACGAGGGTTTGTCAAAGACTGAACTAAATTAAAGTAAGGTTCGTAACAGAATCCAAATGGATACATCCTTCGCAAGGATAATAATATCATAAGTACTTTCTTACATAAGGTTTGCACCTATATCAAAGCTTTCAATTAACCAATGTTTCTACAGATGCAGCTCCTTGAGGCCATGGATGGTAGTTCGGTTTTGCTGTTCTTACTACAATCTTTTTCAGGTTCTAAAAGTTTAAGAAATCACTTCTTTATTTTTAGAGTGCTTTGAGTTATACCCAATGCATTGTGAATTTTGAGTTATTAATTTGTTATTCTATGTGTAGTAGTGCTGAAGATATTTGGAATAATTACCTTACACAGAAACCTCGCGTTTTTCATTAATTTAAAGGTTACAAGGTTCCGAAGAATGAATTTGGAAAATGTTTTTGCTCAGTGAGTTTCAGTGAGAATTATTGTACAATATCTTAATTTGAAATTGTCAAATCTAATTTGTGTTGCGCTGTGCAATGGGAATTTAGATAAATCTTCCTTGTAATTAATTGTTTTTAATTTTGATATATATGGATTTCAATTGTGATGGAGTTCGTGAGTCCAATTTATATTGCCCGAATAAAAATCTCTATAAATATCGATCTTTCAAGCATAAATCCGAATCTTTTTACAAACCATAACACTGCAGTCTTTTCTGGCTCCTCCATGTCAGAGTTTAAATTGAATACTAACTTCTTCGTCTTCGTATATTTTAAGAGATAAAAAAAATTTTCTTCTATGATTGATCAAGCAATGCCAAATTTTAAAGAGATTCAATGGCTTTGTTCAAAACGAATTTTTGTTCAGTTCTCTTCCCTTTAGGGAGAAATAAGGACATAAGGTTAATAACTCTGCTCTTCAAAACAATGGCTCTCTCTTCTCAGAGTTTTTAGATGAACTTTGCATGTTTTTGAAGTCCTTCTTAAAGGAATTGGATTCGAAGGCATGATTCAGGTTCCATGAAGGGAACTTAGATTTTAATTTTTAGAAATTTGAAATAAAATGCATATTAGATGATGCGATTCTTGAATTACCAGTATTTTGTAATATGAGTGGAAAAGATTTTTAAAAGTTGATTTGATGATGCAATTTTTATAATTTCGAGCTAATCTTCTCGAATTTATCAGTAAACAAAAAAATTTCAAATCCCAATTTTAAATATATTAATCAATTCCACTTAAAGGTTTGCTCAAGAATTTGAATAAAATCTAAAAAGAGCTAATTTTTTTTTCGATTCCAAGGCTTCAATCTAAACTGAATTATATGAACTCGATGACCTTTAATACAGGTGTGATGTTGGCTGGCCCCTCTGAATCTCTGCTTTCATGAGCGCTCTCCAAACATAAAAGCATCTCTGTTTTGTTGAGTTTCCGCAAAGTTTTCTCGAATTAAAGCAAGAAGATTTTAGAACTTTTTAGATGATTCAATCACCTTCTTCGATTGATTTCTAAAAAAGTAGATAATAGATTATTAGATTTCAAAAAAGTTTATCTTTCCAGAGCGTAAAAGGAATACAAATGTCAAATCCCTATGAAATATATATGCTACAACAGATCAGTCTATTGGGGCAACTCGAAAGACTTCAAAATTTAAAACAGCTGCTCTCGATGAATTATGCACAAGTCTCTCATTCTCTACCCTATAATTTTGATGTCTCCGTACAGCACTCTTTATCAAGAAGTTCAGCCCCATCGATGCTCGGAGCAGCTAGAATACCTATGGCTCCTCTTTATCTTGGCAACACGATGTGTACTAATGCGAAAGAAGTCCATCAGATTGAATCGAAGGCACTCAAAAAAAGCGTAACAATTCCTCAGACGGACCCTGGAAGCGCGTCTCAAAAAGCAGTAAACAATCTCTTACATATTCATTGACCTTAGAATTCCTTATTGACAGGCGCACAAAGGCGTTGCAACTCAGTCTGAGGAAAAAAAATTAAATATGAATGAGCCGAGTAAGAATAACCTTGAGCCGAATCCAACAATTGAAAATAAGAATGAAACTTCTCTGCGATTGACTCAAGGCAAAGAGTTTTCTCAAAAAAGAAAAAGGCGAACTGCAGCAGAGATTGCACGCGGATACACCTGCCCAGTCCCTGACTGCCTCAAAGCTTATGGGTAGAACCTAGCCTATTGTTGCATTATACTCACTCTTGTCTGATAGATCTACAACGTCGCTAAAGGCTCATATTAAACTCAAACATACAGGCACGATCAGCCCTCCAAGAATTCAGGAAATTTTACAATTTTTGGAAAAAATACCTGAAAAATCTGCCGAATTGAAAGATTAGCAAGCTTATATCTTAATAAATATCAAAGAAATACCAGCTTCCCTTCGCTCTGCGAAGGAGATAATATTGTATTACTTTTTCATCCTGTCCGAAAATTAAGTTTTGCCATTACACAATTTTTAATTACTTATCCATTGATAGTTACAGTTTATAAAAAATGTATTAATCTTCTCATGGCGAGCCACCGGAAGATTCATTTTCTTATTCCAAAGTGCGTTTAATTTCATCAGGTGAAAATAGAAACATTCTGTTGAATAAAAAGAACTGATTCGTGCCACTTGACTCTGGCATTTTGCTCATAAGCAAATAGCACCGCCTTATGTGAAGAAGGATTTTGTTTCGATCCTTTGATGGAGGGGACATGCCAGTCATCCGTTCATTAAAAATTTTCTCTATAAGCTGCATAAGATCTGCCTACTTTTCTATTCTCGAGTTCATAATTACTAAAAATAGTTGATGTTAGCAAAATCTGACTACATTAGTATACATATACATAGTATCGTTGCCTAAAACAGCTACTTAACGATTGTAAACAATACGTACTAATGTTGACCTAAAAAGAAAGTGCATTTCCCATCACATGAGCAACATGAGCAGAGAGAATTCATTGATTTATGTCCTGTTATCCACTAAAAATCTAGTATTTCAGTGAAAAATTCACTTTTTCGATAGAGACGGATAAATTTGCTAGTAGATCAAACATTTTATCGCACTTGGATTGATTAGAACTAATTTTCAAATTTAATACACTCGATTTATCAAATGTTTCTGAATCTGAACATTGTTACTCATTGTTATACACGATTCAACAACACTATTATTCAAGTTGCTTATGTATGTCTCTTTAACCTACATATCATGAGAGCTTTACGCCTTACCATTTTAGAAAAAAGCTACCTCAAACCTTTGAGCAATTTGTTTGAAATCAAAATAGAGAAATTCAAATTAACTGTGAATAAATTATTAATTGAAGAGAGGACTAATTGGATAAATGAAATATTTTCTCTATTTTCCAAAATTGTATTTTTGAAAGTGCTGCTGCAGGCATACAATTTTATAATGATGAATCTGAGAAAAAAATATTTTTGAATGACTCTCTGCATTATAACGAAAGGTTGCTTAATGTGAAGATTTATTGACAGAGTTAATTCACTATGAAATCAGGACTGTAGTGATCTAATCACGAATTTGATTTCTAGACTTTATTTTAATAAAAGTCAAGTTTTGAAGACTACGTTAACAAAAGTTGAAATCGAATATCTTAGCCTCAATCAAACTACAAGATTCTCTATAAAAGTTCCGGAAATTGTTAAGTAGCAGCCAAACAAATTTTGCTCTAGATGAGAGAAATTCCTTTCAAAGTTACATTTGAATTCAACACTAAAATTTCAAATTAAGAGCTTTCGATATAAATAAGCTCATATTACTATGAGCAGCAATGTTCGAAGATCAGAAAGTTAGATTAGTTAGAGAAGTATGGAGCCTTTCAAATTTGAGATTCATAGCAATATTCAAGATCTCAAAATTTGATACAAATCCAGTTTTTAGAGCAGTTGAGCTTCATCATTGAAAAGAAATAGAATCAGCTTCTCTAATTTCTTATATTAACTGCCATCAATAGTTATCATGAAAAGAACAGTCTCGCTTTAGCGAAACCATCAATCCGACTTCGTTACTCAGCTGAATCGCAATTAATTTCGTTTGAAGAAGGATTTAATGAGTTTCTACATCCATGCATGATTGATCTGAAATTTTTTTTTTTCTCCCCCTCCTTATGAGCTGCCCTAATAAAAAAATTTAGGAAACTCATCTAAAACTCTTGATCATTCTAACCTTAGTACAATTCTGTGAACATGAAAAATCAGATAACTGTGCTGACTTCACGGCATTACATTGGTATGCTAATCAAGCTAATGAATTGTTAACTGACGCAATGCTTGTAAATAATTTTTTAAAGCTGCCTTCCTTCAAAATTAAATTAAATGAGACGTTTTTTCTCAATTTTTCTTTCTATTTTTGTAATTATGCTAAAAGGAGCTATCATGATTGCAGCAAAATGCTATTCAAATCTTATATTCCTGTACGATCTTGGAAAAAAGTAGTTTTTTCCTTTTTCTGCGAGCACTTATTTTGATAATATTGTAAATGCGTAGCAGCATAAGCCCTTTAATTGAGAAGTTTCCTTTCCCAATCATCGTTTCATTGTTCTCTTTTGCTCTCAAACTTTTTTTGAGAAAAAAATTGCTTTGCACTTGTTGATGTCCTCAAATTTAGCTGATTATCACAGAGATTTTGGTATAGAAAAACTGATATGGTGAGTTTCTCTATGGGAAATGAAGAATTCCTTCCATTGTCGATAAAAAGCTTTGATATTTGGGAAAATTCGTTCCTATATTGACTCATCATATCATGATCAAGGATCATTTATGAAGTATGTTTGATACAGTATTACTTGATTAAACTTCATTATAGTCAATTAAAAAATAGCAAGCTGTTATCCCTTGCAAAAGCCTTAAAAAACCGGAAAGAGTAAGAAACCTGCCTAAGAATGAGCCTTTTTAGATCGGAACTTATGGGATATTTCCATATAGTCATGCCCCGAGAAAACGCCTGGGAAATTATGAACGAGATTGGTGAGTTATCGGCCGTGCAATTTGACGACCTCAATGAGCATGAGCAAATTCTAACTCGCCCTTATTCTTCACATATCAAACGATGTGAAGAGATGGAACTCAAAGTCCAATTAATTGAACAATCAATGGCGAGGTTCAAAAAACAAATTCAAAGATGCAGCAGTGTAAAAGCTTATCTTAAAAGTCTTCGAGATTTCCTTGCTACTCGAAATCGAGCCGAGCATACTTATTTCGAGGATCTGGAGGCAGAGCTCGAAGAGAAACTGGGTTCGCTAACCAATCAAATCAAATATTACGATTCTGCAGTGGACGACTACAACCGACTCGTTGAAAATATTCTCTTATTGGAAAAGACAAGCATGTATTTTGGACAAGATGCTCATTTCCAAGGCCAAAATATCGGCAGCTCTGACGAAGAATCGAAGCAATTCAGTGACATTTCAAACCGTGACATTAAATTCTGCTATCTCGCTGGTGTAATTGACCGAGTAGACTCACAACGTTTCAGGAGAATGCTCTTTAGAGCAACGTTGGGTATGGTATGGTCAGTTCTTATCGATATCGAACCACAGGCTGATAATGCCGATCAACCTTCGGGTGAAAATTTAATTGCAGGGTCCAAAGGGGACGAAAATTCATCCCTGAAGACCATCTTTCTAATTGCCTACCCAGGAGGTGCCCAAGACGTCCTGAAAAATCGGTTAAACAAGATTGCTGACTCTTTTGGAGCCCATAAATATCAGATCCCGGAAGATAATCAATCCTTCAAAAAAAAGATTTTGGAGTTGCATAGAGCAAGAGAAGATGCCTCGAGAGTTTTAGAGGTAACTCGAAATCATATCGATATGGTTCTTGAGACTTTCTCTCAGCCGAGACTTCCTAATGAATCTTGGTCAATGATTGAGGGTTTTAGGCTTTTCGTTCTGAAAGAAAAAACCATATATCACAACCTCAACATGCTCAAACTCCAAAACACGATCTATCATGGAAACTGTTGGTGTCCTATAGAATTTGAGAGCCAAATCAGAGAAGCACTTGAGAGTATTCCTAAGAGGAAACCTCATATTGCGAAGCCCGAATTTCAGTTTGCTGAACCTCCTTCAAAAACTCCTCCACCGACGTTTTTCAAAACCAATGAATTCACTGCACCATTCCAGGAGATAGTGAATACCTATGGTATCCCTAGGTATCGAGAAGTTAATCCGGGATTATTCACAATCGCGACTTTCCCTTTCTTGTTCGGTGTGATGTTTGGAGATATTGGACACGGTGGATTGATATTTTTATTCGGATTGTATCTATGCTTCCAGAAAAATGAAATTGAGAGACAAAAGAATGCTTTTGTTTCCTTTTTGCCCATGAGGTACCTTTTGACAATGATGGGATTCTTCGCCTTCTACTGCGGGTTCATATATAATGATTTCATGGCTGTCCCATTGAATCTTTTTGGGTCATGCTTCCAAGAGCAATCTGGAAGCAAAGCTCTTGTGAGAACTGCTGCTGATTGTGTTTATCCTTTTGGAATTGATCCAGAGTGGTATCATAAATCTAACGAGCTTACATTCTTCAATTCTTTTAAGATGAAAATGGCCGTGATCTTAGGAATTTCACAGATGGTTTTGGGAACAATGCTTAAGATGGTCAATGCAATTCATTTCCGCTCAGCTCTTGACTTCTTCTTTGAATGGGTCCCACAAATATGTTTCTTGTGCTCCACATTCGGTTACATGGTTGTCTTAATTTTCATGAAATGGGCAACTCCTTACATCGTTTCCGTGCCTTCAAGTCAAGCGCCTGCCATCATCAACATTTTCATCAAATTCCTTCTCAGTGCAGGAGCTTTTGATGTTGGCCAAGGCTCAAATGTTATAAAACCTCTTTATGGTGATGACGAAGGAAAGCTGCAGAGTGAAGTGCAACTCATTCTGCTATTAATTGCTGTTGTTTGTGTTCCTCTAATGCTATTCCCAAAGCCTTTAATCCTAGCCTGCTCCAAAAAGAAAGGATCTCACAATGGAGATTCTGACAAGAATGCTCCTCTACTCGCTGATTATTCCAAGGTATATCATTATTTTTTCAGATCTATGAAATTCAATAACCACAACAAAAATTAGGATGAAATCCAATACTCCAAAAGTGAAGAGTCTAAAGAGATTGAACCTATGTCAATCGAGGTTTCAAGCAAAAAGGCTGAGAGCAGTTCACATAAATCACATGGAGGAAGTCATGAACACGAAGATGAAGGCTTTGGAGACCTTTTCGTCCACCAACTTATTGAGACTATTGAATTTGTTCTTGGTAAATTAATTGGGAATATAATTTCCGAAAAAGATTAATTCCTTTTAGGTTCACTCTCTCACACAGCGTCTTACCTCAGACTTTGGGCGTTGTCACTAGCTCATTCCCAGCTAGCAAAGGTTTTCTTTGACAAGACAATTGGTTCAGCAGTTATAAGCGGAAATTTCTTTTCGGTAGTCTTGTCATAATTTCGCTCAAGTTTCGAATTACAATTTTTTAAGGCTTTCATTGGGTTCGCGATTTTCGCTCAAGTGACATTCGGTGTGCTTCTGTGCATGGATTTAATGGAATGCTTTTTACATGCATTACGTTTGCATTGGTAATTCTTGACTTCTATGGGCAATCATTGAATGGTTGGTATTGTTTAGGGTGGAGTTCCAAAGCAAATTCTACAAAGCGGATGGAGTTCTGTTCGAAGCTTTCTCATTTGAAAACTCTCTTAAAGCTGCTGCAAAAGAATAAATGACGACATAACTCTAGACAAAGATAAGCTTTGATTGAGAATAAACCATAAAGGAAATCTCAATACGTACTCAGTTCAACAATGATAAATGAGATATTTTTCTAAAATTTTTAAGGAGGTCAATATACATACATAAAAAAAAAGTCATAAAATAACTCCTCCATCGATCAAATACTTTTCTAAAACGGAATAATTCAAGCTATTTAGGATGAAATACCTGAAAATGTGAGGACTCGATGTTTCTACTGAGATAATACATTTACTTAGCATCCATCATCTGTCATCTTTCTCATTCTCCCCTTAGTAAAAAGAAGAAAATGGGTTTTGCTTCTTTCTTACTTAATTTGCTTGCATTCTCTGTCTAGCGAGCTAAAGGATTAATTCTCGAGTTAGATACGAGTGCTTTAGTCTCACGCCATTAAATCATCTATTTGATGTGAAAAACTAAGAAGAAACATTGAGAGCCATATTAATAATATCGTGAATTCAATTCTCAGATTATTGGTTTAATGTCAATTTTTTATTCAGTCATTGCTCGTAATGGGGATGTTCCCCTTGCAGAGTACGATACTGCCGCTGGGAATTATCCACTGATCGCGCGTGAGATTCTTAAGAGAGTTCCACCTGAACAGGCGATCATTTATTCGTACAAAGAAAAGTACAACCATCAATTCTACTAAATACCTAATTCATCATATTCACCAACTGTTGATTACATTAGCCTTCTATTTCACTGTTTAAATGAGAGCAGAGTTACTTATCTCTGTCTTTCTGATTCACAATTTTCAAAAACCAAAGCGATGGGTTTTCTCAAAGATATCAAAGAAGAATTTACCTCAAGATTCTCATCAGCACAAATCAGCGATGCAGTGGCTTACGGATTTGAAAAATCTTTTGCGCAAGTCCTCCGAGAAAAAACAGTACAATTCAAGCAGCAAATCCCTTCGATAGCTGAAGCTTATTCTCCTTGTGAAATTGATAGGATTATTACAATAATACTGATGAAGACAAGATATCCAAACTACAAAAACTAGCAGAAGAAGCTTCCAAAGCAATGATTCAAACAATGGGTATATTTTATCTAATCTCGCGACATAAGAAGATAATTTAACGAACACATTAATTCAAAGATGATATCCTAGAGAGAGAAGGGAAATTGGAAATCATTGTGAAAAGAGCACTACAAGTAGAATCCTCTTCAGCTGATTTGCGAAAAAGAGTATAAGCAGAAAAAAAATCTGGATATCATCTTTTAACTGCTCTTCTTGTTCAACTTTTAGGCCGCACAATTGAAAAATAAACGGAAATGGAGAGCTTGGAGAATGAAAATTTTGTTTGGTCTTACTGGACTGGTAACACCTATTTATAGTGAATATAGTCTCAGAGTTATTATTATATAAAGGTGGTCTTCTATCTGATATTCGCAAGCTTCTGTGGATTTGCCCTGAATAAATGCTAAAATAATTGGCATATAACGGTAGCTCGATAGCAAGTCAACAAAACATACTTATTCTGCACAGATCAAATCTAGGTTAAAATTTCATATTGGTGTATGGTAACCCAAAAAAAAATACTCCCAGCGAAGTGTTGTTATATTCTATTGATGAATGCTGCAAATTTTACTCAATCATTTGCAAATAATAATCCCTCTAGAGTCATTTACAACCAGCTAATAACATGAGAACATGGTATACCTTGCTTATAGCTATTATTATCATTGCCATATATATATATTTCAGAGTTCGGTTTGCGCGGTGACCTTGCAAATTTTATTTTTGCGCGATTGCTTGCATGCAAATCGAACTCTGATATATTTGTTCCGAAAAAAAGATACTAAATTTCATATTTAATCTGAGAATAGAAATGGATAAATTAAGCATGCTAGTCAGCACACGGCATCATGTTCACGATCTCAATTCACGAAATAATGATTTCATGGCAGCTCTTGTTAAATAGGAGAAGTTCGCTAATTAATATTGTTTCGATTCTATTTAAAAATTTGAATTCGATTGGAAAATAAATTCGATGGAAAACTCTATACCAACAACTACAAAAGTTGTTAAAGTTTTCAAAAGTGGGGAAGTTGCTGAGATTAAGGAAGAGCCTCTTAAACCTTTAAACGAAGGCCAAGTTCTCGTGAAAGTTGCATATGCCGCCTTCAATATTCAAGATTGTTTGGTCTTGTCCCAGGTTTATCCACCGAAATCAGCTTTTCCAATGGGATTGGGGTTTGAAGGATCTGGAACCATACTTCAAGTGGGACCTAAATGCCTTGAGGAATTCAAAATTGGAGAAAAAGTTGCTTTCTGTCTGAAAGAAAATGGAACTTGGAGTGAATATCTTGTTGTAGATCAAGCTTCTTGCTTCCTCATTGACGAGAAGATCCCTCTCGAAAAGGCTGCTTGTATGTTTCTTATTCCTGGAACTGTTGTAAGTATGATCGAAGAAGCCGAGGATGATGGCAATCAAGCTATTGCACACACAGCTGGCGCCACAGTTTTTGGAAAAATGGTCAATAGAGTGTTCAAACTTAAAAAAATAAAGACTGTCAATCTCATAAGCAATGAAGATGAAAAGGAGATTCTGTTAGAGAGTGGCGCCAATTATGTATTGAACACCAAGCAAAGTACCTTCCGAGCTGATTTTAAGAAGACAGTCCTCGCAGAAAGCGTAACGAGGTTCTATGATCGTTCTATGAGCAAGCTAATAAATGATTTGCTGATTTTGATGCCGCCTATGAGCACCACTTCATTTTATGGCAATGTTAATGAATCTCCTGAATCAATCAACGAGATGAGAAATATTGGAGATTACACAGTGACGGCAATCTTTTTAAATAAAACTCGAGAAGAGAAAGCAGAGATAGTCAAATTCATCCAATCTCAGCTTGTAACCACAATGGCCTACGAAATTGAAAAAGTTTTTAAGTTCACAGATTTTATGGAGGCTTATAAATATTACAAAGAGACAAGACTGGCTGGAAGAGTCGTTTTGAGCTTTTCTGAACAAAATTAAAGAGGCAACATCTGAAAGGAGCTCCCATGATAGAATCTCAAGCTTATAATTTCTATATCATCATCAAATTCATTGTTAAGTTCTGAGTATTCCTTTGTTTAATACTATGTGATTAGAGAAGGGAAAAATAAAAACCTGAGTGTACCTTCATCATATCTGACACAAAGATATACAATGAGTATCATTTAAAAAACTAAAGTTTATTGTTTAAAAGAAAAATAAAAAATCGAAATTTAAAGGTTTTTAACTAATCTATTACAGAAACCAGCGTTGTATTTTCTACATACAAATCTCTGAAAAATATCAGAGTCATTGAATATTATTAAACATTTTTTGAGTCACAATTATCCTGAAGGTGGGCCCTTCGTTCTCCAGGCTCCTTTGATCCCTTTCAAAAAATGCAAATTCGATATTTTTTATTTACATCAGAATTAGAGTTAACTATTGAATACTATTGATAGAACATAATTGTCTTAATATGGGCTGTGCTTCTTTGAAAACTAAACCTGACGAAACCAAGCCAGATCCGATCCTGACACCTACCTTGAGGAAACCTACAAGGTCACAGTTATCTATCTACAGGTCTGAGACAGTTTCCTCTCAAGAGAGCATCAACAACGTCTACAGCTTTGAAAGCGAAGTTATAGGTTGGTCTTTTCTCTATATTTATTTCTCATCCGACGTTTTTATAGGTCTTGGTCAATCTGGTCAGGTTAGAGTGGCTTCCTTACTCTCAAATCCGAAAAAAAAGTTTGCAGTAAAATCAATTTCTAAAGATAGGACGACAAAAGATTTCCTCCTCTTGAAAAGTGAGATAGAAATTTTGCGAGAATTGGACCATCCAAATATTGTCAAGTTTTATGAGACCTATCAAGATGAGAGGTCGTTTCATATTGTGATGGAATACTGCAGTGGCGGTGAGTTATTGGACAGAATGATAGATAAGGGAGGCCTTAGTGAGCAAGAGTGCTCAGTGATAATGGAGAAAGCTTTCTCAGCAGTTCGATATCTGCATGAGCGAGGCATTGTACACAGAGATATTAAGCCAGAGAATTTCTTATTCGCAAATTCTGATGATGATGCAGAGATAAAACTAATAGACTTCGGGCTCTCAAGAAGGATCGACAGTTTGGAAACAAAGCTTCATACAAAATCTGGAACACCGCTTTACGTCGCACCAGAGGTACTGAAGGGAGAGTACGACTATCGATCTGATTATTGGTCTCTTGGAGTCACTATGTATATCATACTTTGTGGGAATTTTCCATTCGAAGAGCAGGAAACTTCTGATCTTTTTGCAAAAATTATGGCAGGAAAATATACATTTGCAGGAGAAGAATGGAGGTCGATCTCGAAGAAAGCGAAAGATCTGATTTCTAAGCTTCTCACTGTGGATCCGAAAAAAAGATATACTGCTCAGCAAGCGCTTGAACACCCTTGGATCAAAGACTACGTCGATCAACCATCAGAAGCGAGTGCCACTCTTGGAATCATCCACAATTTAAAGCAGTTTCGAGGTCTCAACAAATTTAAAAAAGAAACCTTAAATGTCTTAGTTACTCTGCTCACTGAAAAAGAAATTAAAAAACTTAGAGATGCATTTCGGTATTGTGATAAAGACCATTGTGGAGAGATATCCATCAACAACCTGAAACAGATACTTAAAGAAGAGAATTTTGCAGTGACAAATATAGAAATCAACAAGATCCTGAAAGATCTAGATGTCAACGACGAAGATACAATTCGCTATTCTGAGTTTCTTGCAGCAGCGATGAATTCGAAATTGTATCTTTCTAAAGAGAAATTATGGACAGCATTTAAATTTTTCGACATTGAAAATTCGAATTACATTACACAAGAAAATATTCAAGAGGTCATGAAGAGAGCTGGAAAATTATACTCTGATGAACAGATAAGAGAGATGATTCAAGAAGTGGATATAGGAAAAGACGGAAAGATTAGCTTCGATGAATTTTGTCGGATGATGGGATTTACAACTTTGCAGAAAGAGATGGACACTGAAAGACGAGAGAAGCAATTCAGTCTTCACGGTGCCCTCGTGTTGAAGAGAAGCACGCCGATTCAGTCGACTGAATCTATTAAGGTATAATTTGGAACGTTGGTTTCTTGTGGTTTGAAGGTGGAAGAGTAAAGGATTGAATATTTTAATATTTTAATCTGAATTGGAAATTTGAAATTTATGACACAAGTAGTTTCCTGCTTGCATAATTGTATATGTTTTTGAGATATCACATATTGTGGGGTGTAATTAAATTGTCTAACATGCATGTTACAATTTAATTCTGATTTAATCAGTTATTACAATTTATCCAAGTGGGGGATTTTTTGGTTTGCATTCGATGGTTAGCAGGACATGACACCTACATGATACAAGTCACGTTAACCTATTTGAGAGCATTACTTCCGAAAGAGTCGTGTGATCCCCCCATCTGAAGAGTTATTCTGGATTCAATTTTCAGTTTCCTTCCCATATTTTCATAAAAAAGGTTTCAAGACCCCGCAACAAGGCTCTTTGCTAAAACAATACACTATTCTCATTATTCTTTCCATGAAGTTTATAATCAACAACAAAATAAGCAAAGTTATTAGCAAAAAATGAAAAAACTTATTTCTGAACCTCTCCTCTTATTCCATCATTACTAATGTTGAAGTAAGTCTTTTTTCTCACGAGTCTCGGAGAAAATTTGATTTTAATTGCTCTACGAGGACGCTCTCTTACAATATCATTAGAATCTTTCTCCTCATATTTGATTGGAGTTTTTATCTTCTTCAGTTGAATCCTTTCATTAACCATAATCGACCAATTCAGACCCAGAGCTGGAATTAGCTAACAGGTTATTGAGTAGTTAAAGTCAGAATTTGCTAACAAAGTACTTTTTCTTTTTTGAAGTATTCAGCTTCGTCATTGACGCTTGAAGTCATATTGTTTCCGACAACGACCGCAAGATTGTGCCTGGAAGAAAGGAGCTTTAACTGAGTCACAAAATTCCTCAGAAAAGTGCTTCTTTCAATGACATTCAAATTGCTCGTACCTCGAGAATTAGTGATAAATTCATTGCAAATTCCAGCCACAGTATCGATAATGATCATCCGAAAAGGCTCTCTAGCAGGCAGATGATAGCAAGATCAAACAACAATGATTTTTTTTCTTTTTCGTTACTCATTATTCAGGCGATTGGGTAAATCCTTGAAGAACAGATCATTAAATTCTTGAATATTGCTTATGTTCTTTATCGTTAGCAACTCATTCCAATCAAGATTGGTCGGTAAACCATAGGATTTACAAAAAGAAGCTAAAAAAAATTCTATTGAAAAAGAAATTTAGACTGCAATTACCTTTCATTTGAGAAAGACGTGTATCACTTAAAGGTTTTTGAGTTGTCACGTAGACGACCTTATAATAGCAACCTTTACGTGTTGCATCGTAAGTTGCCTATTAGCATGATGACATAAGAACGGTTAAGGAGTTGAGATAAAAGTATGCTAATACATGGAGCATTGCTTGAATTAATAGTTGAGTCTTTCCGCTTCCTGCCTCTCCGCAGATTTCAGTGAGATAACCAGGTTTGAATCCTCCTCTGAAAAAGATTTGCCGATGATCATGAATACATATCATTGAACACAAAAGAGTTTACCCAAGAAAATCATCAAGTCGAGGGCACCCTAGCGAGCAGAGTTTAACAGATGCCGCTTTGATCAACAACTGATCAAATGACAGTATATCTAATTCTTCCCATAAGCTTTTGGCGGGATTCATTTTTCTATTATAAATTATTCAAATATAGCTGGGAGCATAAATTTAATAGAAAGATCGTTGCTCTGAATAATTAGATAGTATAAAGAGATGAAGAAATGTTTCCTAATATTTCATTCTGTGAGAATGTAAGCGGCGGAAGTTCAAATCAGAGTATCACAACCCAATTAAGACGAAACTTCAAAATAAATATTTTACACGAAGCTAAGTTTAGTAATCTTGAAGAGTCACTCCCATTTCATTTTGATATGAAATATCTCTCTAATGAAAATCAAGGATAGATTTCTACAGAAAAATAAACGTTTTTTCAATATTACAATTTCTCACTCATCATTCACTCAGCAAAAATAATAACGTCTGTATTAAAAATTCCCCTTTTTCCTCTATATTAGAAGATGATGCTGTTTGTATCATCATTTCGTGACTCTTGGGAAACCAATCAAAACGTATGTAAACAAACTCCCCCAGTCTTTCGGTCTCAACAACACCTAAATAAGATTCTCTAACTACATGGTCCTTTTCACTTGAGTCCGGAAACACAACAATATTCTGAAATAAACTTTGCAATTGCGTCCTTTTTTGAACGATATCAGAGTTTAATTTGAATTGTCCAGAGCTTTGCAAAATTAATTCGCTCTTTACTTTCCAAGGCAACAAAACGTCTTCCTCTTGCAGTTGAGTGAGACTCTCCATGAACATGAAGTATGTTAAGGGTACACAAACGGTGATTTCGAAAGAGTTGGATGTCCGATCTTTTTGGTCATGTACTTGCTCGCCAATACAGCTGACTTCAAAATGAGAGATGCTGGAGCTCTCCGTCAAACCGACGACAAATTCTATCCGAAGCTGCTTTCCTGGTTCAATCTTGAATTTTTTTGATCCTGGAGATTGTTCGATTGTGAAAGCTGGATCCTTCTTTATTTTAACCGATAAATTGTGTATAAATTCTCCCCGTTTATTTCCGAGAAGCAAGATCACCTTCACTAGCCTCTGATTTGATTCTAACACCTCGATTCGAGTCATCTTTGAGGATACATTAAGAGTTTCATTATCAAATATAACTCCTTTTGCATATAATCCAGTCCATTTAAACATATTCAAGGCCTTTTTCGTAGTTAAGTTATCTTTCAATTTATTAAAAATGGGATGTGGCTTCACCTTTAGAAGAGCCAAAGTCACTGGGGCTCCGTGACTACTATCCATTTTCTCTTTGGTTCTCATGGTTTTTCGATTCGACAAAGTATTCATTTTTGTTGCCACTTGCTCTGAAACATGATTTTTCGCCTCAATCTTTTTTTGCTCAGCAAGCCTTTTGGAGCTGGATTTTTGCATTGAGATTTCTGAATACTGTGTTCCTTGTGTGCTAATTTGAAAATCTCCAAAATTTTTTTTACTCTGCCAAACTTCTTTGACTGGTGGCTCGTCTGCGAAGAAATCTGGATTAAACTCGTGTAAACTAATCCATCCTGAATTTGTTGAGTTGTCATGGGAAACTGAAATCTTATCAACACTCCAACTGACAATACTATTGGGTTCTCCTTGATTGATGTCATTTTCGAAAAACTTGCTATCTGATATAGATGCTATTACTTTCTGAAAGCTGCCCTTCGCCGAGAGATTGTCGGAAGTTTTTGGGCTTAAAGGTTCGATTGCTATTCTGTTGTTGGGACGATGGAATCCATCGTCTTCTACTGCACTTTTTGGTCGCCCTTGCTCTTTTGTGAGTTTTATGTTGGTCTTTTGTGGGTCGATGCTTACAGGATCATTGTCATCATCATATTGAACTGAAGTTTCAGTTTGCAGCTGCAATATTTCCCCTCCGTTTGAAGCTGTCCCAACAAAGGCTCTTGGAATTACTGCTTCAGTATTTACAGCTCCCATGTTTAAAGCTCTTCCAGTTATAGGTTCAGGGTTTAATGATCCCATTTTTTCTCTTGGAGGACTATTCAAGTTTTTTATAGGAGTAGATGATGTCATAACCAGCCTATTGATTTCTTTTGTAAAATCTACATGCAGATTGTAAGCAGGAGTTAGACGCGGCGTGGTTGAATTAGAAAGCAAGCGAGGCTCCCCAGAAAGACGACTCTGAAGTATTGAGGGAGTATTTATATGCACATAAGAAGCCCTGAGCATCTTGCTCTTTTTTTGTGAAGATTCAATATCTTTTGCTATGTTTGCCATTTCCTTTTCAAAATTTATCTTAGGTTTTTTTGATAGCAACGTAGCTGCTCGAGGTCTGTCAAAATTCTGTAATTTACTATTTTGAGGGGTTGAGGCGTCAGTTTTTTCAACAGAACCTTGCTCTTGTTTTTCACTGGACTTTGTGAGTTGCACCAAGGATGATCCCTCACTTCTTGCTCTCTTTTGTACTCTTTCCGATGCGCCATCTTGAGTTTTTGGGCGAATTATGTTTATTTGGTCTAATTTGTTACGAGGTGTGAGGTTTACACTATAGATGCCCTTGGAGTCTTCAAGAACTTTTAGATTAGCTGCTTTAATAGGAGAAAAACTGCTGGGTCCTCGATGTCCGGCTGATTCTTGACTTTTGAATTCATCATGAGGACTAACTCCAACACGGCCAAAATTACCTAGTACGTCATCACTTTTTGGCGATATTCTCGATATTGGAGAATTTTCATGAAGGTTTTTAGAGGAAGGGGGCATCCGTATATTAAGATACTCAAAAACTACACTATTGAGTGCTGACAAAGATTGTCCCTGAATGCTAATTCGAACATTTTTCATTGTTTCCTCTTCATTCTCGATGTCTTGAAGCACTCGTTTCTCGTCTCGATTTGGATTTATGTTTTTAAATACGATTGCCCTTGCCTTCATTTCATTAATTAACCTCTTTACTCGCTTTAAAAAGACTTCTAAACGGTCCATTAGCAGACTTTCATTGTTTATCACATTCATCTGCAACCATTCTCTTCCTTCTTCAATTTTCATTTGCTTCAAGCGAATAAAGTCAGCTTCAAGCTGTGCCAAAGCCGATTTCCTGCTGTTCAAACTAGAAAACTTCTTATTTAAAGCGGGAGGGTGTATTGAATTCGTCATATCATCATCGGTTTCGGAAGATATATCTGCTACAGATACTTGATCAACTTCTATGTAATTAGCATCTTCTTTTTCATCTATTTTGTCATTAATAGGATCTTCAATACTATTTTGTGACTCTTTCGCAAAGAGGTTTAAAATATCTGCAAACTCGGCTCTCTCCTTTTTCAATTTGCAATACAAGCCTTTGAAGAGTATTCCTGCATTTCCATCGTTGAAATCAAAATATCTTCTCCAAGATAAAATACATTCAATTGATATTTTGATGCACTTGGATCTAAGAGATGCTCCTTCACTATCAGTGAAAATGTTTCTGTAAGTATTCTTAGGGAGCTCTTTAATCGCAATTTGATAAACAGCGCTATAAAGGCGCTTGAAGTTAACGAGCTCTTCTGCGAACTCTTTGAGTCTCTTACCAGTAGCTTCTTTGAGAAATTTTAAGGACAAAAGTATTTCGATGGCCGATGCTCTCGCATTAGTCAATGTCTGCTCAAGAATTATCAAAAACATGCCCACTTTCTTGCGATCTTTAACAACAAAATATCCGAGGATCCCTTTCAAGCTTTTTCCATATTCTTGCTCGTTAGTGAGGGCTGCGCCAAGAGTTCTCTTCCAATGTAGATGAGGATCAGATAATACGTCCATGAGCAATAAATATGAATTAATTAGCTTTTTTAAAGTGATCTGCTTGGTGGTATGTGAATTTTATTGTTTTATTTCTGTAGGAGTCAATAATAAATATTATCTATTCTCGACCAGAACTTTCGGTTACAATGTACGACCTACCCATGGATAAGTTTCTGAAACTGTGCATAAAAAAATTTACAAGCCTTGATTAGGGTAGAAATTGTGAAATTTGATTGGGTTGATAACAACTGCTCATCGTTCTTCTCTCAAAAAAATATAAATCATTTCCAGAACAAATTCGATTTTCAATCTTTACCCTAACTTTACTTTCCTGAGGTTTATGAGGCACTCTCTCGTATTTTTGGAGAGCAGTAGTCAAAATAAAAGCAGATATCAATAATTCCAGGAAGCACTTAAAATATTTTATGAAGTTTGTTTAATTGAATATGAAATTTCTCTCCTTTGATGCGTTAATTTTGCATCTAAAAGAGCTATACTTTGCGCAACCCTCGCAAATCGTATTCTCTTATGATAAAAACTGTGCCTAGTTCACCAACAAGCAGAGGAAATGTTACTTCAACTTGTAGGTGAAGACCACTAAGAGGCAGATCAGTTATTTCAGATGATTTTTTCGTCAATCTAAGATCAACGAGTTTAGTAAAGATAGCGGAATGCTGAGAACCAAATCACACTAACCGAGGAAAAATGATATAGCTAACTAGCTAGCATTCTTGTTCGAAAATATGATAAGTTTTTTATCATAAAATCCAAAAACTCCTGCTTTACACGCAACTAGTTCCATAAGCTGACTATCACATTCCAAGGAGTTTATCTTAGAAAAAGCTTAGGTGAGCAATTGAAGATTATCCAAAATAAGAGAGTACTTATGAATATTAAACGATAAAGTTTGTGTCTCAAAAAAAAAAAATGTTGAGTTTTTAAA
>ENA-UOUE01000266-UOUE01000266.1-compost-metagenome-genome-assembly--contig:-NODE-266-length-44389-cov-11.004288_pt1 | contig 44389 bp, 32 predicted proteins | sample MGYA00238146_ERZ747223 | MGnify/ENA primary metagenome ERZ747223 (study PRJEB28781, sample SAMN06268865) | compost metagenome | isolation source: single cell | place: USA: California, Emeryville, Joint...
AATTGCGTTGCTCTTTAGTAAATAGAAATTTTTTGTTGTTAAGAGAGAATTAATCCAAGTGCGAGAGGAGTAACAAAAATGAACCATAATACCAATATGTAATTAGTTTTTCAGGACTTTACAACAATAATATCTGAATTGAACTCTTTTTTTAGCTGATTTCGCTTGAAAGATTCATGGTTATCGTCAATACTCGGAAAACGGTTGGATTTGCACATTCAAGACTCGACCCTCTCACGCATACCTTTTTGATGGGATATTGTATCTATCAACTGGATTGGCATCATACTCGTTAAAATCTGAAACGTTCAAAATTAATTCGCAAAAAAATTTTTGAATTTTATTTACATTGTCTTGGTTTATACTTATACAAATCTTTGATACTTCTACTCTGTCTCAATCCTTCTTGATCTTGTGGAGCGTAACCAGTATTGTAATTGTCCTCATATTTACTATAATTTTGACTCTTATAGCCAGTTCCAGCATTCGACTGTCTTAGCTTTTGATCTCCATACCCCTTTGAAGAAGTCAGCGGACTCCCCGTATATTTTTGGGCCGGCTTATCAAATATTGGCTCTTGATAGTAATTGCTTCCTGTCATTCGCGCGCTCTCTTCCAGCATTTTTCGAGTTTTATATTCTTGCACTGCTCTACGGGCTTCCTGGCTGTGTCGTGTCGAAGAGATTCCTCCTGGCAAATCGTCGCATTGGATCCCTTTGTTCTCTGTCCATGGTCTCGGATACATTATTTTCTCTTGAGGTTCATAAGGAAATCTTCCGCTTGCTTGCTGTGAAAAATCTATTGAGCGATAATAACTGCCGTAGGGCTGATTAGTATATTCTGACGCATTGACCCCTATCTCCTTTCGTGTTTCGAATGATGGGAAGACTGAAGATAGCCGAAGGGATAAGCTATCTAATTCTTGGCTAACAGATGAAACGATCATCTTTGGAGTTTCTTCAGGCGGTTTTGCTTTCTATGGATATGATTCAGGTTGTCTCAGTGTCAGAATAAATTTGTGAGTACAGATAAGAATTCATCCACATCGTTTTCTTTTCCTTTCTTTTTCTTCGTGTCTTCTTCTTCGCTTTCTTCCTCTTCTTCACTTCCTTCTTCCTCTTCTTCTTCCTCTTCTTCAGTTCCCTCTTCCTCTTCTTCTTCCTCTTCTTCCGATCTCTCTAAGTCACACAAAACAGAAATCATATTAGCATATAGAAGTGCTATTTTTTGTACCTATCTCTTCAGAATCCGACATCTTTTGCTGGCTACTCTTTCCGAAAGTTAATTTTTATTGTTTAATGCAATAAATTCATTACTCTGGATATCAAATTAATACTCGAAATTATGTGTGTATCTCTCACTATATAGGATTAAATAAGAAAATACACCGAGATATTTCTTTGTTGGGATATTAATGTAAGTTTTCCAACTACATCTCGTGTTCTAACTTATGGAGCATTCAGAAATAACGGTTTGGATTTTGCGAAATTCAAATGACTTGGCTTGATAATTTTTCAACAGTTTTTTTGTAGTTAAGCTTGCTTTCAGGATTGTGATCATTCATTTAACATCATATAAAAAGGATCTTTAGATAAAAAAAAACGAAAAAAACGCAGTAATATCATTTCAGAGAGCTCTTCAAAGAGAATTAGAAACTTAACTTGAGGGTTGTGCAATTTTGTTCATAGCCTCTTCTATAGAGGTTAGCGCGTCTAGGCAACCCATAGGTATTGACAAATATTCTCCGTCGCCTGGTCGATAGAACAACTCATGGTCTTTTAGATTAATCCTTATCAAAGTAGATCTACGAAACTCGATTATTCTCTAATGAAAGATCATTTTACCCTGAATATCCTAGCCAATACGACTCACTCGCTCTTCTAATCGTAGCGACAGACTCTCCAGCCCCAAGCTCTATAATTGTAAGTTTTTCTTTCGAGCTATTCGATTCAAAGTTATCTTCTAGTAGTTTTCAGAACAAATAAAATACTCAAGTCTCTTCACAAATTGAGAAAACCGCGAACGCTGCTCGTCAGAACGATCTGAATTCCAGTCTCTGTCATTAAACATTAGTACATTTGGCCGCACAGGGGATTCTGTAAAACGTAGGGAATTAGCACACTTAATCAAGATTTCAATTATTTTACTCTTTCCACAGCCACAAACTGGCAGCGGTGGTTCGGCCTCAAATGTTTTCAGGTCAACTTTCACATTTTGAGCTTTATTGTCATTGCGATTGAATTTCAAAGGTTGAAAAAGATACGATCTGCAGACTCGATTCTATGACAAACATTGCATTGAGTATAGTGTAAAGATCCGTGAATCTCATAAATTTTTTCTTCCGGAAAGCCTGCGAACGCGTATATTTCAGTTGATATTCAAGATCGAATAAGACACCTGCTTTTTGAAAATGACCATCAACATTGCTCGTAACGACAAAGAAATCCTTAGGAACTGTTTTTGCCCATTTGAGCAGGATATTAAACCCGCGATGTGGAGTAGTATCCCGATAAAGATGCAGCCTATGCCCATAGAATCCCCAAAAATTCAACGGATGCCTATAGTAAACGATTAACAACTCCTATTCCATTAGGAGCTCTCTTTACTCTTCTTGAAATCTTGGATTTGCGCACTCAACGAAAGAAAATTTTCCTTGGAACGCCTTGTAATTTTTCCAAAAGCCCTTTATTTAATGTTAGTTTGCATCTCTGCAATCTAGAGTTGTGATACATCATCTCCTCTATAATCAGGCAGACCTGAATCTACTCCCATGCCTAAAAGGAGCGTGGTTAATATTTACATCTCTAAAGTTAAGAAGATGACCTGCTCCTGATGTAATCAACATCTCTGTGTGTATAAAACTCTGTTAGAAATGGAATACTTTGCATAAATCTTACGTTTAGAGTTTAGAATGGCCTTGGCAGCCCTTAAGATGACAGACTCTGTGGTTTTTGACATTTAAATTTCTTTAAATATCATCTATCTATCTTTCGAAATACCGAGAAATAGCTGGTAAAAACTGTGCTAAAGGCTGATTGAAGATTCAAATTGAATTAGAAGGAATTTTTGTAAGAAATGATAGAAAAATTCTTCTCAAGCAGAGTCATCTCATTAGAACTACGAATAACAAAAAGTTTCAACGTAGTATGTGCTCAATTTTGGAACTTACCTGTTCATTTTCTCTTGTTTTCTTAAGGTAAAGTCTCTCTGTCTAAACTTCTCAAATATATTCCTGATTTGTGGATGCATTCCTTTGCCAAAATGCGCTAGATAGAATCTCTGAAATTGCTAACAGTAAATCGTATATCATTGTTTTGTTTGTTTTTTTTTTTGAATCAGACTCAATGATGCGACAGAGATCCATAAATTATGCATTGAACTAGAAGAAATCAATTATCTCTCACAATACAAAAACTTTTCCTTATATTATGTAAGTATTTTTAGGTTATTAGTCTCTCAAGGATTTTCAACTAACTCCTAAATTTTAAACTAAAACGAACATTTCCTCCATCTTTTTTTGAATTTCCTCTTTTGTGAAACTCTTCAGAAAATCTGCTCATTTCCCATCTCATGATATAACATATTACAAAATTCGAAAGAATCCAGCAATCTCGACGAGATAGAATTTGAATGAACTTTACATTTCCTTCGTACTGGCATATCTATTCTATTCACGGCGCCAGTTCGAAGCTACTGCGCACTAATTTCAATGAATTAAACCAAATGCAAATTTTCTTGGGGTTTTCAATTTAAATCTTATCTATATTTCAGATTCCTCAACAATCTACGCGCTCTACTTTAGAAAACTCACTTTACTACAGAAAAGGTCAGACAGCCACCGCTTCTACAACATCTTTCTGATTCATAATATATATATTAATGGTTTTTCGAGATGTTTTGACGCACGAAGATTTGAAAAAATAACTTTTCATTGAAAACGTTGTATTAAATAATCAATTTCAAAATTTATTCATTTTAGGAATAAAAGTGTTAGAACAGAAAGATAGGCAACACTTTAAAAAAATGAAATCACCGAACCAAAACGCAGGAAGAAGTTTCGAGAACGAAACTGCAGATGAAGTCCAGACAAAAAACGTAAATCATGTCATCACCAAGTTCGTCGGCAAAGGCTTCGATAAACTGACCCTCGAAGAACTTGCAGTCACCCTCATTACCCCAGATTTCGCCGACAGATTCAAAAAAGCAACAGGCTCAGTTTGGAATCCCAAGATGCAAGTCAAAGTCATCGACCGATTAACCAAAGCCAACTTCGACATCAAATGGATGACCAGGAAATCCGATGGTGTTCATAATGCACTCTTCGCGTCCTGTGCTCGTGGAGACGTCGACAAGGTTTTAGAATACCTCCGCAAAAGCGATGATAGTGCAATAGATGCGGTCGATTCGACCATGAAAACCGGTCTTCATATTGCCGTCAAAGAAGGACATATCGCATTATCAGAGGTGCTTATTCAGAAGCGATTCAATGTGAACTGCCGAGATCGAACCCTGAAAACTCCTCTGCACTATGCTTGTCTTAACAGTCACGAGACATTAACAGAAATATTACTAAAATCTGGTGCCGATATACTCGCGCGAGACAGCTCTGGACGAACCGCGCTTCATTTCGCTGCTTGTGGAAACTCAGTGAAAGCTATCACTGCACTGATAGCTACAAAGCCGGAAATCGTGAACCTCGTGGATAACGTTGGCAGATCGCCGCTGCATTACGCAGTTTGGAATTCTTCCCAGAAACAAGTCGATATAATGCGAACTCTCCTTGAGAACGAGGCAGATCCGAACTTACAGGACGAGGATGGGAAAACTCCGCTCCACCATGCTGCCGAAGGAGCTCGATCTCGAGCGATTCCCATCCTCCTGCAAAAAGGCGCGAAGATTGGAATTAGAGAGCATACTAATAACAAACTGCCGCTTGATCTCGCTGTAAACGACAGAATCCGCGAGCTTATTATCGTTTACAGCGCCTCGCCATATAATGTGAAGCAGTCTGATATCGATTTCATGGACACCGCTATCAGAGGCCAGCCTGTTCCTACAGTCAAACCTGGAGACCTTCGAAAGAAACCTGAGGATGATGTGAGCCCTATTAAGGTGGCGCTCTCTAAAAATCGGGAAAAGATGATCATTCCAAACTTCATCAGGGATAAATTATTCGATATTATGAGAAAAATCCAAGATCACGGAGTCCAATCTTACCAGCATATTAAACGACCGTATATGTTTACAGGGTCTTGGCTTGAAGACATTAATAAGCTCGAAGACTTCCATACAAAAATTGCCTCATTAACTGCGACTGAGGCCACATTGAGAATATTCAACGTTCTATTCCCTTACGAGAAAGAGTTCCCGGAATCAACTACAGAGAAGCCACTGATAGATAACTTCTATGGCGAGTACTGGAACTTCGAAGCTGATGTTGATAAGAATTTGAACGCAGACGTCGCTGAGTTTGGAAAGATGAGAGAGGATGAGGTCAGAAAATACGAAACCTTGGTTGAAATCTCAAAAAAGCAACTTGAAGAGGCAAAAGCCGATCTTGAAACGTTGAAAGCTCATATTGAAAATCAGAACAAGCAAATCGCAACTCTGAAAGACCAAGTGTCTAGAGGCGCTGGCTTTGAAAAGGAAAGAGCTGATTTTGCATCCCAACTTAAAAAGAAAACCGACGAAATCGCAGCTTTGAACCAAGAACTCAAAAGCTTGAGACCCCTCCAGAGAGAGCTCGAAGAAAAGAACCTCGAAATCGAGCTCCTGAAATCTGAGATACCGCAAGGAACTAGTCCAGAACTTGAAGAAGCTCTTCAAAAGATTGCGGATCTTGAAGGCCAACTCGCAATACAAAAGGAAAAAGACAGAGCAATGAGGTACCGCGCAGGACGAGTTTTCATCAAAACGCTCGAAGACAACGGTTTTGTTCGTCAAGGTGGAAGCGCTGATGATGTCGATCAGAATTTCCTTGACGATCAGGCCATATTGAGAATGTGCAAAGCGCTCGATGGCAATCCTCCTGGCATTGAGATTCGATTGAGGCAGGCAGATTCAGATGGCGATGGAAGACTCAATCGAACTGAATTCATCAAGTGCTTTGAGAAATTGAAGCTGTCTCCTCAAGATATTAATTCCCTTCTGAGAGTTGCTGGCTTTTTTGAAGGAAAAGTGACTGTTGGTATTGACGAGTTCGCGAACGTGCTACGTGAAAGACCTAAACTCAGAAATATGTGGGAAGAGGGCCTATTCAAGAGACTGCTTACCGCTTTCAAGAAAAACAATTGGGAGATTGATCAAGCGTTCAAATTCATGGATGCAGATAACAGCGGAGAACTATCTAAGGCGGAATTCAAAAAAGGCTTGGATAGCATTGATGTGAAACTGAGCGCAAAGGATTGCAACGCGCTGTTTATTGTCCTTGATGAGAATCGTAGTGGGACGATCGATTTAACAGAACTCAAAAGCAGGTTGCTTACAATTGCTCCAGTTTCTGATAATAAGACAGAAAAAGAAACTAAGAAAGAAGGCGAAAATAAAAGAGGCGGAGCCAACGGTGACGATATCGAAAAAGTTGGCCGTGTAAAAGTTAGTAACGCGCTTTTGGGGAGCATGTTCATAAAACCTCTGATTGAAGACACTGAAATGAATGGGTCTTACCGTTTGATCAATGGAGAGCTCAAACTGCAGATTCCTAACGCAAAAGGACTGAAAATCCCGAAAACAAATAACGAACTGTTCCTTAAGATCAAGCTGCCTGGAGCGACCCTTCCGAAGGTAACAAAGACGGTACCATATCAGGGTCCATCTGATGGAGTTGAGCAATGGAATCTCGCGTTTAAATTCCCTCTGCTCGACGTTCTTCTGGTAAATATTTTTTGAAATTCTTGATTGGCTGATGGAAAATTTATTGAAAAAAAGGAAAATGTTCACGACAATGTCACCTGTCAGATCTTTACTCATCTTGACATCGAGAATGAAGATACTTTTATGGGTAAATTTTAATGAGATTTTCTCTCTTAAATAATACCGATTGCAAACCCTTTAATAGGCGAAGTCGTCGTTCCTTGGAAGCATTGTCTGAGTGTTGACGAGCAATGGCTTGTCAATAAAGAATTCCCAATTGAATCAACCTCTTTCCCTCAAACCCAGAACCCTATCGGCGGCACTATCCATATTCAATGCAAATGGATTCCGGCAACTTCAAGTAGCTCTTACTACCTTTGAGAAAAACTTAATTTTTATGCTAAATTAGGTGCTTTCAGGTCTCAAAAGACAGAGCCAAAAACAATCCCAAAAACTTTCGAATGTCCTGGCACTTTTGACGGTTACCTTGAAGTTTTGCTGATGGCTGCGCTCAACGTTGGGTATAAAGAGCGAATCAGCTGCAAGCTCGCTCTTCCGAATAAGTCACAAGAAACATTCGAAGCAAAATTCCAAGATGGTCAGCCTTTCTGGAATAAACAGCACGTTATCGATATGAAAAAATTAAATCCCAAAGCTCAGCTAAATAACATTGAATGTACTCTTTACTACCAAGAGTCTGGGATGTTTGGCAAAAAGATCGAACTCGGCACCGTGCTACTGGATTGGAGTGAATGTCTCCAGTTCCCTAACCAATACAATGCAATCAAGGCCTACCCTAATTTCAATAATCCGATGAACAAGAACCAAGACGAAGATATCTGCAAAATTTATGCCAAGACACGTTGGATTCCTCGAGATAAATACAAGCAGATGCAAGCTGAAGTGAAGAAAGGCACGCAACCCGAAAACTTCGAGGAGGGTATACTCAAGGTGAATATCGTCAGAGCGAAGAAGCTTCTCGCTGCTGACACTAATATTTTCTCCAAAAATAGCTCGGATCCGCTGGCAAAATTGAGATTCGCAGGAGTCGAAGTCGTTGAGAAAGAAACGTCGAAAATCTCTTCAACCCTCAATCCGAACTGGAAGAGTAGCTTTGAATTCCCTGTCAAATTTTATAAGGAAAGCTTCCTTCCACCTCTCGAAATCAAGGTCTATGACTGGGACATGGTCAGAAATGACCTGCTAGGTACGCTCAACCTTGATTGGTCTGCAGCTCGTAAAAGACCATGCCAGTGGGTGATCGATGATTATATCCCTCTGGAAAACCCTGATCCCAAGAAATATCAGAACCAAAACTATTTCGGAGACATCTACGTTCAAGTTTACTATGTGCCTAAAGGAACATTTGATCCTAACACGCAGCCGATTGATAAGGACGTTGGAGAGGTGCTTAACGCGAAGGATACGAAACTTTGTAAAGGAACCTTGGTAGTGAGAGTTGTTCATGGTAAAGATCTGCGACCTGCTGATGGAACTACTTCAGATCCATATTTCACTGTGCAGTTCCCAGATGGAAATGTGGTGTCAGGTGAGAAAATTAACAAAACGTTGACTCCTATTTGGAACCAAAGAGTGGAACGTAAGCTGAACATGAAAATGGAGGTAATTCTAAATTCTTTTGTCACATTTTTAACCTAACGGCGGAATTTTCGTGATATTTATAGGAAGCAGTAACAAAGAAGCTTTTTATTGAAGTCAAAGACTCTGATTGGGGAAGCGACGATCTCCTTGGATACTGCTATGTAGACTGGGTCAAAGCTCTCGATGCACCAGGTTTTGATATTGCTAATTAAGCAATTGGATTGAATTAATTTCGTTGAATTTAGGAACTTGGGCGGTCAATGATATTATCCCATTGGAAGGAGACGACATTAAGAGGCAGCATCGGCTAAAAAGCCTTGGCGAAATCTACGTTCAGGCTAAATTCCTCAGCGAGGGCATGATCGACGATGGAAAGCTCCCAGAAGCAAAGCAAGACCTGAAAAAGATGGCTGAGGAGGCAACAATCACTGGAACCATGCTTATCAATGTAGTTCACGCAGTGGGACTCAGGAAGGCTGACTCAGGGCTGTTTGGTGGGCTTTCAGATCCGTTAGTGAAAATCACTTTTCCTGACCAAAAGACTCTCTCGGTTCCTTATATCAAAAATACATTGAACCCAAAATGGAATTACTCAGGCACTATGCAAATAAAACTGCCTCAAGCGGTAAGAAAAAATTGCCGTGAAGCATTATAGGTTATAACAATTGAAATTTATTAGGCTTATGCACCGTTGCGAGTCGAGGTTTATGATCATAACACTCTTCAAAAAAATGTATTGCTTGGATTCATAGATTTAGACTGGAAGAGTTGTGCAGAAGAGGGAGCAGGTGAATGGGCAATCAACGATGCGTTTGAACTCAATGGTCCTGAAGATGTCAAACGGAAACAGAATATTGAATCGTTCGGTCAGATTTATCTCCAAGTCAAATTTTTGAAACAAGGAATGCAAGACGACGGTGTAAAGCCTCCTGTGAAACAGAATATAGAGGAATATATAAAACAAGAGGCAGAGCTCAAGAAACAGCTTATCATTGGAAAACTTTATTTAAACATCATTCACGCAAGAGGGCTTGTTCGTGCAGATGATGGTGCCACTGGGAAAGCTGATCCTTTTGTTACGGTCTACCTTCCTAACAAAAAGACAGTAAAATCCGATTATAAAGAAAAAACCCTCAATCCGATATGGAATTTCAAACAAGAAGTCTCGCTCAACATTCCCAGAAGCGTAACACGAAGCGAAAAAACTATTAATTTCATTGTTTGTTTTTTTAAATATAGGAATTGAAACCAATTAAAGTTGAAATTTGGGATCACGACTCTATTTTCGATGCGAACGATCTTCAAGGCTATATTCAAATTCCCTGGAAGCAATGCGTAGAAAACGCAGGGACATGGGCAATTAATGAGGAAATAGCAGTTATTCCTCCTGAAAAAACTAACTTTGCACCCGATGAACCTGACCTTGGATGGGGAAAAGTCTATGTTCAGGCCAAGTTCGTTAAGGAGGGTGACGTTGATGATGGAAAAGAGCCAGAACTTAAAGTTAACCTTGAGGAAATTCTAAAAGTTGAAGGCGTTTTAGTCACTGGCACACTGCATGTTGGTGTGATTCATTGCAAAGGCCTCCCCCAAATGGATACTGGACTTCAAGGAAGTTCAATTGACCCTTTCTGCAGGATTAGCATTCCACCAAAGACATCATTTAATACCCCTATCTTGAAAAACAACAAAAATCCTGTCTGGAAGTTCAGAAAGGCAATTCCTATATCGATGCCAAGAAACGTAAAGAAATTGATGATTGCCGTTAAATTTTCAATGAATTTGCTGTATAGGAAATAAGACCAATGACTTTTGAAGTTTTGGACCATGACACGGCGAACAGCGACGATCTTGTTGGCACTCTAAAAGTCCCATGGCTCGAATGTGTTGATCATAGCGGTAGGCTTTCATTTTGTTCTGTGTGGAAGAATAATCTTGGGAATTCGTAGGTACTTGGCACATTAATAATATTTATCCTATCAACGAACTCCCTGATGCTCGAAAACTTGAACCATTCGATCCTAACGAAACAGAACCTAAGAAATCCGAGCTCTATATCCAAGTGAAGTTTGTTAAAACAGGTGATCCAGAAGGCCCAGCGGAGCCTGAACTGCTCGAAGACCTTGAGGCTATTCTGAAGAAGCAAGTGGAAGTCGTTACCGGAACTCTCAAGATCAATGTTCCGCATTGCAAGAACCTTTTCAAAGACGATGGGAAAACTGTCGATCCTTATATTAAAATTAAAATCAACGGCAAGGAGGTCGTGAAAACGAAGTACCAAAGCAAAACCCTCAATCCACTCTTCGACCTTCATCATGATTATTCACTATCACTGGCGAAGAACGTAAAATTTTTCTTTGGAAAGTCGGAGTTCATTGATTCGATTTCTTTTCATTCAGAAAATAGATAAAATATTATTTGAGGTTTGGGATCATGATTCTTTTACTTTCAACGATCAAATCGGGTACCTGGAGCTGTCTCTAATGGATTGCATTAATAACCCAGGTAATCGATTATTTCTCAGGAGGCATTCTTAATATTGTCATTGAAAAATTCAAAGGTGCGTGGGTTTTCAATGATAATTTCGATATTCAAAGACCGTCGAACCTGAGCGCAAAAAAAGGAACTGAAGGATTCGGTCAAATGTATATTCAAATGGGATTCTTCACACAGGAAAAGCCTTATGTCGAAAATTCAGAGCCTCCAGTCAAGGATAACCTTGCAGAAATTATCGCCAAGCAGAAAGAGAAAATCGTTGGAACGTTGCAAGTGCGAGTTATCCATGGAAAAGATCTTTTGGCAAGAGATAATAATGGATTTTCTGATCCATACGTTATAGTCCACGCCCCTGGCGCGAAGAATCAACAATGTCCTAAGATTGATAAAAATTTAAATCCAATCTGGAAATTCATGCCAAAATTCAACATCAACCTTCCCAAGGATCAATTAACGCCTCTAAAGATTGAAGTGTGGGACGATGATCTAGGTTTCGATGATTTGATTGGAACCAGAGAAATCAGCATTCAAGAATGTCTCGATAATCCAGGTATGAAATGCTCCCAATTTCGGAAAAAAAACTCATGCTAACTCGTTATTTAGGTGTCTGGTGCATCAATAACAAATACAAATTAATCGGTTCGAAAGACCTTGAGGCAAAATTGGGGCCAGGCTCTTTCGGAGAAATCTACGTGCAAGTCAGATTCTTGAAGGAGGGCATGCTAGATGATAATAAGGAACCAGAGCTTCTTGAGAATTTGGAGGCAGTATTGGCAGAGCAGAACGCTTTAATTAAAGGAACTCTGAAATTGAATCTCAACCATGCAAAAAATTTAATTTCAAAGGATGGAAAACCAGGAAACCCTTACTGCATCATAACTGCGCCAAATAACAAACTTGCGAAGACCCAGATCATAAAGAACACTATCAATCCTATTTTCGAATCGAAGAGAACGTTCCCAATTTCTCTAACGAAAAGAGAGGCCACAGAAAAAGTAAAATTTTTTTATATTCATGGATAACGAAACTGAAATACAATTAATTACAAGGGAAAATACATGATTAATTTTGAACTGAAAGATGATAAGTTCTTCAGTGACACCCTTCTCGGCTACTACAACATTGACCTTGTTGATGTCATAGACAAAAAAGGTAACAGATAATGTCATCATTTAAAGTCTAAGTTGTAAATCTCATGATTAAGGCATTTGGGGTTTGGATGGTTACTACCCCTTGAATGGCCCCGAGAATCTGAAAAAAGCGGGCACCTACTCGACTTTCGGTGAAATTTATCTCCAAATGATGTTCGTTCCAGAGGGTCAGGACGCCGAGAGTGTCCCCTTCCCTCCTCTGAAGGAGAACCTTAAAGAAATCCTCGAGAAAGAAAGAGCTCCAGAAATTGGAACATTCCACATCAGAGTCATTCATGCTAAAGGGCTGCCAGTTATGGATTCGGGCATCGAGGGAAATTCCTGTGATCCATATATTGAAATTCATCTCCCGAATGGCAAGATCCTAAAAACAGATGTGAAGAAAAATACTCTGAGAGCTATCTGGAAACAGGCCTTCACAGAGAAAATCTCAGTTCCGAAGAATGTACTTAATGCTAATTAAAATTAACGTCAAATGAAACAAAATTTTAGGAACTTAAACCGCTTATTTTCAAAGTAAAAGATAAGGATCAGCTGAACGCTGACGACGACATCGGGTCGGTAGAAATACATGCAATGGATTGCATTGGAAACCCTTGTATACAATATTTTCACGAGATTAACCACTAAATAATTTTTTTTTTCGCAAAGGTGATTGGGCTATCAATCAAGTGTATCAGATACAGGGAACACAAGAGCTCAAGAAAAAACTCAAAACCGATACACTTGGAGAGCTCTATGTCCAAGTAAAATATGTACCTGACGGAGCAAACGACACAAGCTCTCCTGAACCGAAACTCATTGAGGACCTACAAGCCCAGATTGACAAAGAAAACGAGATTATTAAGGGTCAACTAAAGGTTAAACTCATTCATGGAAAGAAACTACTTCCTCTTGATGGATCTGCTTCAGACCCATTCGTCAGGATTATTGCTACTGGTTGCAAAGAAGAAGATGGTCCAGTCCTCAAAAAGACTGTAAATCCAAAGTGGAACAATCTAATTTCTTTACCTTGCACATTTAAAAACAATGAAGTAAATTACTTTCGTTTCTCTCTGTTCACTGACCTAAAACTCACTATCTCAGCTGGCCAAAGCCAATATCAAATTAGAAGTTTTAAACAAAAATGCCTTCACTTCTGATTCATTGCTTGGATTTACGAATGTTCCGTTCGCGCCTTTGATCGAGAATGGTAAGGAGCTTGGTTTATTTGCAAAATCGTTGATAAATAATTTTTTGTTAGGTCAATGGCTTAATCAGATTTTCAAATTAGAAGGCTTGGAAAAATTCAAGGAAAAGGCGACGCTCAACGGAGGCTATGGAGAGTTATATGCAATGATCCGATTCGCTAGAGAAGGCTCTGCCGATTTACCTGAGCCTACTTTGCTAGAGAACATAGATGAGTATATAAAGAAGCAGTCGGAGCCGCTTAAAGGCACGTTGCGAGTGATAGCAGTGAAAGGAAAGAGCTTAATTGCAAGAGATGACGAGATCACCTCAGACCCTTACATTAAATTTACTTTCCCTGGTGGCAAGACTGCAGCGTCTGAAAAAGTCAACAAAAATCTGAACCCTGAGTGGAACTTCTCTCATGATCAGCCGTTGAATATCTCTCGAGAGGTAATCAGTTCTTCTCGATTGATTTGTCTTACATGATGAAAATAAAGAAATATGTTCCTATAAAAGTTGAGGTATTTGATAAAGATCTGTTGAAAAGTGATGATATGGGAGAAGCCTTTGTTGATTGGCAGAGCTGTATCGAAAAACCAGGTATCGATTCTATTTGCTAATGTAAAACTAAATTTTTTTGAAAAGGTGAATGGGCAATCAACGATTTTATTCCATTACAAGGAAATGACAACCTCAATAAAATGGGCAAGTTCCAGAACGGTTACGGATTTGTCTACTTGCAAATAAAGTGGCTTCCAGATCAAATGAAGGACCCCTCACCAACTCCTCCTCCTGTGAAGCCATAATTGAAAATGTTTGCGCTTACGATTAAAATGAATTTTATATGTCAGAAAATTTTTGCATATACGCGCGAAGTGAACACCTGCTTCGAAGGCGACTGACTATTATTGTAACTGACACTTAATAACAAAATTAATGATACATTCATTACATGGGAAAATCTGACATTTTGAATGAGATAAAAATTATGGCACGGTAAGTAGAGAAATTGGTAATGGATACAACAGAAATTAGATTATGAGAAGATCAATGATCGAGTTCATAGGAGGGTGTCCCATCACCATTATAACCAATGTAGATAGTGACAGTATTATTAACTGATGGAAACATCGATCCTTTCAAAACAATAAAAATAAAAACCAAAGTTTCTTGCGGAAGTCATATCAATTCGACTGGTTAGCAAACCAGGTATCTGAGCATGAAAGGTAGGCAAGATGCGAAAGTATGATGTATTCTTGATGACCTCAGTATGTCCAATGTCTCGTGGGACTGTCAAAATAAGCACAAAGAGTTTCTGACTGCATTAACGCAATTAACACCAAAAACGGATAGATTTGAAAAATAATTATTCACTAATTTTGGATCCTAATGGATTTTGTGTTCTCAATGGAGTAATAGTTATTGGAAGATATTGCTACTGCCATAACCACCAAAGACAATCGGCTTTTTTAAGATAAGGCTTCCATGCTGTAACCATTTTATCTACACTTCCTTACTGCTTATTCTAATGGTGGGAAGTTTAATTAAGAAATGCAGAGTAGGCTGCTTATCTTCTATTTACTCGCATATTCAAACCTAGCATCTTTGTTTTGTGAAATCGATAGCCGATTAATGCATTTATATCCTGCGTTTTTTTTCAAAGATCCGTTTTTCGAAACTAAATTAATTCAAGTGGGCGTCTTATTTTCCTTTTGCAAAATAACTCTTTTCAATACTTTTAGACATACCATAAAGTAGAAACAATGGTGAGTGCTGCTGAAAGTACTGTTGAAAGGATCGTTTCCCACAGTGTCATTCTAACCACTCTCTTCTTATTGTGGTTCATTCTCTTCTCTTGGACTGAAACCCGAGCTGAAGGAGCAACTTGTGACGATTCTCCACTCCATCTTTTAGGATTTGTGAGATGGGCATCACTCGTATGCGCTATCCTAGCCATGTTTGACTTGCCCTTGAAATACTACCAGGACGCTGAGAGAGAAGCCAGAGGATTCAATTGCACTCGTCTATTAAGAAGATTGAATGTTTCTCTTATCATCGTTTTAGCCGGGGTATCCTGCGGCTGGGCAATCAGGATCATAATCGGGGATTATGCTTGCACGGTTCCAAATCTCTTTGGTTTAACAGTCGCAACTGCTGTGATTCCAATCGTATTTGTGTGTATCATATTGCTTGGCTGGTTCACTAATAGCTCATATCTTGGATTCAACCAGACGAAACAGCAGAGCCCAGGATTGAGAGCCGGAGCGACAATCAATAATAGAGGTTATGAAACCTTCCAACAATATTAAAATGGGAAGGTTGAAGCTTAGGACAATGAAAAAAAAGAATTTGGACAATCGCTTTTATTATTTTGTGATTCATGAAGGCTTAAGATGTTCTCTGATCATTGAGTTATTTCATTACACCACTCTGTTGTTATTCCGAATGATTCTATATAATCTTTACAAGTGACCGATAAGTCGAGGAACTTTGCCGATGAATTACGAATTCTCTGCTTCACTCTGCGCTATGTTGTAGGAATACATAAAATGAATATAGTTTAATTAGCCAAGCATAATTGACAGCTAATAATGCATTTTATGATCTTCACATTAAGTTGCACTCATAAGAAACCTCAATTTTTCGAACCAGACATTAGATTTGAAATCAAATCATTCTGATAAATAATTGGTGCAGCGTTGGAGTTAAGGCACCTGAATGCTTGTGAGAATTAGGATTTATCGTTCCAAATGTGGAAAAAATAATATCTAAACTGGGAATATAATTATAAAATCTCGGATGCAGTACAGCATTGGCATAACAGAGAAACGGACAAATTTAGAGATTCTAATAGCCAGCCGTATGGATACACACGAGTTAACTATCACTCTTTTTCCTCATTAGAATTACTCATATAGAAAGATTATGCACGGATAAATTGCAGATAAGATTTCCATAAAATTCTTATAAATCTCACTCTTGACAGTGCATCAGGGTTTATCTTGGTCCTATAAAAAAAAATGAAATTAACCCAGGTGCATTAAATTATTCTTTATTACATCATTTCCCTTGGAGCCAAACACCTGGTAGCCTTCTCTGTCTCGCCAAGTCTTTGGAACGGAGTCGATGTCTGCGGGATCTAGCGTTAGTTCCTTCTCTTCCTCTTCCTTCTCTAGGACCTTCTTTTTCACAAACACTTTCGCAGACTCATTTTCTTGACTCTTCGTAAAACCACCTGCCATCTCTAAATCTTTTGCAGTCTGCTTTTGTCGAGCAGACTTGCTCTTCATTATTTCTGCTTCTCTCCATTGATTGCTCCGTGGCTCGCTCTTAGCAATGAGACTGCGACTATCTTTCTTTTTCTCTTGAAAATTCGAAGGTTTTTCCACCTCAATAGGTCTTGTTGATTCAAAACCCTCTTCATCGATTGTTTCAGCGAAATCATCAAAGTCCCCTTGCCTTTCATTATCACTATCTAAAAATCTCCTCGCAACACAAAATATCAAAATGAAGCAGAACACTACGGCCACCACCACTAAAGGAGCCGTAACCTTAAAATCAGTAGATTTATCAGAAACAGACTTATTCTCTGCATTTTTTTCCCGCTTTAATACTACATATTGGACCGGTGTTTTTGCTGCGTAAATGCTCGGGTTCTCACTCGTTGCTGTGTAATAGAAATAGCTGTCGTATAGGCCAAACTTTATAGCCGGAAGAAGAAGATTCAGCTCGTCGCCTTCTTCGTAAGAGAATCGCGTCACCTTTCTTGGTCCAAAGCGAGAATTTTCTGGGTGGTAAAAAGCTGTCACCAAGTCATCCGAGCAGACTTCAATCTCATCGGAGAATAATTCTTCAACAACAACTCCATATACGTATCCAGAACCTTTAGCGACGATCAGTTCAAACTCATAAGTTTGGTTCTGCGCATTGTAGCTCACTCTTCTCGGAAGCAAGTCAGATTCTACATCATTGACTGTCCCAAGGTATTCAAGGCTGGTTATTTCTACAGCTTGGTTATTTGAATTTCTAAATGGATTTGACTGAAGAGCGTTTTGCTGGAAAATTCTATGAAGCAGGAGATCAGTGGTGTTATCAGCTCCTATAGCAGGGTTTCCTTGGACAATCAGCGTCACGGTTCGGTTCTGAGAAGGATCGATCGAGTCATCTGCCACTTTCCCTTGGCAATAAGTGCCTTCAACACTAAGGAGAGTATCGTTTTCACGTAAGCCAAGTTCCTTATTGAGATTGCACAGCATTTTTTGAAGATCATTCGTTGATAATGCGTTATTAAAGTTCAATTTAACTTTTTCCAAGCGATAGCCGGTGTAAGGTGTTGTAAAATTCATTGTCAGGCTCTCCAGAGTGCTATCGCGGTTGTTTTTAGTTGCACAAACTGTTAAAGAATAAGTTGTGTTTGGTCGGAGTCTATTGAAGGTGATGAAGCCTGGGTATCCTGACATAGATTCCTTGTAGTGGAACATCATTGCCGTAGTTTCGTTTAATTCAAAGCCAGAAGTTTGATAATTTCTCAGTTTAATGAAACTACAGAGATCATCAGTGCTCACCCTCGACGTGACGGGTATAATTCCAGCATAAACTTTCGCGTTTTCCTCGAGGAAGATGTTCACTGACTGCTCCACGAAATCCTCAGTCACAAGCACTTCCAATTTTTTGAGGAAAGTGTTCTCCTTCTTTTCAATTCTCGAAATCTGGAAATCGCCAGTAGAGTTCACCGACTTGATCTGCATTGGACAACAGCTCACACCTGAGACTCTAATCTCTCCGATGAAACTGTATGAAAGAATTCCACTGTCGTCTTCTGAGCTGAGCACAACGCCTCTTTCTTGTTGAAAACTTGCAAATCCAATACTTGGGTCAACATTTTCGACTGAGACTTCGGAATTTGAGGAAGAAAAGACCGTTATTTTGGAAGGGAATTGGCTCGGGACTGAGCAAAGCACTCCTGACTTATCGGAGTTGAAAATAAATAAATTACAGATCTCTTGATCGCTCACGTGGTTGATTTCCACAGCTGAAGCCAGTGACAGATACCCATCATAGAAGGTAAGATAGGTCACAAGTCCTCCTTTCGGATGCGCAACTGCTGTAAGCGCAATCAAACCTCCATTCGGAAGATAGTACGCATCTAAGAACGTGGTCAAGTGATAATGCAGCGGCTGTGCGAGTGCTTTGGTTGCGTTTAACGAGCTGTTTGCATTATACACGAAAATGGATATCATGTGAGAATCTGGTTCTTTCTGAGTCCACAATACTGCATTTTGTCCTCGTGAGTTTTGAATGGTAGACAGATTGAATACTTGCGTCGATCCTAGAAGTAGAGTGTCTGTTTCGATCAAGTTTCCATCTAGAGAGTATTTTAGGCGTATGAGCCCGTGTTCCTTTTTTTGGGATATTCGCAAAAATACAAGATTGATGGAGTTACTGTCGTTACTAGCAATTCCATTGAGCTCGGTTGCTAATGCTACGGTTTCCCCTAAGTATGGAAGGTGGAAAGTGATCAGCCTCAAAAAGTTTCCTCTCAGATCGAAGAGTTTCATTTTCAACTCGTCGGCATCGTTGTAGTAAAGTATTCCGATAGAATCATCAAATAAAAATGACTGAAATGTTATCGGTCCCGAATTTACAGTGATACTTGTGCTTCCACCAATCTTATCGCCTGATGACCCAGTGATAATCTGGCTTAGCTCGTAAGTAGGGTTCTCAGAAATACCACTCACTTTCACAAAATGATGTGCGACATTTCCAGATCCGAACTGTAGGGCTTTGTAAGTCTGGATCAGCGCGTTGTCTTGATGGACAATATTGTAATCCAAGGCTATGACCCCTTGTGTGATAGCTTGAACAGCGAGTATTACTAGGAAGACCCGCAGATATTTTTGAGGAGATCCAATCATAATGTTAAAAATTTTAAATATTATGTTATAAGCCTCATGAAATACCTGCAGTCAATATCGGATATCTTGCGCTATCTTACATGGATTCATGATGATTAACTATCACAATGCAATTAAACAAAGCCAAAGCAAATAATTACATGTAATTTTCGCTTTATGAAATACGAGAGAAAATACGCAAATCAAATGAACTGAATTGTGAATAGAATGCACTTAATACATTATCTGCGAACTCGAGGATGATTCATCAAACTTCATCAACATAATCTGATATTTCCTCATCAAACGGCAGATCTAAATCGCCTTGTATGGGCATCGCGTTCGGGTAGATCTGTTTACAAATAGGACAAGTGTGATTCTTTTGTATCCAATAATTCAAGCAATCTTTATGAAAAACATGCTTACAAATTGGCCAATACGTGACTGGCTGGCCAGCTTTAAAGCCTTCAAGGCATACCGAGCATACTTCTTCCTCAACAAATGATTTATTGTGTTTCTTAGGATCAAAAGGCTCCTCTTCAAGCGTGATCTGGAGGGGTTGTGCGAGATTGTAAAGAGGCTCATCATCGAAATTATTCGTTGGTGGTGCTGGCTGGGTAATTGAGTTCAGATAATTCGGGCAGAAAAGCCTGAGAACTAATAGGATGAGGAGTACAATAACTCCGATCACGAGACCTATTGCTAACATTCCATAGGTCGCCAGTCCAGGGAATAAGGTGCAAAATATAACCATATAGAATACAAATACCATGAAAGATACGTTGAAACTCGGGTCATGCATGCTCCAATAAATATTTTCGAGTGAATGGATGGTCCAAAATCCAAAAAATGGAAAGTATCCGATGCTATAGATGATAACGGCTGCTCTCGCCCATTCAGCAGATGCTTCTCCCATCGCTCCAAATGTCCCACAAACAACTGCCATCCAAAAAAGTACAAATAGTACCAAGCCCAAAAGAGAAATTAGCAGTTCTAACTTCACAGGACAGCCACCCAATCCTATGCGAAGGATGAAATATGCGCAAACTGCTACGATGGTGCATATCAAGCAAGAAAAAATGATTGTTGTGTATTTTTCTGATCGATCAGCGCCGACTTTGGCATCAAAATAGAGTAGCATGCTCATGAATAGAATCGACATCGCACCGAAAAGCTCGAGTGAGCCGATAATGAGAATATAGATCAATATTCCGAGATATTGTACGTCTTGTAAGTCCATAAACCTATAGAGCAATTCGCTCATAAAAAACCCTCCAATCGTGGTAACCAGGGCCGAGGAGTTGATTGCGAAGACGCATAGTTTTGTTTGAGAATTTTGATAGGCATTGAAAGAGATTCCAATTGTGATCCACATGGGTATATGCAGACTCAACGCTCCACATGTGAAATAGATCCAATTTTTTAATGAACTTGTTTTGCCATCCACGGCAACAGAGATAATCGGCCAATCTATGATGGCTGCAAGCAATAAGACTAGTAGAAAGAGACGCAGAAAGGCCCACACGCGCGTCATGGTCATCAGAGAATTGCTATCGTTGAAAAAATTTCACTCTGAATTTATTGATAGTGTAGAGTGTCTGTCTTGGATAATTTAGCAAAGTCGATTTTAATGTTTCATTTATGTTAAGTTTTTTAGAAATGGAAGCAAAAGTAGCAATTTATAATGGCTAAATGCATATCAAATAATACGAGATCAAGCACTAGAGTAACTCCGTTTGAGTGGAACTCGAATGAGCGTAAGACTCTCACTATTGGAAAACAAAAAAGATCAACTGAGTTTAAATTTATCAGGAGGAAGTTCTTGAGCTAATAGTCACTAGTTTTAATATACATCGGGCCTGGATAGTACTTAATTGAAAAGTTAATGCTGAAATGAAAGGGGTCGATATTTTTATAAAGATATAAATTAGGTTCTGACTTTTTGACTAACAATAAAATTTTCGTTGGTATTTTTGAGAAGAAAATTGAGATTATACTTTGATCATTTTGCTACCTCGGTTCACATTTCCTAATAATAACTCGCTACTTTTGATACAGAAAGCATCAACAACATTATTGATTGAACAGTTATCGATAAAGCCCATTTATCTTTTTTTTTTTAAAAAAAATTGTCTTACAGCTAAGGCAAAAGCAATGGTCTTATTGGAATTAGCATTAATCTCTTGCAAGAAGGCCAGCACCACGAATAGAGATTAATGAATATACAATTTGAAAATAAAGTCGAGATGGACAAATGTGAAATAATTGAGTCTAATTATTGACAGTATAGTATTCGACACCAAACAAATTTGTAAAATCTTTATCTCTCTCTCTTCCAAATATTGAAAGAAATGGAAAGCTATAGGTAAACTCTTGCAGCTACTTGAGAGTTTTTCGTTGAACCAAAGCAGTACTATTTTGTTTTGTATCGCTTTGGCATTTATTTCCAGCTAATTGCAAGATCATGAAAAAAATTGCACTGAAAACTTCGACACACTGAAAAAAAAAAAACGAGAACTATTTTCAAAGATTCAACAAGAACCATTGAATTACAGCAGTTGGAAATAGAATTGCTACGAAATACATTCAGCAATAGAGTTGTTGACAAAAAGAGTTGTCTATGAGAACAATTAATAGCACCAGTTTCTTAACTGCCGTCTTATCGGATGTCAAAAATGTGTTCCTTGGCGTATTTAGTTCTGAGAAGCAAACAAATTGGAACAATAACTGAGAATTAACGAATGCTTGGTTTCAATAGATTGTTAAAGAAATTTGTTACTGCTGTTTAATCAAAAAACAGAACAATTGAGAATTTTTTAACTGAATGAAAATCGGCAGAAAAAAAATTAAATTCAATTTGTACCAATCATAAAATTAGAGAGATCAATAATTTTAATGCGTGCTGCCTGTGAAGATATTGTGTAGCATAAAATACTTTTGAAAAGAGATGATTTTTCCGATGAAAGCATTTAGTATGTCGACTATGCTAGTATTCAATCCCTTCAAGTGTGATAATAAGCGAATTGGTTCACGCTGCTCCAATTTTAGCTTTTTAATTGGTTTTGAATATTTTGATTTTTAGTGTCTCGAATGTTCTCATTAATTTTAATTTGCAGAAGCTTTTTGATTTTTGAGCTGATAGAAAATCAGTGGGCGATTCTCAAACGCGTGTTGAATATCCCCCAGTAAATCGTTTACTTCAAATTTAGAACGAAGTATATGCATTATAATTGATAATTAAATTGCAACTTCTATCCATCATAACGTGAATGATAAGCCAGCTGAACCATTACCAAGCCCTTGGATTAGCTCAGACCGCAAATGTTGCCGATATTCGGGCTGCATTCAAAAGTCTTGCTTTGAGATTCCATCCAGATAAGAACACAGACAAAGCGACAGCCACGATCATTTTCAAGCGCATATATTCAGCCTATCTCACTCTGAGCAACGAAGAAACTCGCAATAAATATGACATGAATCTCTATTTGAAGACACTTCATGATAATGGAACTATTCCTTCTGGAATCAGAGAGCCTGATGCTTTGAAAACCCCCTTCTTCAATTTATCAGCCAAAGATAAAGAAGAATTTATGAGGTTCAAAACTTTTGTGAACTATGCAGTCTTTGAAGAAGAAGTAACTGATGAGCAATTCGCTGGAATGCAACCTTACCTCCAGAATAAAACCCTGAAGACTGCGCTTGATATCATGAAAAATGAATTATCACAAGAAATAGGTCTGAAGAAGAGTGTAGATAGCGAAGACGCATCATCATTATCACTCTTGAGAAGGGCAAGTATGTTGAAAGAATCTATGCTCAATCATGCGAGTCGCAAGATCTCAAAGCTTCCAAAATCAACGATCAATCTTTCAAAGAAAGGAAATATGAGAAAATGAAGGGATAGATCATTGCTACCATGATTGCAAATTATTGTTTGAAAATGAACTTAGATGTTTAAACTGGCCATTATGGTCAGCTAATCTTTCTAAGCATTAGTATTTCGTCGGTATGATATTTGTAGAGACATTATTTCGTACAGTATGTATAACACCAAAGTAATATTAGTATGTTTTATATGATATGACACGAGAGCAGTATCAGCATATAATTCAACAACTCATTATAAATATAAGGCTCTTTGTTATGATCTCCTTACAATGTAAAGGAACCTATAGATTTAGCTTAATGAAATTTGTGTTTGCTGGTTTGATGATTGAATTCTCAGGTTCCTTTGTTGATTATTCCATTTCGTTGGTCCCTAAACTTACATTGCACCAGTCGCCGCGGAACCGTTCTGGCAAGTCAATAATTAAGTACATAAATCGAAACTAAAACATCGAATCAAGATTTCTCCTACAATCAAACTTGAATAATATAAAGGCCACCTCAATCAATTAGGTCGAGGCTTTTAGCAATCACCTTTACTGCTTGCTCAGATACATTAATAGGCCACAGAAATAAAGAAATCGCAGTTTAGTTGAATTATCTTCCTTATCTATATTAGCATTGTAATGAATTTGAAGGAATGAGTGACTATGATAGCGAATTCTTTGAATCATGCGCAGCGAACCCAGTACTACATTGATTTCCTGCAGAGTTTTGGCATGAGCTCGCTTTTTCCCTCATCATTCCATCATATCTTGAATTATACACTTAATTTCTTAAAATCACGAGATCCAGTGATACAAATGTTAGTTTCGGATAAGAAGAAGAGCTCTTGATGGCGATACAATAAGATCAGGACCAATAATTACTACACACGTAAGGTTTTGGAGAGTGCTCAATATTTAAAATTTTTTATTTAAAATTATTCGAGGTATTTCTGAAAAAAAGGAGCGTTGGTCTGTTTCAAACAGGAAATATTGTTAGCTGAGTTTTTCTATTAGATTTCGACAGTATTGGTCTTCTTAATGGTAAGTACTACCATCCTTTTGAAGCGGATTATATTTTTGGTTACTACTGGTTTCTCCTCTAATTTCAAAGAAGCAATTCCTGCCTGCTGAAGTAAGAAACATCTTAATATCTCGGAACAAGGCAAACTTTTGAATTTTCAATCCAAATTGATATTTTATCTCATCAGATTTAGTCTCATCTCGCTGTCTAGAATTATGGAAACTTGATCTTGTTAAAGTTCTTCGGTAATTCGAGCCTTGATGTTGAGATAGCTTTACATTCAACAATGACAAACAAAATATGAAACATTTTGAAAATAATTTTCATAATTTAATTCAAGAAATGTGTAGTAACGAACATTGAAAGTAATTTGAGTTCCTTACTGATGAACTTTTTACCTTGAATTAAAAGAACAGTATTTAATTAGATTTTGTGTTTAATTCTGTTTATTTTAAACTAAAAGCACTAAAAGCTCTGAGAATGATTGACTGCTGAAATTCTGTTAAACTGACATGAAATCAGAGCCGCGTAAATAATTGATAAACCTTCTATGGACTTGTTGGAGACAATGCAAGAATGGAATTGAATTAGTGACAATGGAGTTGTATTGAGCCGATTGCCTTAAATTCCTGACCCACCAAACATTTATTTTGAATTTTAGCTAAGGTTGTAGGGTTTCTCAGGGTTTTAGAAATAACGCACAAGGAGTAAGTTTCTGCACACACTTGTTGGAAGATCCAAGCAATAAAGGGTTATTGATGTGTGAATCTGCATTTAGGAACAGTGCTACATCAGTAAATTCGATACCGATGATTAATCAAAATTAAGAACAATCAGGAATATTTTTTAACTGGATAAAAATCAGAGGTATCAAAAGCATAGCAATGCATTGAGTTACTGCTTAAGCATAAGGTAACTGCGATTTGAAGGCAGCTTTCAAAGGAGACATCTCGTATGGCCGCATGCAATGTTTAATAATTGGAGCAATAGACTCTTTATCTTTTTAGATATTTTTGATTTCTGTGCGTTAAAGAGCTTTAGCTTTTAAATTAATCAGCAGTAAATCTATGGATTCTAATGACGATTTAATGGCAGTTTGTAATTTTGAAAGCGCGTGACTATATGCCAGTAAAACACCTAGGTAATATGAGAATGAAAGTAATCATAATAATTGTAAAAACAAAGTGCTAATTTGAACCTCCAGATGATAAACCAACTGAACCATTACCAAGCGCTTGGCCTATCTCAGTCTGCAAGCGAGACCGATGTGAGGGTTGCGTTCAGAGCGCTCGCCTTGAGATTCCATCCAGATAAAAACGACGACAAAGTGACAGCCACAAGCATTTTCAATCGCGTGTATGAAGCCTATCTCACTCTGAGCAACGAAGAAACCCGCAAGAAATATGACATGAACCTCTATATGAAGACGCTTCATAGCAATCAAACTGGAGGCTTGAATTCTCTCTCTTTCAATTTAACAGCAGCTGAGAAGGAGGAATTTCTACGGTTCAAAGCCTTTGTTAATTATGCCGTCTTTGAAGAAGAAGTAACTGATGAGGAATTCGCTGGGATACAACCTTACTTTGAAAATAAAATCATGAAGACTGCTCTTAGTTACATGAAAAATGAATTATCACAAGAAAGAGGCCTCAAGAAAAGTGAAAATAAAACCACAGCTTCATCATCAACCTTTAAAAGAGCAAGTGTATTGAAAGAATCTGTGCTCAACCATGCGAGTCGCAAAATCTCAAAGCCTCCAAAGCCCATGATAAATATCCCAAAGAAAGGAACCATGAGGAAATAACCCACTTGCAGAAATTCCAATCTCCAACCAAGAATTGATATTCATTGCTGTTTTCACTCTCCATAATCTTTCTTTGAATATATCTAGATATATGACCTCTCTGAGATATTATCTCAGTTTAATACTTATAAGATTAGAATAGTTATTTGTATCTTTACCAATGTACTTGAACAATACCATCGTATAATTCAACGGCTAAGTTAGAACTGAGTATGAATGAAATAACTACCAGTATCATATACTTATTGCTTCACAAGCTTGCTCTCAATTGATCAGCATACTGCGACGATAAATTATTTTCTGTTGAAATGGTCGAAATCGAATGAACTAGAGCCACAGCGGAAAGACAAGAATGACACATCAATCTCAATTTAGCTCTCGCTGAAAGTTAGTTTAGAAATGTAATCTACTCAACACATTTTTTCACTTCGCCTTCTAGGTAGCAATTTTTGATAATATATTGCTGCAAGCATTAGCAGGCAAAACCTCTCCAATACTATTCCGTAATTTCTTTTACGGTTGAGTTAACGATTAGCCATCCTTTTTGATTGTAAGAATTGATTTTTGGTTTTTTCTCAATCGAACCAAGTCCCTACAACAAAGCTTGAATTGCTGTGGTTATCTTCTTGGCAGCAATATAATTAAGGAATCTGAGAAAATGCATAATAAATGTTCTTGTATGTACAGTTGTTTTCAGATCGTATTAAAGTTATTAAATTAGTTGCAGATTAAGTTTACTCTTAAATTAAAAGATCGTAGCTGCAGCAGTAGGATATATTATCTTATTATCTAACTACTTTATCCTTAAAATGATTCACATTAACTAATTTCATGTACATTGTAATTGAATTAAAGCAATGGTCGAAGCTTTCCATTTCGTAACCAGTGAGGAGTTGGTTCAAGTTCAGGAGTAAAAATTTTGCTTCTCTTCTCCCTTACAACACCATAGACCCCTTGATATGCCCCATCCTTTCTGGCCAGCATCAATCTGCAAATCATTTGAGGATTCTCGAAAATAATCTGGTGTCCAGCCTCTTCAACGAAGAATATTGCTCCCTTCAGCTTCTTCTTTTGCACCAATCTTTCCACTCCTTTGTAATTTAGCGGATCTTTCTCACCGTAATAAAAATCAAACGGAATATCAAGCGGCTTTTCTTCCAGCATGTCTTCAATCGGCAGATACGCATCTCCTCGGTGGCTGCTTAACAGACATGGAAGTGCTGATTGACTTCCAGCTGGGAGGAAGAAGTACGCAAGACAGTATTTCAGAAAGAGTTCAAAGAGCTCGGTGTCCTGAAAGTTAAGTTTCTGCTGTAGGTAGAACTTCATCGCTTGTTCCATTGCATTTGGGTATTTCTTAAAAAGCTCGGATAAATTCAGTTTTTGCTTAAATAAGAAGAAAGAGACTCGATCAAGCATGCCATATGCCAAACCTCTCTTCCTTTCAATACGCAGGCGTTCTGGCAGAGATATAGTTTTTGAAAACCCTGCTGGGCTAATCAAAATAAGCTTATTAACATGCTGAGGGTATCGAATGGCATATATCGAAGCGAAATAGCCTCCAAAAGAATGACCGAGGAACGTGGCTTTCTCAATTTTTGCCGCTTTGCGCCAGCATTCGATTGATTCCACGAAAAAATTTATTACTTCCTTCGGGTCATTGGATGCTTCATGAGGCGGACGAGATGAGGCGCCTTGGCCAAGGAAATCGAAGCTCCAAATGTTATATTTTTTTTCCAAAGCTCTAAACAGGTTAAAAAAGCAGAGTCCTGAAGCACCTAGTCCGTGAAGCATGACCAGATTTTCAGCTTTTGGGTTTCCAAGATGGAAAGTATGCATGTATTCCCACCTGCCTCGAAAAATGAATGGAACATCAAGGATTTGGAGGTCTTTTGGAATTTGGAAATTAAGTTTTCTCAGAAACGTTTCCTCAGCTTTACGAACTTGAGTGTAATTACACTCTACACCTATTTTAGGGTCCATCATTTGAGCTTTCTGATCGTGATAGCTTGAAAGCTGTTGAATCGAGAAATTTATGTAGATTATTTAAAAATCACTCGCTGACAGTAATAGAGTTTCTAGAAACGTCAACTCATTTAGCAGGTGTCAGATCGTGGAATAAAGAATAATCGAACCTCCCAATAAAAAGCAGAGTTCGATAGCCTTACTGGTGAACTATTTAAATTATATTAGAATGGCCATAGTTGGATCTTTTTACTTTGAAAGTATGTGTTCAATCAAGTTCCTTTCATTAACGAATCTAGTTTGTTTTTTCATATTGCTAATATTTGAAGATTCTAAGCAATGCAACGACTTTGCTGTCTCAGCTCGAGGATTCAAACGATGAACACCAAATAATATAAGAGATATTATTTCAAGGAAATTAGAAAGAAGTCTCAGAAAATGCATAAATTTCATGTGGATGCGGGAATTTCATCTAGTCTGACTGAGAACGAGTAAGCCAATAATCAAAAGGAGTACGCTATGCCAAGATTTCTCGGGCAAAATGAATATCTATCTCACTAATTTTTTTTGTAAACCCAATATTTTCCAACTGATAATCAATCATTTGGCCCAGTGAAATCAACAGGACAAATGACTAGGTTCATTCTAGCTTTAACTGATGAAAATGAGTTTCTTAACTATAAAAAGAATAATTCACAATAAGAACAAAATAATCTAAGGTGAAGCAAGAGAAAAACACAACAGTTCCTCTACGAATGTGATCTCAGATATAGATATTTTTGCTATGATCAGCCATTGGCGACTGTTTCAACGAAGTTTTGAAAGAGTCATACGCAATTTATCATGCACACCAATCAATGCAGACTCTGAATTTGGACAGACGTCAGATAAACCAAATTTATTCTTAGCTTGTGACTAATTTTTTTGCTGATACTTCTCAGATGTATTCATACCTTAGCCCCAATTATTGTTTGAGAATTCGTTAATTAGGTTCGTATCTATAAAAATAAATCTCATTAATAAGCTTTTAAAAAGATTCTAAAGAGATTTATCTAAAATAGCTCATATCAATTACAAAAAAATCCAGCTTATAATTTCCATCCATAATGTTGTACGAAGATGACGGCGCCAGAGGCTCTGCCCTTGAGAGACCCTCTGTCAAGCATGGCCTTGAAAATACCTACAACCTCCGCAAACTCTTTGGACTCCTTCTGTTCCAACCAATCATCGCATTCTTCAGTTGGGTCGCTATTTCTCAAATCCCAACCGTCAAAACATGGATCGTCGCTCACAAATCTGTATTCATCGCAACTGCGGTCGCTCAGGCAGTACTTCCTATCCTGGTTACTGCTTTCCGCTCTACCTTCCGCAAGCCTTTCCTTAGTTTTGTATCATACGTATTGTTCTCCTCCCTTCTCGGCTACAACGTGTCATACTTGGTTTACGTGGTTGATGCTGCCCTTCCAAAAGTGGTGTTAGCCCATCTATTCTTCATTTACTTCGCCTTGGTGCTCTATACCTTCGCTACTTACACGGACTTGACTTATGCTACAGGCAGTTTATACATTGCTATTGGAGTTTTGGTCGCATACCAAACGTCGATGATAATGACTGATTTGAGCATCCCCAAAGCCGTCGTCACGAGTCTTATTATGATCGCATTCGGCTTCAATCTCATCGTTAGCTCCAGACTCGCAGTAAGTCGCACTGCTGGGCAAATGACGCCTCCAGAAAGCCCAACTGTTGGCGCGCTTACGATCTACGCGTTCACTTTCAAGATACTTCTCGAGACTCTTTATAACTTCGCTAAGATTTTCAAACAGCCAAGATTGTAAGTCTAAGTGCATAGAAATTCATTCATATTCTGTGATTTCTGGCATTTATTTTCATTCATGATTGAGAAGCAATTCTGAAGGGAGAGTCACTATTTCTAACAAAATAACAATAACAAACAACTAAGCTAAGGAAATTATTTTGGTAAGACAATTCCTTTGATAATGAAAGAGGATAAATAAATATTATCTTGTTTTGTTTTGGAAACAACGACGTTTCTCGTTGAGCTTCAAAGAAATTATCATTTGTTATACTACTAATGAGAAGAGGAGCTAGGAACCATATTGAAACCGAATTACTCCTTTCGTAAATTTCAGCAAAGAATATTTTTGCTACATTGTAAACTGCTATTCAATTTATCATTATCTTTACGCAGAAAAGTTTGTATATTTTATGAAGAAAGTTGCTTGGTTGATGGTGTGCTTCAAGTCCTGGATCTCATTTTTTCAAGTGGTCGTTTGATTTGGTCACACCTGTAGAGAAGGATTGTGTTAGAAAAAGAATGCTGGGTTCTTCAATGTACCTCTTAGAAGCCGCCTCTGAGTTGAAGAACCATATGTAAGGTGGATCCAGCCTCAAGTTTGTAGTCGCTCAATTTGTTCTCATCAGCCCTACAAAAGCGATCAGAATGCTTGAGAAAACCAAGAATTACAGTTGCTTGCCACCGAAAATCAACTTGATTTGCTCAACAGAGATACCTTCCTTCTCTTGTAAAGTGGTTTTGATTTGAAGAATCTATCAGCAGAGTCATTTCTGTTCTCAAAATATCAAATTTACAGTGTTATCAGGTTCAAAGTTGTAGCTTTGCTTTTGGCCAGTCAATGTCTAACAAGAGAAGGTTTAGAGAGGATTTACTTAGAGTTTTTCTTACTCTGATGAAGATTTGCATTGGGAGAGTCCTTTAAAAGATTTCGCTCTAAGTTTCTGGATTTTATTTAGCAACTATAAATGATTCAAAGCATTTGATTAATGAAAATTAGTCCCGAGAACAAAATATGATCGTTCTTTAAAACGCTCAAACGATTTGTTGTCAAGAGAGAGTTCCAAACAGCAAAGATGCAAGTTAAACTTAACAAAACTTGCTGAGAGAAACGAAGCATAAATAATGATGTTTGATGGACGGTCGGAACTATTCTTCTTTCTTAAATCGTAGATGATCTTTTCCTGACCTGCAACGTGCCAAAAGAGAGAGAGATAGAAAAAAAGTTTTCTTAGTAACTCACAAATTGATTCATAATGGGAAATCTCAAACAGAATTTGTTAAGATTGCAATGATTGTGATTACAGTATGATTCAGTCGATTATTTGTTGTTAATTTTCACTCTTTTTTACAATTGCAAAACTGGCTTGAATAGTCAACGAAAAAATTACTAATTTGATGGGTGTGTGGTATTCATCCAGAGAGGCCAGTTCACGTATGAGTTCTTGAATAACATATAAGAGTTTTCCGAAGTCCTATCAGTTGCTAATGATTCTTATTCGATACTCAATATTTATAAAATTGTATATATAGGATTAAAGTCCTCGTAGAGAGAAGATTTATGACTCTTTACATCTAATTTTACCTAAATGCATTAAGTCTCCCCTTCTAAAATGAGAATAACAATCTGTAACCTATGCAAAGAATATAATTGTAAATACTTTGTATTTTTGTGACGACTTCCTTGAATGAAGAATTTAGAAAATCATCATTTGCGGTAAAATCGTTATGTAACTTGGTTATAATCTATTTCATTATCTTGGAATCTAAACTCAATGAGAACAAATTCTCACTTTTATGGCTTAGTTATTTTGAAGGCAAATCTCCAAGGAACCTATAATAATGCACTATAATTTAATTATTAAAAGCTAATCAAGGTACTTCAGTTATCATTCATAAAAAGCTTAAACTTATCCAGGTAGGTTTCATCAACAAAAAATATGCTCAGCACTTTTTTTCTTAAATGAAAGGTTCTAACTCGCCGTCTATTCATAAATTAATTTTTCAATTCCTCTTTATTTTTTTCAAACCGAATCATTCGAAAAGCGCGTGTTTTTGAAGAAAATGCAATCATTATTTCCCAAAATATCAAACCATCTTTGATATTTGCCTAATTTGAATGCAGACTGTTATCGTTCTCATTTAATATTATCGAATAAAGCTTAAGGATAAATTTAAACGTTGTATCAAATTTGAAATCACAATGCAAAAGCCCACTCCTGACACACAACCATCAGGCAACCAACGCTCTATTCTGTTGAACAACCCAACTCTTCTGAGCTTCCAAAATTACGTAATCTCGCCTCACCTCAAGCAATCTTCTAACTACAATGCATTTTCCATTCCTTCAGAATCCAGCATCCGTTCATTTGGGAAATCAGCAGGCATCCGATGTCTATAATAAGATGAGCCAACTCCCTCTAGGCAGTGCTAACCCTTCTGCTCTGATGCAACCAAGCGGACCCTTTTATTTCCAGGAAAAGAAAGGAAGGATAAATTGGAGGGATATCAGTCGTCTAAACCTCGGCACGCTCCTTGAGGGCTCTGACTTTAAAACCCTCGAGACTCAGCTTTCAAATATCACCTTCGCGAAACTCGATGAGGAAGATTTCGAGCGGTTTAGCGATTCTACACTTCTCAAGCTATTTAAATTATCTCAACTCTCCCTCGAGTACTTGATGAACACTCAGAACTATCTCGCCAATCAAACACAGACTTTAGATCACGTCTATCGCCTCTCAGAAGAAAAAGTAACGATGCTAGCAATATGATCCTTTGTTCTAAAATCTATATAAAAGTTGAACCCTTTAGAAGCCCAAGCGAAAGCCAATTCTTCTGAAATAAAGAAACTTCGCGATGAAATTCATTACAAAAAGAAACTTATCTCAGCCTACCAAAGCTCAGTGAAGGCGCATAAGCTTTCTCAAGGTGGAGGAGTTACTTCGACGTTCAGGAAAACAGGTGAGCATAAATCAGCGGATGCAAGAAAAGTGCAGGGTAAAATTGAGGAGTAAGAATTGCATAATCCAGAAAAATTTTCATAGGAAGATATAAAGATGTTGAAGGTGAAGATATGGAATTTGGAAAGGCTCAGAATAAAAATGCTGTGAAGGGGCAAAACGAGTCTGGCGGTCTCAACCCTGAGAAAATGTTTGCTGAGTTCGTTCTGAAATATAAAAAGGAAGAGGATGAGAAAGTGCAGAACTGGAGCGCGACCCTTGAGAGCAAAATGGAAAAGATTCTTGAAGAAAATCGTCGACTGCAGCAAACGATATCCACGCTTGAGAATAAAATTAGCCAAGAAGGAAACGCGAATACCCTCTTAATGAAAAACCTCAAATCACAAAAGATTGAGGACTTTGAGGAGGATGAGCTAGAAAAGAAAGAGAAAAAGAAGAAGAAAAAAGAAAAAAAGGACAAGGGATCGGTAGAAGAAGACACTGAAGCTAAAGAAAAAGAAAAAAAGAAAAAAGAGAAAGAAGAAAAAGAGGAGGAGGAAAGACGGCTCGAAAGAGAAAGAGAAGAGCGGAAGCAAAAGCAGAAACAGCAAGTTGATATGATCAATGCCCATTTAGATAATGTAGTGCGAAAAGATATTGATAAGAGAAGTGATTTAGCTGAGAGGTTAAAGCGAGAAAGAGAAGGAGTCGGAATCTATCCTCAGAAACTCAAAACGATGCTGTTGAGCGGGGACCTCCTGGACGATAAAGAAGATGAGCCGCCTGTCTTCGTGGCGAGCTTGAAAAAGTATGTAGCTCAAAACCTCGAAATCCAATCCAGCAAGGTGGTTGGAATCATTGATGACGATGAAGAACCGCATGTGAGACCCATTTCAACCCTGCATCGCTCCGGAGATTTAGTGGATGATACTGATGACGTTGTCGTCCCGACAGAGAGATTGAGAGAGGTGGGAAAAGCATATCAAGACGATATTCAGAGGATTCTCAATAGAGATCCAGCGAAAATGGAGAAGTATGAAAGGCTAAAATTGACTGAACCGAAACATATTGGAGAGCTTGAAGACTGCGAGGAAGATGAGATCAAACTCATCGAAGAAGAAGAAAAACCGAAGCCGCAACCTTACTCACAATTTGAGAAATCTGATGAACGGAGGAGGCCAAGAGAGCCAGAGAGACATGAAAGAGAAAGAGCTGCATTTACGATGGAGGAAGTGATTGATATTTGTAAAACTTTCGAGTTAAACTTATTGATAGGAGGAGAAAGCGAAAAAACCTCAGACTACGTTGAGCGAGAAGCTTGAACCTCAAGTACAGAAGCAGGTTGAGCAGGTTTTGAAAAAGCAGGCTGATGAAAAAGTCCCTGAGGGAAAGCCGCTCAATAAGCAAACTGATAAGAAAAGTGCTGAAGAAGAATTATCTGATATCAGTATGACAGAGAGCTTTAGAGCTAAATATGAAGAGGCTGAAACGGAAGTGAGGATCGAGTAACTTCAATGCCATCATTTTGAGGTTTAATGCGTATTAGGATGCTCAATCAAAAGTACTTAGAGAAGAAAAAGGCCCTTTTCAAAATGGCTGAGGAGAAGTAATCTCTTGATTTTATCAGGAAAAGTTGAAATACGATTTGGTAGATATACGCATCAGCATGTAGAGAAAGATGAGGTGGCTAGCAAGGTTGAGCAGAAGATGGCTGGAGTGTTTAATAAAATTTTCCCGAAGCGCGAGTATAAAAAGCTCGACGCCTATAGTGAGGTAAACACTAAGTAATGGCATTATCCAATAATAATAATTTTAGGGTGAATTGAAGAGCATGCTTGAAGAGCTTCAGAAATTGACTGCAGCAGAACAAAAGAGAGTTTCCAGCATAAAAGGTAGTTGTTTCATCATTCTTGCTGTGCTCTAATACATGCCAAGAATTTCTAGCATCTGAAGCAGTGGCTAAAACCAAAGTGCAGGCACAACCTAGGTACAATTGATGCTGTCTAAAATAAAAAGCTTATGTTCGTATCAGCGGCACTAGAGAGGTCCCAGGCAGAAGTTCCCCCAGTAAAGATCCTCATAGCAGAGGCGGTCCTCATAAACCACATCATTTTCCTCACAGAGGCCATCAAATGTACAAAAATATAAAGTTGCAAGTTTTAACTGGCTATTTTTAAATGAGTAGGAAGAGTCCAGCCGCCGACAAACATATCCAAGAAGCTGTGAATAAATCAACTGAAAAGCCTACCACACAAGAGTTCGCCGCAGAGCAAATTCCGAAGGATAATGCGAGGACATCACAAGAAAGGTATGTGCTTCTCATTCCAAAATAGGTCAACAACATTGGGATCTTTTTTCAGGTCAGAGAAGAAGCAACCCATTGAAGAAGAAAAGAGACCAATCGAGGAAAAAAATGCGATTGAGGAGAGGAAGAGCATAGAAACCAAACCTAGAGACATCAAGGCTGAATCCCCTCAGAACCAGAAAATGTCTGAGTCACAACTCACAGCAGAAAAGCAAAAATCTGAAGAAAAAAAGCCTGTTGAAGAGCCTACAAAAATTAGAAAAGCGTCCGGTTCATCACAAGGACCAGATACTTCCACCAAAGAAAAACAAACGGAGTCGGAAGCCAAAAAGCAGCTACAAACTGAAATTCAAGACCAGCAGCTCCAGCATTTGCAAAAACAGATTCAAATACCTTCACCCAAGGATGAGCTCAGAGAAGGAGAGACAGGCAATCAACCTAAGCCCAAGATAGAGGAGAAACAAATCGCAGAACAAGAACCAAGTGAAAACACTGAAAAAATTCCTTCGCGGAGGTCTTCCAGACAACTCAAAAAGGATCAGCCAGCCTCTCAAACTTTACCAGATGCGAAGGACCAAGAATCTCCCAAAATTCACCATCCTCAACTAAAAATAGAAGAACCTAATCAAGAGTCAGATAAAAAACTAGACGAACTTCATGAACATTCACCTGAATTGAAAAAGAAATCCCTCGAGCAAATCGTTGAAAATTACACACAAGAGGCTTTGAAGAACGTCGTGGGTCCCATTAACGAAAACACTCAAGTGAATCTGAGACAGAGTGTCGAAGCTCAAACAAGAACTGCATTGCGGAAATACCATCAAGATTATGATGAGACCGTGATCAGGGCTAGTGTGGACTCTATTGTCAAGAAAAGCATTGATGATTTCAGAAGAAAAAATGTACATGAGGAAGAGAAGCAAGACGAGCCCAATCAAAAAATTTCTCATCTTAGCTTACCTGAAAAGGGATCATCTGAGGAACTGATTAGGGGTATGCAATTTTTTAGCATATTGAGAATGTGATCATTGTTTTTCTCGATAACTAGCCAGCATGGACTCGAACGTAACACCAACAATTCCTTCAGAAAGGCGAATGGAACCTTCTGGCCATTCAAGTAAATAGCTAGTTTAGTTTAAGAGTGTAACTTGAATCCCTTCATAGAGGTGATGGCGTCTGTAGAAATCCTTAAATCGACTGAGGCACCGGTAAAATTATTCCATCTTTCTTCGCTAACACTTGTAAATTTTGGATTAGCTTGGTGGAGAGAGGTTCGGTGATCGAGCAATGAAAACACCAGATTTCAGACAAGATTCAACTAAGAAACCATCCGAAGAGATTGTGCAAAGGAGCGTCGAGGGTCAGATTCAGAAGATGTCTGAGCTTCAATAAATCAAAGTCCAGCAATGAACTAATAATAATGAAAAATTCACTAATCGCAATTATTAACATCGAATGATTTCTTCGTTTGATTTTTGATTTTGATTCCTTGAGCTAAATTAGCTACTCTGTTTTTTATTTAGCAATTCGTCTCGAGGAAAATTATTCATATATGCGAACTAAATCTGCTTAATTATTTCTCAAATCTAAAATACCTCACAACCTTTAACTAAAAAAATTGAGTGATTTTGGACAGGTAACCTAGCTCGTTTCTAACATTCCTATCTAGGTCTCAATGGTTCTCCATATTTCCAGCAACATCCACATAACCATGATTCTTTTAAACGCGTTTGACTCTCGCCTACAATTATTTTCTTCTCATCACTTCTATTGAAATAAAAGATTGCTTAGACGTCTCTTGAACCAAATTCTCGCAGTCTTACACGATGTTATATAGAAATACTAAGGCTCATATCTAAAGTGAATACAGTTTTAATTGATAAAATAATCTCAGGAATCGTATCATGGGGGAATTTCTTGAGCCAGGAATCGAAACCATCAATAAGATGAAGGGCGACATGCTCAAAACAGTATCTCACTCCTACCAATTGCTTACACAACTCAGTTTTTAAAAGAAGTGATCTCAGACTACCTCTACCAGAGGCAAGCGGATTATGAATTCCTTCTTGAAGGCGGACTCAAAGCCGACCGCATCTACAACTGCGAAAAGACCGCTGTATATATCATCGAGAAGATCCTTAGCTCAATGCAGGAGAAAAAAGACGTATCACTCAGCAGTCTCATCCATCTTTTCTCATCACCTCTTTACTCTTAGGTCAAAAGGCTCATCGAAAAAATCAAGGGAATTGAAGAAACCCAAAAAGCCATCTTTATTGAAACCTTAGAAGCTTATCTTGACCCTTTGTTACGAAAACATATCGAAGAGGTGATCGCCGGCAACAATTACTATCTCGATAGCTTTAATTGGAATATAAACGTAATTTTATCATGCCTCGGAATGCCTCTCTTACCTTGATGGGATTATTCTAGTTAACGTTGGCATCCAACAATTTGGCGAATGTGAGGGTCCCAACTTGTCATTTACAGTTGAAACTCAGCAAAAAGGGCGAGTTAGAATCGAGGAAAGTCGATATGGAGATGAGCAGAGAAGAACTGGATATCTTTATTGAAAAGCTAGCGCTTTTACAGGAAAATTTGTAGTCGTATAATAAAGCATCCATTTTCGTAAACGCCATCGTTATGTGAGCCTAGAGATGAACTAGTTCATTAATTTTATGCATATGTGAGAGAGAATAGATCAAAAAAGAGATAAGAGAAGGGGAAAAAAAAACAAATGGAAGAAATTTAATATTTTTGGTTTTTTGCTTCTTTAAAAAGTTTTCAAACAGACCAAAACAGTCCCTAAAACGCTAACGCTTAGTTTAATTAACTCATTAATTTGCGTGATCAAATTTCCTCAGTTTACAAAACGATGAAACCTAACTTGAACCCTACGACTCCCAGGTCTTTGGTAAGGCACACAACTGTGAGGAAGAAATCTCTCTTCACTCAGGATATGAGCAAAACCGAAAATATCAAGAAGAATCTGGTTGTCACGGACTCAACCAGAGTTGTTGAATCTGAGCGAGTCCCTTTGCGAGAGAGTATTTTCTTTTTCGTGTTTGTCATCGCCTTTTTTGTGATTGTGTCTCTCCAAGCGCCTATCGCCTCCATCAACACGCTCACAAATCAAATGAACAGAGGTATTTTCAATTGGCTGAGACTGTCTGATGGATATCATGCTGCTAATGGCAGTAAAATTTTGCTGGAAGATGTAGCAAATCTCGATGATGTTATGGATTTTATTACGCAAAGTCTAGAAGATCAACTTACCACTGCGAACAGCAGCATCTTCTACGATCATCAAAGCTTTGATAATTTCTACTTTTTGAAGCCAATTACATCTTGGCGGATTGTGCAGACACGAGTAGAAAAAGTGACTGGCAAAAATCCCCTTTCGCCGTATAGATGGGATCCAGGCATGAAAGAATCACATGAAGCTTTTGGAAAAAACGGGAGATTTACATATTCCGAAGATGAAAATGGGTTTCCGGTCTATATCGATATGGCTTATAACGAAACGGCTGAGAACGCCCCCACCACGTTTCAAGCAATCATGGATGATTCCTACTTCGATAGCTATAGTAAATCCCTCAAGTTTGACATGGGATACTACTCAGGACCATACCAATTAGTCTGCTATTGCGGCGCCAATTTCGAACTCAGCCCAACAGGTGCTGCGTCCGCCGTTTCCAAGACGGGTTGCACGAGAAGCAAACTCTATGTAAATTCCTCCGACTACGTTAGAGGCGCCCTCGAAGGGTTATTTGTATTGATTACAATCCAATACATGTACATTGAAGTCAAAAAACTCCTCTATTCAGTAAAATCTGAAAAACAAAAGCTGGCCGTCCATAGAAAGAAGCCTCAAGGCTCAAAACATGGAGGAAGGTTGAGTGTCAGTAATGTCAAAGATTCAGCTTTTAGTGCTATCAATCAAGGAGCGGACAATATAAGCGGCCTCATTAATGGCATCCTAAAGCACATCCAGAATCTTTGGACTTTTTTGGACCTTGCTTCGATTATTCTTTGCATGCTAGCTATCATTTATTGGGCACAGTACGCGTTCAACGGCGAACTTCTTGAAACTCTTGAGAGTCTCGAGGTGAAAGACACAAGATATGTAATCACCAATCAAGATCAGATGAACACGATGCATTCTTTGAATCGAATCATCGAGGCACGAATCGACCGCGTCGAAAACTACTATCGGATCTGTGCCTTGAATGGTGTGTTAATCATGGTCAAAATCATCAAATACCTTGCGACTGTGTCCTCAAGTGTTCGAGAAATCCTCACGTTGATGATTCGGATGGCAGCCAAAGTGTTTTCCTTTTTGGTTCTCCTCATTACGCTGATGTTGGCCTTTGCAGCGTGCATGTACTATTACCTGGGTTCGAGAATAAAGTTCTTTTCCTCTTTTGGAAACACGTTCTTCTACACCGTCGCGAACATTATGAGGAATTTCAGCCAGCTTGATAAATCGATGTTAAATACGGATTATACGTTTTCGTACTTCGTGTTTATGATATATACCTTCGTGATCATCTTCATCATGGTCAACATGTTCTTGATCTACGTCGTCGTGGAATATAGGAAATATGCCGCGGAAATGAAAAAAGAACAAGAAAACAAGGAAAAGAGGCCACAGCAATCCCAAGTCCATCCAGTGAGTGAGTTCATCAACTTTTTCAAGGATAAGCTGTACATGCGATTCCTCATACTCTTCCGAAAAACAAAATACGACAAACTGCGAAGACAAGAAATGACCATCGCGAAAGAAATGCAAAGAGAAGCCATAACGCTTGAGGCGTTTAATTATGATATCAATATACAGGATACAATTCTCCAGAGCGAGCGAAAGCACGAAAATTACGCGAATGATGTCATAAAAGAAAGGTTGCACATTAAGAAGGTGAAAAATATGGTCAAGCTGTTTTGGACAACCACAGGAGTGGCGATCTTGCTGATCTTTGTGTTAGTTTTGACAATCCAACGTCATATTATAGAAGATGTCTATGCTATGTCTTCGAACCTGAGAGAACAATTTTATTCGGTCCAACTTAGTCCGACTTTCAAGGAAAAAGAAACGCCAAATCTTGACCATTTGCTGAATTTTAATGACTTGAAGAATTATTTTGTCCAAGATATGCCCAATACACATACTTTGAGGTATTATATACTAACGGCAGCGTCTGGTCAAGAAGGGGTTCCGTTATATGCCGCTGTTACTGGAAATTATAACTTAATACCATCGCCGCAGCTAATGTTTACGATTCGGAAAAAAAGAATTCAGGCAAATGATGACAGTCCTCTGAACAATTTCTTAAACATAACGATCCCATCGACGTTTGCTGCTGATGATCCTGTAGACGAAGGCAAAGAAATAATTCATACTTTGAGTAACGCTTATGGAAACAAGAGCTATGAGTATAATCATAATGCGCCAGGCTACCAGGTCGTTATGAATCTCTTGTCATATGATACAGAAATTCAGACCCTCTTCGAAGATGGACTTATCGATTCAAGTGTGAATTCGATTGTAATTGAAGCGCCCGTTTATCATGCTATCAGGAAGTTGCCAATTTATCTAAAAATGACGTTTTATTTGGATTCTGCTGGTAGCGTGTCATATAACCTCGAATTCAGGGCGATCAAGACGCTCGCTATAGCCAATACACCATCTTCTGATGAAATATTTTTCTATGTCGCTGAGCTCATCTTCGGAATCATATTCATTTGGTATGGTGTTCATACTATCCGGAAAATTAAAAGGAAAGCAGACGTTTATAATCACTGGTATCAGCTATATGTTGTTGATTTCCCTGAGCTTTTCAAAAGAAAGAGGTTTCTCAGAAAGCCTGAGTTCATCAGGAGACTCGAGTATATTTTTGATTCTGGCGAAATAATAAACGTGATTTATGCTGTGCTCTTAATTGTGAGTACAATCATGGATGGTATATTCTTTGGAGTCGCTCTCAAACTACGATACTATTACAATAACGTCGTGTTAGCTGTTAGAACGGATACACCTGACACACTTTCGTATACCATCGGAGACATTCTTGCACAGCTCAAAGTCGCGATTAGTGTCAGTTGGTGGCTGAGGTTTTTGAACTCTCTTACGATCCTCGCCATTTGCATAAAGATCATTTTCTATTACTCATACAACTCTCATTTCTTTATCATCACAGAGACTTTGAAAAAGAGCGGGCGAATGTCACCATTTTTGGCGTTCTGCCTCTTACTTGTGGTTTTTGCTTTCGCCTATCTGGTTATGTTCATCCTCGGACCCAACGATTCGGGATACGCAGACATAATTTCTGCTTGGAGAAGCAATTTTGGTCTCCTATTCGGCCTGTCGAACGTCGATATGTCCTTGATAACGAACTATCGCGACAGTTTCCTCATCTTCGTTTTCTTCTTCCCTTTTGTCGTGATCAACAAATTTATCTTATCTAACCTTTTCATTGGAGCTATTTATAATTCTTACACTGAGACGAAAATGGAGGTTCGCAACCGTCCCAAAGAGCCATTTGTATTGAGTGAATGGGCGAAAGTAACTCTCGATATGATTACACGAAAGAAGCAGGTTGAAGTTAAAGCTGCTATCGAAATTACGAATGAATTCGCTCAATCGGTTGATGCCGACAAAGTAATTGCTTCTATAAGATAACTATCAACAGTAATTTTCTTCATCTTAGGTCATGGAGCAATTTAGGGTCACTGCCATTCAGGCCGAAACTCTCAAAGATCCAACCGTTTGGAGCTTTAGATGCTCGAGAGACGTAATGCTTGAGTTCGAGACTAGAAGGAAGTTGCGCAGAAAAGCGAAAGAACTGAGCGTAGGACATCTTGAAGGAGACTCGATTGAACGCGAATTCGACATCATTTCTTTGATGACCCCTGCCCAACGGTTGGCTGAGTTCCAGATAAGGGAGCTGTACTGGAAGTACTTCAGGGTAGGAAACGCAAAGCTTGCAAAGTATCACGACATGATTAATGAGAAATTTGAAAAAACGGAGTACTTGATAAGTCATCCTCAAGATAAGAAGAAAGTGGAAGCTGTAGAAAAAATGAAAGTTTATATTAAGGACCTTGAAGAAAAAATCGAGGCTAATTTCCATGATATTGATCAGATACAGAATGTTTTCAAAACTCATCATATTCGATTAGAGGATGACCCTTTCGACCAAGACGAGTTTCCTGAGGAGCGGAAGAATAATACAAAGAAAAATGAAGGTCCAGCTGAGAAAGCTGCGAATTTCTTCAAGGAGATTGATCTCACCTCGAAAAAAAAGATGCGTGAAGAAAAAAGGGAACCTCCTGGAATGAACAGACAAATTTCGTCGTCTAGCTATCAAAAGCAAACCTCCTCCCTCTCTGGAACAGAATAGCGGCTTCTAAGTTTTCAGAGAGAGAGATCTAGTATTACAGCAAATTTTATTTGAAAAAAGTTTTAATATGCCTAAGAAAGTAACAGATTCCTCGTGGGTTGTGGCTCGCGTGGATTAATATATAATTACAGCGAAAAATTAAACCTCTTTATAAATTCGTTAGACATTCGTAATTGAAAATTATCAGGATAGTGATTGAGTAGGCAATAAATAGAGCCAAACCATTCAATATCTGAGAATAGGAATAATGGTAACACAAAATTTCTCAAAATTTCTCTGTGGAATAAGTTATAAGTTTGGCTGGAAATTAATTTACCATTTATAAATTAGTAAAGAGGCTGAAATTTCATTATGGTTTCGATTTTTGTTGTTTATAACATTGCTTCAATAACTTGATTGACTTGAGATATATAATGGTTTCATGTAATATACTATTTTAATAGAGCTTATCCTGCCTCGAATTATATAAAAAAATACCGCGCAAAATTAATTATTTTTGATTACATTTCGATAAACTCACAACCCAACCTCTTTCATTTCTATGATTTCCCTGAACGCTGAACCCGAAGAATCAATTCTGTTCAAAGCCAAGCGAGATCAATTTGCAAGCGAGATTCGAAAAAAGAAAAACGATGATATTCTAAACAGCAAAAGAATCAAATTTTCTCTCAAGGAAAAAAATGATCTCCAATTAAAGTTAGCAGAATCTAAATGGGTATCTCTTTTGTTAACCATATGCGACAATTGATGAACAAACTACTATAGGAAGCGGAGCATTTTCTTAAACTGGCCAATGACTTCGAAATCGCTATATTCGAAAGCAACGTAGACAAACTTGAGAAAGCCTTGAAAGAAATCCGATTAGCGGTCTCTTGCACCGACTCTCCTCGTATAGATTTACTCTGCCAGACAAATATATTGCCAAAGATCGCGCAGTTTCTTAAGAAAGAACATTTCAATTACACAAATGTTCAAAATGAAGCAACGTGGATTATCGCGAACGTTGTATCAAGTGATGCAAAATTTACGAAATACGTCGTCGAAGAGTTAGATGGAATTAATTGCATGCTAACCTTGCTCGACTCTCCGAGCTCGAATGTTAAAGCGACTGTACATTTACCTTGGAAAAGACTATTGATATTAATGAGTACGATTTCACCCATATAGGCTGTTTGGGCAATTGGCAATATTACAGGAGAGCATTCAGCACCATACTCTGAGAAATTTCTGAGAAACGGGCTTCTTTCGAAGCTAATTGACATTGTGGAAGATGAATCGCTCGATTTTTCTATTGTGAAAACTACTGTTTGGGTTTTTTCAAATCTGGCCAAAGCAGCAACAGAGTTTGAGCTTGTATTATTTCACACGCCCTCCCCACAGCACTTATCTTCGATGATTTTCTTAGATTGCTCCTGTTATTCCTGTTTTGGAGAATCTCATTGCTTCAAATGATGAAGACCTGCTTTCTGACATCCTTTGGACACTTGAAGAGCTATCAAGCCACGGAGAAGGGCCTATTTTCTTAATTATGAAGATGGACTGTCTCAAAACCTTTGTGAACCTTGCTAAATGCAAAGGCGAGGGCTGCCAACGACTTCGCACTCCGGCTTTAAGGCTTCTTGGAAATTGCATAGCAAGCAATAAAGATGCTCATAGTTTGGTATGCATTCTTCCTATTTAACAAGGCATTGAGCCATAATATTCCGATCTAGAAACTGATGGAGTACGGACTGATCTCGTGTCTATCCAAGAACATCAAAGACTCGAAAGAAGTAAGAAAACTGTGGCGAAAAGACGCTCTATGGTCTCTTTCAAATGTGATTACTTGTGGCATCGATGCTATTCAAGAAATTTTACGAGATGAAAATGTGCTTGATAGGATTATCGATAGATACTATAACGATCCGATTGATGTAAAATCTCTCTTAAGTGGAACCATTAACCTGTTCATTGTAGGTGAAAGCAGAAGCGATGAAATGTATGAATAATTTGACGCATTATGCATGCTATCAGCAGATCAAAGCTATGGTCGACAAAGGTCTTATCAAGGTGCTCTTGGACGCGTTATCCGAAGAGACTGAAACAGATATACTGATTGACGCTCTCGA